>ERZ1643246.3852-NODE-3852-length-12398-cov-3.584542_pt1 | contig 12398 bp, 14 predicted proteins | sample MGYA00579265_ERZ1643246 | MGnify/ENA primary metagenome ERZ1643246 (study PRJEB29033, sample SAMEA4952261) | chicken gut metagenome | biome: Broiler Chicken; feature: Gastrointestinal Tract; material: Caecum | place: Ireland | collected 2018 | study: Broiler...
TCTGTCGAGTGGACTCATCCGCACGGGTCTCATCACATCCCAATGCCCGGCAATCTTATCATTCTCCACAAGCCACAGATCGTAGTAGCTAGTGGATATGCCACCAAAAGTACCCTCACTGGCTGCCAAAACGATTTTGACCTGAGCCAGCACCTAATACCTGATGGGGCTTGTCGAAGATTATAGGCATTCCCTGCTCCGTCGAGCCGCTAGTGTAGTTTCAAACTTGGAAAGACCATCGGCAATACTGATATTGCGCTAAATGTAGATGTCCCCTTGGAAGTAATTGGCGTCTTTTTCGGAGGATTACCCTGCATGATATCATAGAGGAAATGTTTCTCCAATGCTCAGTTTACCTCTGTTTTATCCAAATCCATAAGTTTCTTCGCCCCATCAATTTGCGTTCAATCAAAAGGATTCCGTTTTCCCTTTACCGCCTAATGATCCCAGTACTTGACATAATAGCGTCCTTTCGGCCAGGGCAAAAAACAATCTTAAATCGCGTCAATGTGCCGTATCTCACCCTGCCAACCAAATTGGCTGTCTTGACTTTATCCAGCTATAGCATTATACTAATTCTATAAAGCTTATTTGTAAAGTAAGCATAATAAAATACTGTAGTTCCAAAAAGAAACTATTGTACATTTAGTAAGGCGAGGAAATTTTATGACAACACAAACAGAAAAAAAGGAGTTACCGGCTTGTCCGGTAGAAACTACATTAACACTGATTGGGGATAAATGGAAAGTTTTGATTTTGCGGGATTTAATGCCCGGGACGAAACGGTTTGGCGAGCTAAAAAAATCCATCGGCAGTGTTTCTCAGAAAGTGTTGACGGCCCAACTTCGTGATATGGAGAAAAACGGTCTACTCACCCGCACTGTGTATGCTGAAGTTCCTCCGCGTGTGGAGTATTCTCTGACGGATTTGGGCAGGAGTTTGAAGCCCATTTTGGATGCCATGTGGAATTGGGGAGAAAATTACAAGGTTCAAAATTCCTAACAATAAAAAGCTGCTGCATCGAATTTTTGGTGCAGCAGCTTTTCGTTATAATGCAAATTTGAATAAAGAAATGTCATTTTAATGTACACTTCCTACTCACTATTATAAAATCAGAGTTCTCGTAAATCATCGAGTAGTTTTTTCTGAATATTTTACTGTCCTTCTGAACTTTTGCAAAAGATGGGCCGCATATATCCCGGAGCCCTGTGCCGAGAACATTAGAGAATCCCATTGGCAAATGCGTTTTCTCTTATAACAGGCCCATTCTTCAGGATTTTGGCCGTAGAACCTTCATAGCACCCCTTTCACAGCATCGTTTTCCAGCAGCTCAGGATTGTTGTCCCCTGATTTCTTTCGGTCCATCCGTTTAACAAAATTGATTTTTCATTTTTCCATTGATATAATCTATTAAGTAATTGATTTTTTAAGGAACTATCTGTAGGAAAAGGCGATTGGAGAGAGTTTGTATGAAAATAACATTAATTGAGTGTACGCAATGCGGCGCGCCAATTCAAATTGACGAATCTAAGGATTTTGTAGTTTGTAAGTATTGCGGTTCTTCGTACAATCTTACAGAAATTAAAAAGGACGAGAAAGAGAAAAGCAATAGCCCCTGCATTGAAAATACGCAGATCCGTAAGGAAGAATTGAAAAAAATTTGCAATTTTCTTGACCGAGGGGAACAGATACAGGCAATTAAGTTGTTTAGAACAATAACCGGTGCGGATTTGAAAACGGCTAAGGATACCATCGAAAATCTAAAACAATATAATGCGTATAAGTGAAAATAAATAGAATAGATCAGATGAATACTTATACTTGCTACCTTACAACACAATCCCATGTTGAAGTGTTGTCCGATGCAGACAAAACGTCTCCCTAAAGCAAAGTGCGCGATTCGGAAACGACGGCTCACCGCTGTCTCACTGTTTCAAAATTAGTGGCATAAAAGAATCAGAGCACAACGACGAAAAAAGCTACATTTTGATTTCTCAAAATGTAGCTTTTAACTTGGCGGAGAAGGAGGGATTCGAACCCTCGATGCGCTATTAACGCATACACGAGTTCCAGTCGTGCGCCATAAACCGGGCTAGGCGACTTCTCCATTGTTTTCTTTCACTGCGTTCTCTTCAGAGCGCTTAATTATTATAACTGATTTTATTACACAAGTCAAGCTTTTTCTAGAACTTTTTCAAATTTCTGATAAAAACGGAGTGGAGAGGGAAAGCCTTTCCACTCCATCTTATATTCAGAAAATCTGCTTATTCTCCGACGTACGGAAGGAAAGCAAGGTGACGTGCACGCTTGATTGCAACTGTCAGCTGACGCTGATGACGAGCGCAGGTACCAGTGACTCTGCGTGGAACAATCTTCGCTCTGTCAGAAAGATATCTTCTGAGTTTTGCCACGTCTTTGTAATCGATGTGCTCGACTTTGTCGACACAGAAGGAACAGACTTTCTTGCGGCCTCTTCTGCCGCGTCCGCCTCTTTCGTTTCTCTCCAACGTAATGACCTCCTTAAATCAGGATAAATGCAAATGCTTAAAACGGTAAATCGTCGTCTGCCGGAATTTCGGAAAAATCGCCAAGATCTCCACTTTCAAAGGTCTGCGCCTGCTGAGCAACCGAACTTGGAACCTCAAAAGGTGTCGGCGCAGGCTGCTGATAAGAAGCTGCACGCTCACTGGAGGCTTTGCTTTCTGCAAAATGGACCTGATCTGCTACAATTTCAAACGCTTTACGATTTACACCGTTGCGATCGGTATAGCTTCTGGTCTCAATTCTGCCGTCCACCGCCACAAGCTGTCCTTTTCTAAAATAACGGGAGACAAATTCCGCAGTTTGTCGCCAAGCAACAATATCGATAAAATCGGTTTGCTGCTGGGCATTTTTGGAATAATTCCGGTTGACAGCCAGCGTAAAGCTTGCAACTGACACACCGTTCGGGGTCTGTCTCAGTTCCGGGTCCGCGGTTAAACGTCCCATCAGGATCGCTCGATTGAGCATACTAACACCACCCTTAAATTAGTCCTTCTTGACGATCAGCGTACGGAGAACTCCATCTGTAATTTTGTAAACGCGATCAAGTTCTGCCGGAAATTCCGGAGTGCAGGTGAAGTTTACCAGATAATAGTATCCTTCGTTCTCCTTCTGGATTTCGTAAGCGAGTCTGCGCTTACCCCAATCCTCTACGCTGTCAACAGTACCGTGTTCTGCGATAAGGTTCTGGAATTTTTCAAACAAATTCTTGATACCCTCTTCGCCAAGCTTTGTGCTGAGAATCATTACGGTCTCGTAGCTTGCTTTTACCTGTGCCATGAAAACACCTCCTTTTGGACTTATGGCCCCGGCAGGACGCCGGAGCAAGGATGTTATGCGTCTGGCGCAATAACAGTCAAATTATAGCACTACTTGTAAAGCTTGTCAACTCATAATTCAAAGTGTTTTTGCAAGTTCTTTCAAATAGCTTCTAAGCCCTTCTCCAATTTCCTCATGCGCAAGGCCCACTTCAATGGATGCCTGTAAAATACCCAACTTATTTCCCATATCATACCGAGTGCCCTCATAGTCCACGCCGATCATATGCTCTGTCACGGCGAGCTCTTTCATGGCGTCCGTAAGCTGGATTTCCCCTCCGGCTCCCGGGGCTGTATGTTCCAGAATTTCAAATATTTTCGGTGGAAGCACACATCTGCCAAGAATAGAAAAATTGGAGAATTCCTCCCCAGGCGCCGGCTTTTCGATCATATTATCGACCATATACATCCGTCCATGTTCATGGTGGACGGAAAGAGAAGAATATTTACGGATATCCTCGGAAGGAACCTCTTTGATTCCCACTACGCCAAGTCCAAATTCCTCATAAGCTTCACACAACTGCTTACATGCGGGATTCTCCCCAATAATAACGTCATCCCCATAAAGGACGGCAAACGGTTCATTCCCCACAAATGATTTTGCACATAAAATTGCGTGACCAAGGCCTTTCATTTCCTTCTGGCGGACATATTGGATATTTGCCATTTCTGCCACTCTTTGAACTTCAGAAAGCAGCTTTTCCTTACCGGAATCTGCCAGCCGTTTTTCCAACTCCGGAGAATGGTCAAAATGATCTTCCACTGCTGTTTTACCGCGGCTGGTAATAATCAAAATCTCCTCAATCCCAGAGCGGACCGCTTCTTCCACAATATATTGAATAGCAGGTTTGTCGACAATTGGGAGCATTTCCTTTGGAATTGCTTTGGACGCCGGCAACACCCTTGTCCCCAATCCGGCTGCGGGAATCACTGCCTTCCTTACTTTCATCTCATTTCTCCTTTACCTAAAATGGTTGCTTAAACCTGTAAGTATTAAAACATGCCAAATACCATAATCATACTGCCAAGCATATACAATGCCATCATAGCAACGCAGAGTATAATGATCCCTTTGCGATTGACCCCGCCCTGTTTGATCAGAGCGTCATGGTATTCCGGGGAGCCAGCCGTATAACGTTCCCGCAACTTTTTGATTTTACGGAAAATATGCCATTTATAAAGCCGGGTAGAAAATAACCCAAAAATAGCCATCACTGCGATACTTACCAGTTGGGAAGCCATTTCAATTTTGAACAGATAAGCGGTATCCACCTGAACCCCCTGCGCTACAATTCCAGTAAGCGCAGAAAATAAATCCGGTAATGTTCGCATGGAGAGCAGGGTTGTCCCAGTAAAAATCAAAATGGAAATCAGGGCGCTGACAATTGCCATGGAGTAAACTTTCCGGTACAGGAAATAATAAAAGGAGAAAAAACAGCCCGACCAACACCAGGAAGTTTTTTTCCCTTCGCTCATCTGTTTAAAACGCGGTAAATAATAGGCGCTGTTCTCCCCCACAATTTCCTGTAATTCCAGTACCGAGACGCCGTCTATTTCTTCTTCCGGAGAGAGCCCTCCATAGGGATCCATGGAATATGTTCCAAACGGCATTCCAAAAGGTCCACCCGGGCGTTGGTCCATCCCAGGCTGACCAAAAGGATTCTGCTGATTTCCACCAAAACCGGGCTGGCCATAGGGATTTTGCGCCCCCTGCTGCGGTCCAAACCCCTTTAAGGGCTTTCCACAGTGGGTACAGAAAATACCCTCTGCCGGATTGGAGGCGCCACAGGACGGACACTGGACAGTCGCTCCGGACGTCCCTTCCGCATGATTACCGGGGGCATGCCAGGTTTCTCCCGTGCCATGCTTATCTGCAAATGCACATTTGCCATTTTTCAGATAACATTCCCTGTGATGAGGAGCGCCGCATTCCGGACAGACAACAATATCGTCTGTTTCCGTAAATTCTTTATTACAGATAGGGCAATGAATTCCTTCATATTTCCCCATTCAAACATCTCCTTGTACCATGGTTTTCTATTGAGAACAACGAAAAAACCGTTTTTTTGATAAACTACATACCTTTATATTATAAACGATCCTCCTATAAATTCAAAGCTTTTTTGTAAACTTTGTAAGAACCCGCCTTTACTTTGTACGGCGGTTGCACTATAATAAATATGGGAGATTTTTCTGGTTATTTTTAAATTCCCGGAACCCGAATACCCAAAAACCGGCTTTTGCCGGCAGATAAGGATGATTGAAAACGTTATGCTGCAATATGAAGAACTCAGGCTTCGCCTGGAAGAACTAAAACCCGCCATTGACGATTTGAAATTCGCCATTGGTGTTGAAAAAATCAAACAGGAAATCGCCCAGTTGGAAGATCAGGCCGCTGCACCGGACTTTTGGGAAGATATGAAAAATTCCCAGGCTGTCCTGCAAAAAACCAGCCAACTTAAGGCCAAAGTTACCGCATACGAACAGTTGTGTTCAAAATATGACGACGCAATGACAACGATTGAAATTGCAGACGAAGAAAACGATGAATCCCTATATGGGGAAGCATGTTCCGCAGTGTCGGATGTGGAAAAGGATTTGGAAGAACAAAAACTCACCACCCTTCTTTCCGGAGAATACGACGCTAAAAATGCGATTCTGGCCTTCCATGCAGGCGCAGGCGGGACGGAAGCACAGGACTGGGTGGAAATGCTCTATCGTATGTATCATCGCTGGGCAGAACAGCACCATTTTAAAGTCAAGGTACTGGACTATCTGGATGGGGAGGAAGCAGGTATTAAAAGTGCCACAATATTGGTCGAAGGATTAAACGCCTATGGGCTTTTAAAATCCGAATCCGGCGTCCATCGTCTGGTACGCGTGTCCCCTTTTGATTCTTCCGGCCGCCGGCATACTTCCTTTGCCTCTGTTGAGGTAATGCCTGAAATTGGCGAAGAAGTTGAAGTGGAAATCCGCGATGAAGATTTAAAAGTAGACACCTACCGTTCTTCCGGTGCTGGTGGGCAGCATGTCAATAAAACAGAATCCGCTGTGCGTATCACCCATATTCCAACCGGCATTGTAGTCGCATGCCAGAATGAACGCAGCCAAATCCAAAACCGGGCCGTTGCCATGCGCATGCTGCGTTCTAAGCTCATTGAAATTAAAGAACGGGCAAATTTGGAAAAAATCGAAGATATCAAGGGGGAACTCAAGGAAATCGCCTGGGGTTCCCAAATCCGCTCCTATGTTTTTATGCCCTATACATTGGTCAAAGACCATCGTACCGGTTATGAATCCGGAAATATTGGCGCAGTCATGGATGGAGATCTGGATGGGTTTATCAACGCCTATTTAAAAGCCCTGAGCCTTGGAGAGCTTAAAAAATAAGAAAATTTGGAGGAATGAAGGATGCGTTTTCTAAACAAAGTGGATGAATTCAAACAGGAGGCTACCAACGCTCTCTTTACAAAAGAACAGGCCATTGCAGTCGCTATAAAACTGTTTGACGCCGAACTTGCCGATCCCTCCAATTCTGAGGAGGATATTCGAGTTCTTACAGATGCAAGACAACGCGTCTCCATCCACTATTTTGATAATACGGCTTCCCATGTAGATGAAATTTTGGATTCTGTCGGGGTTGCACGACTGACTGCACATGACATTGCCCAGGCAATTGATATCATGCTTTTTGAATCCAAGTAAGAAGAATATGATTTCAAAACAGGAGTGAACAAGTTCACTCCTGTTTTTGTTTTCTGGCGCCAGGGTACAGGCGGGGATTGTCTAAAGCATGGCTTTGGAAATTGTAAAACGGCCGATACTTTTCCATAACTATGTATTTTCCCACAGATCAGGATAATTTCATTGCATTTGTGTACACATCTCCTATCGTTTTGCATACAATGAAGAGAAAAAACTCTGTTTTCCCTGATAGAAAAGGAGAATCCCTATGACGCAAAGAGAATTTTTACAGCTGGTTGCAGAAAACTATCCCGGCATTGAAGCAAGACTCCCATTTTACTGTTCTTGCTATTCCCCTTGCTTTCCTACGCCGCAGCCAATTTCCCCATCCGCTACACCGACCTATGCCTTTTTGACCGCCAGCACCCCCCTAACCGCAGTAGCTGGCAACGGAATCGCGTTTACCGTGAGAAATACTTCCGGAGACATTTTCGTATCCGGGGATACCATAACACTCCAAAAGCCGGGTGTTTATGCTGTTACTTATAACCTGAACCTTCCCTATGCCACTACCCTGTCAACACAGCTAACATTGCAGCTTAACGGGGCTCGTGTTGCAGGAACACAGGTTCATGTCAACAAAACGGACACCGCTTCTTCCAACACAGTATTCGGTCAAGCAATTCTTACGGTTCCCACCGCACCTGCTACATTGCGCCTGATTTCCAGCGCCGCAATCAATATCCCAGTCGAAAGCAATGCCGATATTCTCGCTACTATGAACATTATCAGGCTGTAAAGCAAAACCGCGCGTTAGCCGCGCGGTTTTCTTTTTCTAAAATCGGCTGGTCTTCATTTTCCTGTCAGGGGATTTTTGTCTTCTTCATGCCAGTCTAAAACACACCGTTATTTTTTCTATCCCGCTATCTCAAAAACAGGAGCAAATCTGTTTGCATATTTTTTAATAAACCGGTGTTTACTAATCAATGACGCCCCTGATTCCAAGAAAAATATCCAATTTTTTCTTGTATATTTTTCACTTTTCTGTTAAACTGTAATAGAAGGTGCAGAAGTATCACAAAAGATCCCATTTCCTGGATAGAACTCAGGGGGCGGTTCCATTCTATGAAAAAGAAATTCATTCAAATCCTGCTGCGTATATCCGGGGCTGTGGAAATCATTCTGTCTCTGATTGTACTGGCAGCCATCCTGATTTCTTCGTTTTCACTGATATACGAGCTTGGTATTTTCAACGGCGACTTGATAGTCCCAGAACGGCTCGACGCCTTTCTCAGCCAGGCACTGGGTTTGGTTGTAGGCGTTGAGTTTATAAAAATGCTCATCCGCCACACTCCCGGAGCAGTAATTGAAGTTCTTTTGTTTGCCATTGCAAGGCAGTTGATTGTATACCATACAAGCACTTTGGAAACCCTGATTGGTATTTTGGCAGTTGGCTGTGCTTTCGCAATCCGCAAGTTCCTTTTTGTCGAACAGATTGATGTGGATGTACCAGAAAATAAGCCAAACACACAAGAAAATGAAAATTTTCCAAAAAATAACTAGAGAAATGAAAACACAGGATTTATCAACAAGCCTGTGTTTTTCTCTTTTCACTGGTATTGGAATAATTGCAATCGCAAAAGCCATACTAGTATTGCTGCTACTCAGCAGCAATAAAGGAGGAGATTGTAACCATGAAACAGTGCCATGCAAACCAGAGCATCAAATGTACTGTCCAGCAGTGCGCAAACCATTGCGAGAATGAGAACTACTGCTCTCTTGACTGCATTACCATTGGTACCCACGAACTCAACCCTACTGTGGACCAGTGTACCGACTGTAAGTCTTTTGAACTGAAACAATAGTTTTCCCATCCTCTATTTTGGGATTCTGCTAACAGCAGATATCCCCCCAGGTACCATCACCCCAGGTACCGCTATTCCATGAATGATGCGTGTTTACTCACGCAAAGCCTTTCTTTCCCTTTAAGATACAAGCCCACGGAGAGTATCCGTGGGCTTGTATTTCTTATCGAAGTCTGTTATCAGAAACTTTTGTTATTCTATGGTAATTGTCTTTGCTTCTTCTCCGGGTTTGACTATCCCTTTCGAACGCCACTTACCGCGCTTGAAAAAGAAAACAGTCAATACGGCTCCCATTACCCAGGAAATTAACAGGGAAACAAACAAGCTGTACGGGGAACCGACCGGAGAAGCCTCTGTCCTGGTGAGATAGGCGATCCCATAGGCAATGGGAACACGGAGGATGACGGTAGTAATAATCGAAATCCACATCGGAGTCATTGTGTCCCCAGCACCTCTCATAACTCCGGAAAGGATCTGCGTTACTGCCACCGCCAGATATCCGAGTGCAAGTACACGCAGCATGCTCACGCCCAAATCAATCACTTCCGGGGTGCTGGTAAACATCCGCAGTAAAAACTCGCCAAAAATCAGGATACAGGCCACAAGTGCGGCAATAAAAATAAGCCCAATTTTCATCCCGTCTTTTGTCCCTTCGTGGACGCGGTCCAGGCGGTTTGCTCCCATATTCTGCCCGGTGTAGGTTGTCATTGCATTGCCAAAAGTAAAGTTCGGCATCATGGCAAATCCGTCTACACGCATGACAGCGGTATTTGCTGCAATCACTGCGGTGCCAAAACTGTTGGTCAAGGATTGCACCACGATCTGGGCCATGGAGAAAATGGCCTGCGTTAAGCCAGCCGGCAATCCCAGTTTCACCAACTGCATAACATAAACTTTTTTCAATTTCAGCATCTTGAAATTGATTGTGACAATATCCCTCATCAATACAAGGCGAACCATACACAATACGGCGGACACCAGCTGCGCAATTGCAGTGGCAATCGCAACGCCTGCAACTCCCCAGCCAAGACCCGCTACAAACCAGACGTCCAAAACAATGTTGAGTCCACAGGCAATTAACAAAAACAACAGGGGTGTTACAGAATCGCCCAATCCACGGAGCATCCCCGACAGAATATTATAATAGGCCATTCCGATAATTCCTATAAAGATAATATCCAGATAAGTGCAGGACTGCTCAAAAATGTCCGGAGGAGTATTCAGCAGGGACATCATCGGCCGACTAATCAGCGGACCTAAAATCATAATAAAAATGGAGGTGAGTAAGGAAAGCGTAATTGCAGTACCAGCCGTATGGGACAAATGGTCTTTTTCCCTTGCCCCAAAATACTGGGAAACCATAATCGTCGCCCCTGTTGAAATTCCCATAAACAGCACCAGCAGCAAATTGACAACAGGTCCGCTTGCTCCTACCGCAGCAAGGGCATTGTCTCCTACATAAGTTCCCACCACGATAGAATCCACTGTGTTATAGAGCTGCTGTGCCAAGTTTCCAATTAGCAGCGGTACCGAAAATTGAATTAGCCCCTTGACAGGGCTTCCCACGGTCATATCCTGTGCGTTAAATAATTTTGATAATTTACCGGACATTCAAGCACTCCTTTTCCTCAGGCCATGACACAAAAGATGCGGCTGTACCGCGCACGGCGGACAGCCGCATCTCTATTTTCCATTTTCCCCTCTGATAAGCCCAATTCTATGAATTTGTGCCCAGAACTGGAACTATGTCATTCCCCTTCATTTTTTCTTTATTTTATGGTAACATGCGCTATTTTAGCTGTCAATAACAAGTACCACGCAAACTTTCATCACAGAAATTCAAACGATCTGCACTGCGCCGGCTTGACGAATGGATAGGACTTGACAGCAGCCAGTTCCCAGAATTTTTTCCATTGCAGACACAAAAAATTCCAGCCTTTCAAACGGGATCCATGCCTGCACTGTTCCTCCAAACCCTCCTCCGTGAATACGGGCTGCCCCCTGTCCTTCCAAAAGCTTTTCACAGAGAGCAAGCGCGACCGCCATTTCCTGATGAAATGTCTCACCAGAAGGATAAATGTTTTGCAAATACTGGAAAGAAGAATTCCCAGATTCCCGTACCAGCTGAAGAAACTCCATAAAACTCCCCCTTTTCAGCGCATGAACCTGCCGCTGTACCCGGGAATTTTCTTCAAAAAAGTGGATGGCACGCAAAAGGGCGCGATCTCCTGTTTTTCTCCGGACAGATTTTATGGAAGAGAAAAAATCATCCGGAGACACTTCTCTCAAAAACTCCTTGCCAAAGCAATTTGCTACCTGCTTCATTTCATGTGGAATCGCCCCATATTCTTCGGTCAAGCCCTCATGTCCAACACCGCAGTTGATTAGACAAAGGGCATATCCGCACTGTTCCAAGTCAAAATGGATTTTCTCTATCAACGGATGGTTGGGATTTTCAAAATCCATAAACACCACGGAACCCTGCGCACAGGCCATCTGATCCATCTGTCCGCAGGCTTTTCCAAAATAACAGTTTTCCGCATATTGTCCCGCTTTCGCCAAAATCTCCGGGGGAAGCTTTCCCTGATGGAACAAACCGCTGATGATACGCCCCACAAGAACCTCAAATGAGGCGGAGGATGACAATCCTGATCCCGCCCGAACCTCCGAAGAAATAAAGGCGTCAAATCCTCCCACTGAATATCCCTGTTCCATTGCATATGCGGCAACTCCTCGGATCAGTGCTGCCGGGGTCCGTGTTTCCTCCTGTTGTGGCGATTTCTCCGCCAAACAAATATTGTATTCCCCATACCCATCGGAAAAAATCCGTATCCAATCTGTTTCGTTTTTTGCCGCTGCGGCTACGCTATCCAAATGGATCCCCGCCGCCAAAACACATCCATGTTGATGGTCGGTATGGTTTCCTCCAAGCTCTGTCCGGCCCGGAACAGAAAACATCCGTATCCCGGAAGCTTTGGAAAAAATGGAACAAAATTTTTCATAAATTCTTTCCAGTCTCAGTTCCATTGCAGGAAACTCCCTGCCCGGATACAGCAGTGGAAAAACACGTTTGTTCTGTATCGACATTTTTTGGCGGAATCGCCGTAAAGATTCCTGTTCCATTTTATCTCCCTCCTCTTGATAAAGATAACGGATTTTTGCCATCTTTTCCACTGTTTTCTGTTTATCGGAGGAAAACTTTCCCTGCCCGGTATACAATACTCCTGTTTTTTGGTATGATAATGTGGAAATTATGCACAGGAGGAGAAAAAATATGAAAATCCGGCTGGTGCACCCAGACGATTTACAAGTAGTTACACAGATAGAAGCAGCTTGTTTCCCAGCGGCGGAAGCTGCGCCACAAGAAGAGCTTTCAAAAAGGATTCAGGCATTTCCCACGCATTTTTGGATATTGGAAGAAAAGGACAAACCCATTGGTTTTATCAACGGGATGGTAACCGATAACCGGACTATCTGCGATGAGATGTTT
>ERZ1643246.3853-NODE-3853-length-12397-cov-4.547966_pt1 | contig 12397 bp, 17 predicted proteins | sample MGYA00579265_ERZ1643246 | MGnify/ENA primary metagenome ERZ1643246 (study PRJEB29033, sample SAMEA4952261) | chicken gut metagenome | biome: Broiler Chicken; feature: Gastrointestinal Tract; material: Caecum | place: Ireland | collected 2018 | study: Broiler...
TTTAACAGCATCAGGTTATATCACAACAGAGGGTATGGGAACTTATCAAGATATGGATCAAATTAATACAGGACATGTATCAAATGTTACTATACCAGAAATACTTGTAGATTATGGAACACCAATTTTTAAAACAAAAAAATTAACTAGAGACGATATAAAAAGATAAAGCAAAATGGTAACTTTTAATCAACAAACTCTATAATTAAATAGTATATGTAAAATAATATGTTTAGCTTAAAAATAAAAAAGCATGATGAAATTAATTGTTTTTATCATGCTTTTTCAATATTTTACCAGATTTATTTTCATTATTATTTTTAACAGGTTCTAAAATAATATCTGCATAATGATTTGCTAAAGGTAAATAGGGATTTAATCCTACAAAATCTATGTTTCGAAAAGAAGGAAAATATTTTCTATCAAAATGTCTTCCATGAATCAATCCTTTATCATCAGCCTTATCAAAACAGACATTAAACCATTGAGCAATATCCTCCTCATTTTCATCTTCATCAGATAACCGGATATATTCCTGGCAAAATCTTTCTCTAAGAACAGGTACAGAATTAAAATATTTATCTTTTTGTTCTATAATAGCAATCGTAGAAATTAGCGTATTATAAAAATCTAATTTTTTCTGATTCCCAGTTAAAATATAACTCTCCTCATACATAGTAGGTAACACACGCTCGCCACATGACTTATACCATACACTAGCCTTAGAAGGAGTAGTATAAATAACAGAATCTTTTACCCCAAAACCAGCAAGACGGATATCTGGAATAAATTTGTTGGTAATTTTGTGTAGTTCTTCATTAAGTCTATCATGTCCGCCAATACAAGTATCTTGACTAAAACAATTTCCTTGTGTTGTATCAAGACACTCTACATCATGAGCAATATCTTTAGCCAATGCTAAATACATATTTCTCCAATCTACTTCTGTATATCCATAAAAAATGTTGATAAACAAATTTTCATTATAGTCCCGAGAGTTGTGAATTATAATTTCTCTTACTTTTTCTTTGATAGAATTAGTCCACCAGTAAGCAGTTACTTCAATTGGACTTAACTCTATCTTTTTTCTTGTTTCCATCTATAAACACCTCTTTTGTTTTAATAGTATTATACTATATCCTTAACATTTTTCAATAGAAATAAATGTATGAAATTTGTATTATATAAAATTGATGCTATGATAAAAAATGGAAAAGAGGAAATGACATTATGCTTGATTATTAAAAGTATTGGAAATGGCAAAAACATGAATATCAGATGGACAAATGATTGTATCATCTAATATTATGTGTTAAAATAAAGCAACAAAAGAGGAATAGTTATGGATAAAATTAATATAAAAGAATTGGACTGGTCAAAATTACGAAAATGCCAAAATCAAGGTAGTCTAAGTACAGTTTATATTCAAGATGATATCTGTATTAAAATACTAGATAAACTTTATCCATCAGAAAAAGAACAAATATTAGATAAATTTCTTGCTATGAATGATATCAAAATAGATGGTGTGGTATTTCCAAAAGATTTAATTGTGCAAGATGGAAATCTATTGGGATATACAATGGATTATTTTCAAGATTCTACTAGCCTTAATGATTATTTTACAACAACTAGATTTGTAAATTGTAAAGATATATTTAATGCAGTAATGAAAGCAAGTGAAATATTAAGAGAAATTCATAAATATGATATTAAAGTCCAAGATTTATCATTTGAAAATATTTTAATTAATAATCAAGGAGAAGTAAAATATATTGATATCGATAGTTGTCAGTATCAAAATTATGAGTCATACTTTCTCTCAAACATACTACATAAATATATGTTTGATTATAGAAGACAAGAGTTTTGTAATATGACAAAAAATACAGATAGATTATCTTTTCTTCTTGCATTTTATAATTTAATGTATTTAAAAGAATTACAAAATATATCAGATAAAAAATATAATCAATTATCAAATCATATTTCCACCTTAAATAATATTAAACGGTTAGCAAATCACTTAAAAGATAAAAATAAGAGAATACCTAGCATACCTTATATGGATGATTTAATAAATAGAGATGATGATTATACGATAAAGAGAAATAATTGTTCGTTATTAATAAAAAGATTAGCAAGAAAAATCTAAAAAATAAGGAGATGGTAAAATGTCAAAACTTCTAACAATGATTATACCAGTATATAATACAGAAAAATATTTAGAACGGTGCATTAGTAGTTGTATCTCTGAAGAAGTACAAATTATTGCAATTGATGACGGGTCTACGGATAACTCTTTAGAAACATTAAAAAGACTAAAAGCAACCTATCAAGATATAGAAATATTAAATGGTAATCACCAAGGAGCAGTACATGCTAGAAGAATGGGATTAGCAAAAGTAAACACCAAATATTTTAGTTTTGTAGATAGTGATGATAAAGTAAGAATAAAACCTTACCTAAGGTTATGTAAAAAATTAGATGCTAATAATCTAAAAGTAGGAAATGGTAGAATGAATGTATATTTACCTGGAATACCTATTCCTTTTACTAGTAGAAAATGGAAAAAGGACTACCTAGATTTTACGAAAGATAAAAAAGAGTTTTCTAATACCACTTGTTCTTAATTAGATAAAATATTTCATTATGATAATATTCGACTACTAGATCAAGATAGTAAACAAACAGTATATGAAGATATGGAATTTGTATATTATGTTCTTGCTAAAAACAAAAGCATGCTTCATTCTAATGAATCTATTTATGAATATCATATGCGAGGCCTAACTGGAAATAGTACCTCTGCTATTGGATTGAATATGAATTATAGTAATGGTATCAGTGGTTTACTATCTGCATCTACTTCCATGCAAGAAAAATTTTAAAAGGATGGATTGTTTGATAGCTATGAACAAGAATTAGAATCTATTATGATAAAATTAATTTATCAAAGAATTCATAATATTTTCTTTTCCAATTCTATAGAAAATAAAAAAGAAATGGCTCTACATATGATAGATATATTGAACTCTTACTTACCAAATTGGCAAGAAAATATCTATTATCAAAATCATTTTCAAAATAGTGAATATAATGATTATTTATTCTATTTATCAACAGAAGCAAATCTAAAAAAATATCATATAGATAAAAATTATACAACACATAAACCAACGGAAGAATTATTAAAAGATTATGATAAGAAAATAAAAATAAAAAAATTAGGCTAAAGCATTCTACAAAACGTAGAGTGCTTTTTGCTAAAAAGAATTATATAATAAAACCGGTGATGAAAATGGAAATAGGTACAAGAATAGCAAACTTAAGAAAAAATAAAAAGATGACGCAACAGGATTTAGCAAGTTATCTTTGTGTTGCAGATAAAACAATATCAAGTTGGGAATTAAATAGAACAGAGCCTTGTCTAGAAGATATTGTAAAATTGAGTAAAGTTTTAGACTGTAATGCTTCTTATTTAATTTATGGTGACATAAAAAGAAAAGATATAGAAACAGAAATTAAAATAAAGCTTACCAAAGAAGAATACCAAGTATTAGAAAAGAAAATGGAAGAGCTTGCTCAATTTATAAAAAAATCTCATCAATTAGATACGTATTATGAGCCAGCTTATAGAAAATTTGTAAAAGGTAAAGATGAGGTGATTGATGAATGGTTAAGAATCGGAAAAAGAGGAAAAAGAAATATTTTAACTTATAAACACTGGTACGATATTCATTGTGATGAGTATGAAGTAGAAATAGATAATTTAGAAAATATGGATAAAATATTTAAAATTTTAGGATTAGAAGAAATCGCAACAGTAGATAAAATAAGAACGACCTATCTTTATCAAGATAAATATGAAATTGCCTTAGATTATGTAGAAAGATTAGGTTATTTTGTCGAGATAGAGGTAAAAGAATATACAAAGTCGATAATGGAAGAATATGATTTATTATTACATGCTGCAAAAGACTTGGGATTAAACTTGAACCATATAGATAGACGGGGATATCCATATTATTTGATAAAGATGAAATAATTTCATGAAATCATCATCTTTACGGATTATAATAAGGTTAATCATTGATTTAATAAAGTGAATGTGAGATAATAAAGAACACGAAAGGAATGATTACAATGAGAGCATTAACAAATGAAGAACAACAAGAATTAATAACGATGTATCAAAATGTAGTAAAAGATTTTGAGGATTTTCCATTTATTCAAACAACAGAGGACTTATTTCGGTGGAGAGAAAAAGTAAAAGAAGAAAATGGAAATGACGGTAATCGTCGCAATGAAATTATTGAAGCTGCAATAAGGGTAATGCATCTTTAGAAAAACTTTATGCCTGGTCTAAATTTACTCGTATGGTAGATAGAGCCAAAGCGGATGTTTTTATGGCCAAAGTAGAATATCATATTGAAGATAATAACGCTTATAGAATAAAAGCAGCAGGAATGATGGAAGATTATTTAAAAAAAGAGAAAAAAGCAAGACCGGATCATTTATCAGGCATTTTTAAAATACCTGAACTAAGTTTGGGAATTAGATACAAGTTAAGACGTAGCTTTAATAGTACTTATGAATATGCAAAATCTTTAGTAAAAGAAGATGAACAAGAAGCATGGCCTGCAGTATTATTTGTAGCTTTAATGAATGCTTATGGAATTGATAATGAAGCTTTATTAACTGTAGGTAGACAAGCAGAAGAATTAAGCAAAAGGTATTGCAAAGAAATAGAAAGTGTTGCAACTAGTAAGAATGAAATACAACTTGAAAAACCATTAGTGTATCGTAGGAAATAAAAAACATAAAAAAATAACGAAAAAAGACAAGAGGTGATAATATGAATCTTGAAAAAGATAAATATATTATTGTAGAAATTATACCGACTCATTCTAAAGCAGAAAAAGGTACTATTGCTCAGCTATCAGCATTAAAATTAGAAGGTTTGAAACTATTAGATAGATTTGACTATCGTCTAAAAGATGAACTTATTGAAAATAAAGATTTAAGAGAAATGATACAGTATGATAAGAAAAATTTTACTTATGTAGACAATCCTTATTTTATATTAGAAAAATTTAAATCCTGGGCAAAAAAATTACCATTACTAATTATAGAAGATAGTTATACTCTAGATTATTTAAAAGAATTAACTAATAAAAAAGAGTTAATTTATCCCTACTTAAATATGGAACACTCTTATGATGTTTTTAATACAATTATGAAAAAATATAATTTAGAACCAAGTAACCACTTAGTAGATTTATTATATGAAGCTATTATTTATGAAAGTAATAATAAAACTAAGGAAGAAAAAAGCAATTAATTTGCCAGATTGGAATAAAAAATCGGGAGGAATTTATGAAAATAGGAGAAGTAAGTAAAGAGTTGGATATTCCTAGTGCCACTCTTAGATATTATGAACAGATAGGATTATTAGAAAATATAAAAAAGAAAAGTGGTATTAGAGAATACCAAGAGGAAGATATAGATCGAATTAGGTTTATTATGTGTATGAAACAAGCTGGATTTTCTTTGGAAGCTATCGTAGAATTTGTAAAATTAGGAAAAGATAATAAAAATGGAGAAAATAAAAGACTAGAAATGTTATTAAAACAAAAAGAGATTTTAATAGGGGAAATTAAGCAAAAAGAAGATACCCTAGATTTTTTAAATTATAAAATTGGTATTTATAAGGAAAAAGTCTCAAACAAAAAATAAGGAGTCCCGAAAGGACTCCTTTTAAAGATTACACTATTCTAGTAATAGAAACAGCTGCTGAATATAAATCATTAGGTACTAGGCTAATGTCGATTCCTGATGTGTTAATTAAACGATAGCTTGCGCCTGGAAGTGCTGCAAATATTGCGTTACCACTAATAGTACCAGTATCACAACAAGTAAGTTTATTATGAGTAGAAGAATGGGCAATTAGAACGTCTGATGGCCAGAATTGATGTAATTCAACTCCTAAAGTTCTAGGTTCACAAGTAGAGTAATCACTATCAGTATGTCTTACGTTAATCCACCAGTGGATAATATAAATTCCTTCTTCAGGAATAGTAAAATCACCAGTTGCAGGGTTATATGATATTTTGTTAGAAATATTAGTATTTTGGAAAAGTATTGGTTGATTGTGTGATACAGTTGAGTTTGTCTCATCATGCACCATAGCATAACTATTGAAAGTTGTAGCATCTTCTCCGGCAGGTCCTGTTGCTCCAGTTGCACCAGTTGGACCAGTGATACCTTGAGGACCAGTAGCTCCTGTAGGACCAGTTACACCAGTAACACCTGTTGCACCAGTTGGACCAGTGATACCTTGAGGACCAGTAGCTCCTGTAGGACCCGTAACACTAGGTCCAGTCGCTCCGGTCGCACCCGTAGGTCCAGTAGGACCAGTTACTCCTTTTTTACATACGCAATCTAATACTCTGCATAAGCAATCATCTTTTTTATCTTTGCAGTGCTCATCATTTCTTTCTTTACAGCAATCTCTCATGATGTCTTCTAAATTATCTTGATTCAATGTTTTCTCCCTCCTTTCAATATATCATATGAAGAAGTAAAAAAAGGTAATGAGCTAATAACCAGTCAAGATATATTTTTTTTAATTTTTAAAAAATATTTACTTAAAGTAGCTTTAAGAAGTATAATATAAATGGTAAAAAGAAAGGATGATGAAATATGGTAAAACAAACAGCAGGAAGAAATCAATTAGGAGAATTTGCTCCCAAGTTTGCAGAATTAGATGATGATGTCTTATTTGGTGAAGTATGGTCTAGAGAAGATAAATTATCATTAAGAGACAGATCATTAATTACTGTAGTTGCATTAATGAGTAAAGGAATATTAGATTCTAGTTTAAAGAGTCATTTAATCAATGCAAAGAAAAATGGAATTACGAAAGAAGAAATGGCAGAAATTATTACTCATGCCGCTTTCTATGCTGGATGGCCAAATGCCTGGGCAACATTCCGTATGGCAAAAGAAGTATATGAGGATGAACAATAAATGAAAAGAAGTGCCGGTATTTTATTATATAAAAAAGAGAATGATAACTTCTTAGTATTGTTAGCACACTTTGGTGGACCTTACTGGGAGAAGAAAGATAAAGGTGCATGGTCAGTTCAAAAAGGAATAGTGGAAGATGGTGAAAAAGTATTAACGGCTGCAAAAAGAGAAGTAGAAGAAGAGACAAATTTAAAAATTGTGAACGATATCTATTTCTTAGCATCTAAAAAAGTAACAAAAAAAAATTAGCAATTATGTTTTATTCCTATTATGATGGAGATATTTCTAACTTTAAAAGTAATACATTTCAATTAGAATGGCCAAAAAACTCTAATAAGATAGAAGAATTTCCTGAAATGGATAAAATAGACTGGTTTACGTTAGATAAAGCCAAGGAATATATTCATCCAACACAACGTTTCTTTATTGAAAAATTAGAAGAAAAAATAAAGAAGGGAGAAAAATAAAATGACAGATATTTTAGTAATTTATTATAGTTTTACAGGAAATAGTAAAAAAGTAGCAGAATATGCAAAAGATAAGTTAAACGCAGACATTTTAGAATTAGAACCAAAGATTCCATTTTCTGATGACTATGACACAGTAGTAAAAGAATGGCAAAATAATGACATCAAACGAGATGTTGAGATTAAAGAAGTAAGCATAGACTTATCTAAATATAAAAAAATAGTTTTAATTACTTGTACTTGGTGGTATGGAATCAGTCCTGTAATGAAAAAGTTTTTAAAAGAGTATGATTTATCTGGGAAAGATATCATTGTTGCAAGTTCTAATGCTGGTTGGATTGGTCATTGTTTTAGAGACTATAAAACTTTATTACCAAATTCTAATATCAAAGGAGAACTTGATTTATTGTTTTCAGCAAATGAAGGAGAACGCAATAAAATGTTGACATCTTGGAATGATGTTGATGCATGGATTGAAAAATTACAATAAGATGAAGGAGAGATGAATGATGAACGAAAAAGAATTTGAGAAAGTTAATGTATTTGGAAAAGGGAATCCAAACGATGCTTTTGCTAAATATTTTATAGGGAAAAGTTACTTAAATCCCTTAACTGATCCTAAAACTTGTAATTTTTTTCTAGCAAACGTTACATTTGAACCAGGATGTAGAAATAACTGGCATATTCATCATGCCAAAAGTGGAGGAGGACAACTTCTAATTTGTACAGCAGGATATGGCTGGTACCAAGAAGAAGGAAAAAATGCAGTATCACTAGAGCCAGGAATGGTAATTACCATACCTGCTAATGTAAAACACTGGCATGGAGCAAACAAAGATTCATGGTTCTCACATATTGCAGTAGAAGTACCAGGAGAACAGACACAAAATGAATGGTGCGAACCAGTTAGTGATGAAGAATATAATCAATTATAATGAAAAAAGTCCTGCAGTTGAAATGAATGATAAAATATTATAACAGCTTTTAAAACAAATGTTCGCAAAAATATTGACAATCACTTTTCTTTACTATACAATTTAGCTGTAGAAGTTAAGAAAGGAAAGTGTAAATGAATCAGCAAAATGAAATAATCTTATTTGAAAATCAAGGTGTAAAACTTGAAGTTAATATGAAAGATGAGACTGTATGGTTAAGTGTCAAACAAATGGCTGAATTGTTTGATAGAGAGGAATCTAATATAAGAAGACATTATAATAAACATTTTTAAAGAACAAGAATTAATTGAGGCTAACAACGTGCAAAATTTACACGTTGATGGTGTTAAACAAAAAGTGCCTTTTTATAATTTAGACGTAATTATATCAGTTGGCTATCGCATTAAATCGCAAAATGGTGTTATCTTTAGAAAATGGGCAACAAAAGTTTTAAAAGATGTTATGATAAAAGGCTATGCTGTTAATCAAAAAAGGCTAGAATATTTAGAAAAGACGGTTAAATTAATAGATATTGCAAATAGAATTGATGGAAAACTAGATAATAATGATGCGAAAGAAATTTTGAGAGTAATAGGAAGTTATTCAAAAGCTCTTAATCTATTAGATAATTATGATCATAGAACATTATTAAAACCTAAAGGAAATAATAGTCAGAAGCGAATAAAATATAGTGAGTGTTTAAAAATAATTAATAAATTAAGATTTAATGAAGAAAGTGATATTTTTGCTATCGAAAGAAATAAAGGTTTAGAAGCAATCATAGGAAATATTTATCAAACATTTGATAATAATGATGTTTATCAAAGTATAGAAGAAAAAGCTTCTAATTTCTTATATATGATTGTTAAAAACCATGTTTTTATAGATGGAAATAAAAGGATTGCAGCAACATTGTTTATTTATTTCTTAAATTTTTATGATATTTTATATAAGAATGGTAAACAAGTTATTGATAATAACACTTTAACAGCCTTAACATTACTTATTGCAGAGTCAAATCCAAAAGAAAAAAAAGTTATAATTGATCTGGTTATGAATTTTCTTAGTTAAAACAGGCTTTCAAAAATACCTGCTAAGGTAAAACACTGGCATGGAGCAAAAAAAGATTCATGGCTTTCACATATTGCAGCAGATGTACCAGAAGAAGAGACACAAAATGAATGGTGCGAACCAGTTAGTGATGAAGAGTATAATCAATTATAATGGAAAAAGTTCTAAAGTTGAAATGAATGATAAAATATTGATAATCACTTTTCTTTACTATACAACTTAGTTGTAGAAGTTAAGAAAGGAAAGTATAAATAAATCAGCAAAATGAAATAATCTTATTTGAAAATCAAAAAGTTAAACTTGAGGTAAATATGCAAGATGAAACCGTATAGTTAAACATTGAACAAATGTCTGAACTATTTGACAGGGATAGAACTGTTATTACTAGACATATCAACAACATTTTTAAAGAAAAAGAATTAGCTAAAAATGAGGTGTGTGCAAAATTTGCACATAGTTGTTATAAGCTAGAAAAAGTAATGATAGGGACAAAGCCGATTATGAAGTTAGTTTATAATGTATTTGTATTTTTGGTAAATTTATGTTAATATAATAGCCAGTTAAAAACAAGGGATGTTTTGGTCATGAAATTTGAAGTATTATTAAATAGTATACTTAGGTTGTCAATGAATAAGGCAACAAAATTATTAGATGATTATCGAAAAAATGTAGGATTTAGAAATTTTTACGAACAACAAAAGGTTTTAGATATATTAACACATAAGGCAAATGCTCAAAGACAAATTAAAGAAGAAGCGTTTCAAGAAGCTTTAATGTGTTTAGCTTTTATGACCAAAGATAAATCTCAATGGAGCAAGGCGGCTTTTGAGAACATTAAGGATTATCCAATGATTATATGGATTGAATGTATTGGAATAATGGATTCTCAAAGTGTAATGTCATTACTCAATAACTATCATAAAGAGCTTCCTTCATCTTTAATTGAAACATGTATAATTAATTTACCAGAAAAAATGCAATTAACAGCTATTGATAAGTATAAAAGTAATTTAAATCCTGAAGATAAAATGTATTTTAATTTCTTTTATTCAGTAAGTGAAAAAGCACGGTTAAAATTAAGGAATTATTTTCCTAATCAAATTGGTGATGATATTTTATTAGAATTAGAAGATTTAGACGAAAATGAAGTGTTTAAAAAGTTATCCAGTGAGCGTGAAAGATTAATGAGATTATCTGCTGATGATTTGGTAGAATTTATCCTTTTAAAGTCACGTAAATTAGATACTTTAAATAGATTTTTAGAATTATTTAGTGATAAAGTAAATGAATGTACTATTCCTAAATTTGAACTATTATTTACTAGATATAAGTATATAGGTAATTATAGAGGATGTTATTTTGATGATGAAGACCAACAATCAGAATTATTGAATGATAATGATTTGTTCAAATTATTTAAAAATAAATTTCATCAAATTGGTATTGAAGAAACACTTGCATTATTTGATAATAGAACACATTATAAAAGTAATAAATTCACTGTTGATGTTGTATTAGAATTTTTAGATATTGCATATTCTGATAACAATTTATCAAAGTACATTAATGATGAAACTATATCAGAAATTATTACTAAATTTGTAGAAAAATGTAGTAGTAAAGATTACTCACTCGAAGATTTTGAACGACTAGTAAAAAATATAGGAAAAGATGACAAAAGAAAATTAATATTTGATGATTACATTGAAGCAATAATAGCATGTGGTAAATTACTAAAAGAAAGAGTTATTCATGACCAAAATTCTTTGTTTTTAGAGTTGAGAAATAAATTTTCAAATGATTTATTAAGAAGATGTGAAAAAGACGGTACTTATTTAGAAAATATTTCTTTAAATGGTTTGTTTTATAGATTAGCAAAAGGAAGCATACCATTTGATAAAGTTTATATGACTAAAACCTATAAAGGCTTAATTTACTTATCTAAATGTGGCCAAATGATTGATAACGCAGATTATATAACTCAATTTTTAACAGATGTACAACTTGCCAAACTAAATATAAGGCCAGTTATACGATGGAAAAATGTAATTAATAGGACTAATACTAAGGCAGATAGTTTGTCATTGGTAGAAAGAATGGGATTACAATTATTATGCTATTTTGGAAAAGATATTGGTAAGTATTTATTAGAAGCTAATATGCAAGGTAATCGAATGGAAAATTTATTTGATGGTTTAAAATACGAAAATATTTCTATTGATGAAAACGGAGTTCCCAATATAAATGAGGAATTGATTAGTTATCTTTTTGGGAAAGGAACGATGAAAGAGCCTAATTCTGTAATTAACAGAATGATAAGAGGAGATATTCCTGAATTTGAAAGATATTTTACGGAATTTTGTAATTCGTTTGATAAAATTAAAGAAAGATGTAATGGAATATTAAGTGTTAAGAGAATTGTCAAACATTTTGAAGATATAGATCTGCCAATTAAACTAAAACCAGATGAAATAGGATTTAAACATGCTTTAAGAGAAATGAATACAACAGATTCAACTTTACTATCTGAAGCAATAGGATTATGTAAAGATGCAAGAAATAGGGACTATTCATCTATTCCTAAAGTAGAAGGGAAATTAGGTGATTTTACATATAAAATATTAGATTTAGATGATCCAATGGCTATTGCTGTAGGGTATTTATCACATTGCTGTTTTGTGGTTAGAGGAATATCTTATTCGGCACTTAAGCACTCAATGCAATCTAGAAATGGAAGAACCTTTGTTGTTTATTATAAAGGGCAATTTTTAACTCAAAGTTGGGTATGGCGCAATGGTGATGTAATTTGTTTTGATAGTGTTGAGGCAGGTAGTCCATGTCACGGGATGTATAAAGATGATATACAATTAGTCGATGTATACAAGGAAGCAG
>ERZ1643246.3854-NODE-3854-length-12394-cov-7.093525_pt1 | contig 12394 bp, 13 predicted proteins | sample MGYA00579265_ERZ1643246 | MGnify/ENA primary metagenome ERZ1643246 (study PRJEB29033, sample SAMEA4952261) | chicken gut metagenome | biome: Broiler Chicken; feature: Gastrointestinal Tract; material: Caecum | place: Ireland | collected 2018 | study: Broiler...
TACTCCAAGTCACCGCCGCCATATCCCCGCCCGCCGCGAAAGGTGCATCAAAGGGTCGGTTTTCTGCGTGCATCCGATCGGAAGGCCCCCGCAGGCAAATGCAGGATTTCGAAAGTTGGGTGAGAAGGGAGCTTCAACGGCAGAACAGGAAGCTTTACCAAACGGAAGGTGCCATGGACTTCCGGGAGAGGGTTAGCCGTTCGATTTGGCCCAGCAAGCTGGGCCTCTCTACTGGTTATAGACTTGAAATCCGGGACTATGCGTTGGAATCAGCAGGTGGATTGTCTGAGCCAAAGGCGAGTTACCGCCTGCTGATTTCTGCTTTTAGCATAGTCCCGGATTTTTTAGTTTTTGCTGCCCCGGAGCCCCGGAGCCGAAGCCACCCACACACCCGTGCTGAATACGTCTTCGACACATCCGCTTCACTGCTTTCGGACGTTTTACTCTGACAGTGGCTCCCCCACAAATACAGATTTGATTATACGATGCCCTGTGCTGTCATCGCCTCTACGACTTTCTCGAATCCGGCGATGTTCGCACCTACCACATAGTTGCCTTTGAAGCCGTATTTCTCAGCTGCATCAGCCATATTGTGGCAGATATTTACCATGATGTTCTGCAGTTTTGCGTCTACTTCTTCGAATGTCCAGCTCAGGCGCTCGCTGTTCTGAGACATCTCGAGTGCAGATGTTGCCACACCGCCTGCGTTTGCAGCCTTTCCTGGTGCGAACAGGACGCCATGCTCCTGGAGATACTCTGTTGCTTCCATTGTTGTCGGCATATTTGCGCCTTCAGCCACTGCCATGCATCCGTTCTCAACGAGCATCTTAGCGTCTTCAAGGTGAAGCTCATTCTGTGTTGCACACGGAAGTGCGATATCAACCTTCACTGACCATACGCCTCTGCCCTCATGATATTCAGAATTCGGACGGTATTTCTTGTACTCTGTCAGTCTTGCGCGGTTCACCTCTTTGATCTCCTTGAGAGCCGCAACATCGATTCCTTCCGGATCATATACCCAGCCGTTAGAATCACTTACTGTCACAACCTTCGCGCCAAGCTGCTGTGCTTTCTCTGTCGCATAGATCGCCACGTTTCCTGAACCGGATACTGCTACTGTCTTGCCTGCGATATCCTGTCCGTTCAGTTTCAGCATTTCCTGTGTCAGATACAGCAGACCATATCCTGTCGCCTCTGTACGGACGAGAGATCCGCCGTAGCTTAATCCCTTACCTGTCAGGACACCCTCATAGAGACCGCGGATTCTCTTGTACTGTCCGAACATGTAACCGATCTCTCTTGCGCCTGTTCCGATATCTCCTGCCGGTACGTCTGTATCAGCGCCGATATATTTGCAGAGCTCTGTCATAAAGCTCTGGCAGAATGCCATAACTTCCCTGTCTGATTTGCCCTTCGGATCAAAGTCAGAACCACCTTTTCCTCCGCCGATCGGAAGACCTGTCAGAGAGTTCTTAAAGATCTGCTCAAATCCAAGGAATTTGATGATACCAAGGTTTACGGACGGGTGAAGGCGGAGTCCTCCCTTGTACGGTCCGATCGCGCTGTTGAACTGTACGCGGTACCCTGTATTTACATGTACCTGTCCCTTATCATCTACCCACGGAACACGGAATTTAAACTGTCTCTCAGGCTCTGTCAGTCTCTCGAGAAGAGCTTCTTTGCGGAATTTCTCTTCATTCGCCTCGATCACTACACGGAGAGACTCAAGGACTTCTTTTACTGCCTGGTGGAATTCCGGCTCTGCCGGGTTTTTCTTTACGACCAGATCGATCACTTCATCAACGTATGACATCTTAATCTACCTCCTAAAATAAATATGGCAGGACACTCGATGCGCCTGCCTTCCTGGCATCTTTGCCCACGCGTATATTTTAAAAGGTATATGAATGAATGTCAACGAAAAATTTCATTATTTTACAGTTATAACGCTTTATTACGGTAAATTTGCAGGAATCCTGCCGAAGGCAATGCAGATTTTACCTCTTATTGCCCATACAGAATACTGCCACCACTCCCGGACCTGTATGGCTTCCGATCACGGTCCCGATGTTGTTGATCAGGATATTGTCAATGCCCATTTTCTCGCGGACGAGCTTTGCCACATACTCTGCGTCTTCGATGCAGTCTCCGTGTGTGATCATAATGATGTCATTGTCCCAGCCTTTTGACTGTTCCACTGCCATATCCACGATCTTGTTGAGGGATTTCTTTCTCCCGCGTTCTTTACCGATCACCTGGAGCTTTCCGTTATCATCCATGTGTATGATCGGCTTGATCTGCACGAGTGTGCCGAGGACTGCTGTTGTCTTTGATACACGGCCGCCTCTGTGGAGATGGTTCAGGTCATCCACTGTGACATTGTGGCAGATGTGGAGCTTATTCTCTTCCACCCACTGAGCAGTTTCATCGATCGTCTTCCCCATCGCTTTCTGCTGGAGGGCTTTGTACAGAAGCAGCCCTTCTCCCAGGCAGGCACACAGGGTATCGATCACAATGACCTTTGCCTCCGGGTACTTTTCTTCCAGCATCTGTCCGGCGATGCGCATGCTGTTCAGCGTACCGCTCAGGCCCGATGAAAATCCCAGGTGAAGGACATCTTTTCCATCTTTCACATATGGTTCCAGCAGCTCTGCCGCCTCTTCCGGATTGACCTGGGATGTCACGGACATCTTGCCCTCACGGAGTTTTGCGAAGAATTCTTTTGCGGAGAGGCCTTCCATATCTGTGTAAGTCTCTCCATCTATCGTATATTTCAGCGGAACAACCGGGACATGTCTCTCCTCCAGCCATTCTTTCGGCAGATCCACCGTACTGTTCACTGTGATCACATAATCTCTCATCTCTGTGTCCTCCTGCATAAATATCCGCCCGCACCGGCAGGCTCATCTTTCTTAATGATAACACCTTTTTATGCATTAGGCAAAAAATTTTTACAGATTCCACAGTTTGTATAAATATCCATGAGTGCGAATGAAATTCGTAACCGCCCGTTTTCAGTTCAGTTTTACATTCAGATAGTTCCGCCCGGACAGCGTCTTATTAAAGATCAGGAAGCAGACGACAAGGATGCATCCGATGATAAAGCCATACAGGTCAAACACCGCCGTCAGGACCAGCAGCATCAGGCGCATGAATTTCAGCGCGTAGCCCAGCTCAAAGTTCGGCTGGGTATAGTTGGCCACCGCCACGAATGCCATGTACAGCATCACCTCCGAGTTGAACCAGCCCGACTGTACGGAGAATTCCCCCATCACGATACCGGCGATCACACTCAGAGGCGTGCTCAGCATGGTCGGCGTATTCATGGCAGCAAGCCTCAGGCCGTCGATGGACAGTTCAAGCAGAAGGAACTGAAAGATCAGCGGGATATTCACAGTGTCCCGCACCGCGACGAACTCAAATGCCTCTGGCAGCCAGTCCTGGTTCTGCATAAAAAGCAGGTACAGCGGCGTGAAGAAGACCGTAGCGATCGTGATAAGCGCTCTCGTCACCTTCAGATAAACAGCTGTGACCGTGGGGAAGTAATAGTCATTCGCCTCCTCGATCATATCCAGGATCGAAGTGGGCAGGATCATGGCGGAAGGTGAATTGTCCACCAGGATCACCACCTTTCCCTCCAGCAGGCACGCCGCAGCAGTATCCGGTCGCTCCGTAAACTTAAATTTCGGGAACGGGTTGAACCACTTCCTCTTGAACAGCGCTTCCGCAAGACTCTGCTGGTTCATCCTCAGATCGTCGATCTTCAGGCTTTCGATCCTGTCCTTCAGATTTTTCAATAACTCAGGATCGACTCTGTCGCTCATATAACACAGGGCGATATCCGTGCGCGATGTCTGCCCTGCTTCCGTCATCTCCATCACCAGATGCGGGTCCCGGATCCTGCGGCGCATGAGAGCGGTATTGAATACGATCGTCTCCACAAATCCGTCCCTGGACCCGCGCAGCGACCTGTCCTTGTCCGGCTCGTCCACGCTCCGTGCCGGATAGGTGCGGCAGTCGATCGCGATACACTCTTTATACCCATTGATAAAGAGCACTGCCGGACCGGAAAGGACATTCCTAATAACCTGGTCAAAATCTTCCAGGACATCAACCTCCACATAGGGCACATTTTTCTGGATAAATCCTTCCGCGTCCTCAGGCATGTCTTCTTCTGACACAGAAAGAAAGGAGTCCATGATCTTTAACATTGCCTCATCTTTAATGAATCCGTCAATGTAGTAGAATACGGACGCCCTTCCCCCGATCTCCATCTCCCGGCGGATGATGTCAAAACTTTCATTCACCGGAAGGATCTCATTCATATATCTTATGTTATCTTCAAAGGAAGCACTGATTTTTTTTGTATTTTTCTCTACCATAGGATCTGTTTCTCCTTATCTGCCGGAAGTCAGCATGATTCTCTATGATAGTTATAGTGCCCCGTTCTCTTTTATTTATTCCCGCGAAACAGCGGGACAGACGGATATGCCTGCATATCCACTGCCTATCCTTTCGCTGGCTGCCGGTTTATTTTTCTGTTCCGTCTTCGTCATCCTCTTCCAGATACCCTGCCTTTTTCATTTTCTCGATCACCTGTGCCTGCCTCTGGCGGGCGAGTTCCGGGCTTGCCAGAGGATTATAATTTGTAGGCGCATTCGGGATGCCCGCCAGGAGCGTGCACTCATCAAAGTCCATCTCTGACGGCGCTTTCCCGAAATATCCCTCGGACGCGTCTGCCACGCAGTAATAATTATTCCCGAAAAAGATGGAATTTACATACAATTCCAGTATCTTGTCTTTATCAAGGACTGACTCGATCTTAAACGCCATGAACATCTCCGCGATCTTCCGGACAATCTTCTTATCCTGAGTAAAATACTGGTTCTTTGCGAGCTGCTGTGTGATCGTACTGCCGCCTTCTACATACGCGCCTGCTTTGATATCGTTTACCAGCGCCCTTCCGATCGCGATAGGGTCGATCCCCGGATGGCTGTAAAACCGCTTATCCTCCACCGACAGCACTGCGTCGATATAAGTCTGCGGCAGTTCATCCAGATCTGTATAATTATCGATAGACTCTATGTCAGCCGCCATCTCTTCCACGCTCCTGGCTCCGACCGCTTCCCGGTAATCTGTATATCCCTGATAAGTCAGCACTCCTGCAGTGATCAGGATGCATAAAAAAATGAAAGAACACAGACGTTTGATCCATTTCATACTGTATGATTCCTGCCTTTCGTATTTTCCGTCCCTCTGTAACACCAGGGACGGTTTGTCTCTTGCCTCTTAAACACAGTATATCGGATCCGCCTGTATCCTTCCATCATATTACCTTACGTTTTCCCGGGCAGGACTTACATTTCTGTAAGCCTCCGCAGCAGGCCCTTCTTGGCAGGCCTTCGCAGCATCCTTACTCCTTCGTCGTGCTGCCGAAGCCACCGTTCCGCACGTCTGTCACGTCATCATCCAGCGTGATCCCGTACTCCACGAAGATCCCCTGCATGAATCCGTCTCCGGCCCTGACCTCCACGGTCTTGCCCTCATTGCTGTCATTCGTGAGCTTTGCAAAGATGTGCCCCTCATTGTCAGAATCATAGTAATCGCTGTCAATAATGCCGACCGTATTGTTAAGTTGGAGCCGGAACTTAAATCCAAGCCCGCTCCTCGGGTAGCACTTGAGCACCCACTCCGGCTCCATCCATACCCGGATACCGGTAGGAATCTTCACAGTCTCTCCCGGGGCAAGCGTAATGCACACCGGGGCGAAGAAATCATACCCCGCGCTTCCTGACGTGGCGCGTTTCGGCAGCCTGATCCTCTCATAGATTTCCCGGAGTTCCGCCTCGTCAATATTCCCGAAGGTGTCTGTCCACCCTTCTCTGAACTGACTGATACTCACTTTTTCAAATTTCGCTATCCTCTTCATCATACTTCTCCTCTGAACATCCCGGACTCATCCAGCACGCGGACCACCTCCGCGATCGTCTCCTCATCCACTACAAGGGCCATCCTGACATACCCTTCCCCGCCTTTTCCGAAGGCGCTTCCCGGTGTCACGATTACCCCGGTCTTCTCCATCAGCTTCAGGCAGAAATCCGCGGATGACTCATATCCTGCCGGGATCTTCGCCCACACGAACATGGTTCCCTGGCTGTCCGGCACATTCCACCCGATCTTCCGCAGGCCCCCGCACAGAGCCTGATTGCGCGCCGCATACTGGCGTCTCTGCTCTTCGATAAAGTCATCCGGACCGGTCAGGGCAGCGATTGCCGCATACTGCACCGGGTAGAAGATCCCGTAGTCGATCTGGGAGCGCAGCAGGCGGAACCGGCTGACGATATCCTTGTTTCCTACCACAAAAGAAATCCTGGCTCCTGTCAGATTGTAAGACTTTGACAGAGAGTAAAACTCCACCCCCACATCTTTCGCGCCTTCGAATGACAGGAAGGATCTTCCCGGCCTGTCCGTAAAAGTAATGTCCGAATACGCATTGTCATGCAGGATCACGATATCGTTCTTTTTTGCAAACGCGATCAGCTTTTCATAAAACTCGTCCGGCGCGCACACGCAGACCGGATTCAGCGGATAGGACACGATCATGTATTTTGCCTTTTTGAGGGTCTCTTTCGGGATACTGTCCAGATCCGGCAGATAACCGTTTTCTTCTTTTATGGGATAATACTCCACATCCGCTCCCGCCATGATCCCGCTCATCTCAAACATCGGATATCCCGGATCCGGCACAAGGATCACATCGCCGGGATCGCAGAACACCTTGCCGATGTGTGCCATGGCTTCCTGGGAACCGTACACAGACATCACTTCATCCGTTTCGATATGTACACCAAACCGCTTCTCATAGCGATACTTTACTGCTTCTAAAAGCTCCGGCAGATCTGCCAGGGAATACTTGTAATTCTCTGCCTTCCCGCAGGCTTCCTGCATCGCCTTCATCACATGGGGCGCCGGCGGGAAATCCGGCGTTCCCACCGAAAGATTGTATACCTTCCGCCCGGCTCTGAGGAGCTTCTCCTTCTTTTCATTCAGAGCGCCGAAGATCCCGGGCTTAAAATTATTGATCAAAGTCGAAAAATGACTGCTGTCCACTTGTGTTTCCTCCTGTATCTTTCATATCATGCGCTGCCTGCCGCGGCTTATGTCATTTTTTATTTTCCCCGTAAAGGTCGTACGGAGTCTGCTGATATACGTAATAATTCACCCAGTTCGTATACAGGTTATTGGCATGGGATCTCCACGTGAGCACCGGCTTATTCTCCGGGTCATCGTCCGGGTAATAATTCTCCGGGATCTGCGGGTTTAATCCTCTTCCCATATCTCTCTTATATTCCGAATCCAGGGTCATCCTGTCATACTCGGGATGTCCCATGACAAAGATCTGCCGACCCTCTTTTGCCATGCACAGGAATACGCCTGCCTGCCTGGAATCTGCGAGCACCGTGATCCGTTCATCCGCTTCCAGAAGCTCCTGCGGCACTTCCGTATGCCGGGAGTGGGGCGCCATGAACACATCGTCAAACCCGCGTACCAGAGGGATTTTCCTGTTCCGCACTCTGTGACGGTACACGCCGGAGAGTTTTTTCGGAAGCGGCGCCTTGTTGATCCCGTAGTGATAATAGATCCCCGCCTGGGCTCCCCAGCACAGGTGAAGTGTGGATGTGACATTTGTCTTCGTCCACTCCATGATCTTCTTCAGCTCTTCCCAGTAGTCTACTTCCTCAAAGGGCATCTGCTCCACAGGCGCCCCGGTGATGATAAATCCGTCGAACCTCTTTTCCCTGATGCTCTCAAACGGCTCATAAAATTTATAGATATGGCTTGTGGATGTATTTTTCGACACGTGGCTCGTCATGCGCACAAAGGTCACATCCACCTGGATCGGCGTGTTGGAAAGCGACCTCAGTATCTGAAGCTCCGTGTCCTCCTTGAGGGGCATCAGGTTCAAAAGCCCGATGCTCAAAGGCCGGATATCCTGATGCGCGGCACGGTATTCGTCCATCACAAATATATTTTCCTGCTCCAGTATCTCTTTTACAGGCAGGTCATTTTGTACTCGAATCGGCATGGTTGATTCCCCTTCCTCTTTTGATCGATTTTCCCGCGAAGTGCAGATAGATTGATTATACCCCTTTCCCCAAGGGCGCGCAAGCTCAGAAAAAAGATCCTCCGGACCGCACCTGAAAAAAAGATCCACCGGACCGTGCTTCCGTCCTGTGGATCTTCTTGTTCAAACCTGTGATGTTTCCCTGCCTTTTCAGCCGCAGTGGCACTGGAATGTAGCGCACTCCGTCCCGTCAGCCTGTCTCGCGTTTCCGCCCTCTACACTGATCTTTCCTGCATGGCATGCGCAGTTTTCATTGTACATGCAGTTCACTGCCTTGCAGTCCACCTTTGAGCGGTCCGAAGCCTCTGACATGGAGTTCATGGAATTTGTATAGCTTCCTTCCGTGCGCTCCTGAAAGCTGTCACAGCATGTCTCCTGGGGATTTTTCGCATTGTCCCCGCCGACCTGGATCTTGTCCAGCCTGCACAGGTACTGGTCATTGTGTACACATGTCTGTACGGTACATTTTAACTCTGGCATAATCATACCTCCTCTGATTTCCACTTGGAATTTAACGTGTTCAAGAAGCATTGCTTCCTCAGCCCGCCTGATCCGTATTTATTATGCCCTTTGTCCGCAGAAAATATTCTCAGATTTCTGTAACAGATCGAAATATGATCAAAATTTATTTAAATAGAAAAACCTGGATCACCCCAAAAAATTCTCTCACCAGATAATTAAGCTGGAATACCGGATTTGAGTCTGCCGGTATCAGATAAATATTCCGATACCCTTCCCGGTATGCGATCAGCGAAGAGCGGTAAATATGGAAGTCATTTGTCACGATCCCCACTTTGTCATGCTCTGCATCAGCATACTTACGGCTGAATCTGAAATTTTCCCGGGTCGAGGTGGACTTGTCCTCTTTAAAAATCTGCTCTTCTGGTATCCCATTTTCTTCCAGATACTCTGCCATCGCCTGTGCTTCTGAGACAGCTTCTCCCGGCCCCTGTCCACCGGAGACGATCACTTTTACCCGCGGGAAGCGCTGTGCATAAGCCAGCGCACAGTCCAGGCGGCGCCTGAGCGAATTCGTGATATACCGTCCGCGCACCTGTGCTCCCAGCACGATGATCCAGTCCAGTTCTTCATCGCATTGTGCACACATTCCCCGGATGATCTTAAATTCTATAAATAAGAACAAAATCCAGCACCCCAGGCAGAACCATCCGAGAGCCTTATATACATATACAGGGAGCGGCGCACATCCGAGCACCAGATGTACGCCGCCGCTTATCAGCCAGAAGGCTGCAAAAGTTGATCTCAGCCTGCGCGAATAAAACGCAAGTACCAGATAATATAAAATACACAGGCACCCCATGATCAGAAAATAATATCTCATTTATGCGTTTTTCCCACAGCACTTTTTATATTTCTTGCCGCTGCCGCACGGACACGGGTCATTTCTCCCGATCTTCTTCGGCTTGCGCACCGTGCCGGAAGCTTTCTGCTCGCGGTAAAGACGCTTTCTTGTCTCCTCGTCAAAGATCTTCTCCCACTGGGGAAGCCCGTAGAGCCAGTCAGCCTTTGCATCGACCATGTTTTTATACAGCTTTTCCTTATCAAACGCAAGGCTTACTTCCGTGTCCTCTGTCATCGTCTCGATCGGGTTTTCCACTTTCAGACTCTCGTTGATGCCGTCCAGGAATCCGACCATAGTCATGACATCCTGTCCGTATTTCTCAGCCAGCTCTTTTACCGTACCCTTAACTTCTGTGTCAGGATCCTCCAGAAGCTGCTCATAGATCTCTCTTTCGATCGTAAAATATTTTCCCCAGAATTTCTCCAGCTGGTCTTTTGACAGACTTCTGTCATACGCCATATCGCGCCACTGGTCCAACAAACTTTTTTCGCTCATCGTATACTGCTCCTTTATCTTAAAAATCCATCGGTGATTATTATATACCAATTTCTGTTTGCCGTAAACTAAATTTTTCGGTATACTGTACGGTAGAGAAAGGATTTGATCATCATGAAAAAAGCAAAACGTATCCTCGCCCTGGCGGGCGCTGTATTACTCGTATGCATGTACGCATGCACCCTCATCTTTGCCCTGATGGGCTCGCCTGCTTCCACCGGGCTGTTTAAAGCATCCGTGGCAGCGACCATCCTCGTCCCTGTCCTCCTGTATGCGTATATACTCGTCGCCCGCCTTTTAAAAGGCAGCGGCTCTGACGAGGCCGCCGGCAATGATCCCGGTGCGGACTCAGACGTATAATAACTCTGCCAGCCTGAGGGCATCCGCTCCGCGCGGGCGGTCTGTCCTCACTGTATCCTGCTGTTTCTTTATCGCTTGTCTCTTTTTCAGGTATTCTTCCATGGTTATCATGTCTGCTGTTGTTTTCCTGCTGTCCTGACGCATAGAAATACCTCCTTCCTTCTCTGTCACGGCAGGGAAGATCTTTCTTTTCCCGTCTGCCGCCATCAACCCAGCTTTATATTATATGAGCCGGAAAAAGGAAATATGTCTCTTTCTTTGCCAGATACAATCTGTGCTTTTCCAGTCAGAGTCATTTTCAGACTGATTTTAGGAAACAGTTTTTTGGGAGCAGAACTCACTTTTCTATTTTTACCATGCACTCTTTCCTGTAAAACGCGACGCCACATTTCATGATGTCTTTATACCCTTCCTGCCGGAGCGCGGCTTCGTAATCCTGATCCTCGATCTGCTGAAGCGCCTCCTCGCATTTCTTATCCAGATCCTGCCAGGTCTTTGCAACTTTGATCTCTATGATCACTGCCTTGCCGCGGATACTGGGATACCGCACAAGGATGTCAGGTCTGCCGTTCCCGGATTCCCTGTTCGACTGTACGATATAGTTCCTGATATTTTTCAGCATACCGGCAAGGAATCCGTGATAATAACTCTCCTGATAGTCATAGAAGCTGATCGTCTCCATCAGGTTCTCTGACAGGATCTCCGCCATCTTATCTCCATCTCCGCTTAGCAGGCTTTCATAGAGAGGTGTCAGTTCCTTCTTCTCTGTATTCTTCTCAAACCACTGAAGGACAGCATTCTTGTACACGTAGCGGACTTCGCTGTTCGGGATCGCCATCTCCATACGGACCGTCTCGTCCTCCTGTTCCTCCCGTATCTTTTTCAGATACCCGGTAAAGAACAGAAAATTCCAGAGATTATCCTGCGTGGAATTCATATCATCATACGTGATATCCTCGTAGATCGGTTTTGTGATCGTTTCTCCCGCGATCAGCCCCTCGATTTCCTGCCGCACAGAGAGATCCGCGTGTTCGATCAGATTTTTTACAATACTGTTGGAGCTTGTATTGGACCAATACGGCTTTGCGAAAACCTTTTTATCACTATAGCAGGAGTTCACGTAATTGATCACACTCCATGGATTGTAGACCTCCGATTCTCCGAACAGATATCCATCATACCATTTTCTGACCGTCTCCAAATTTTCTTCCAGTCCGTAATCTCTCAGCATCTGCTCCACTTCTTCCGGTGTGAAGCCAAAATGTTCTGCGAAAGAGTTCGTCGTTATAGAAACCACATTCAGATTATTTAGTCCTGTAAAAATGGATTCTTTGCTAATCCTAAGGCACCCGGTCACGACAGCAAATTCCAGATTGTCATTGGTCTTCAAAGCCGACTCGAACAAGGACCGTATCAACGCCACCATCCTGTCATAAAATCCGCTGAAGTACGCATTCTCCAACGGCACATCGTACTCGTCGATCAGAATAATGGAACGCTGCCCTGTGCAGACATACAGACATTCCGAAAGGAACTTCAGCGAATCCGCATAATCGCTCTCTGTCCCCTTCAGGTCACGTATCCTTTCATAACGTTCCGCCTCAGCGTCCCCCAGTTTCCCACTGCTTTTAACCTGCTCCCAATGTCTTCGATATTCTTCTCTTACCGCTTTCTTAAGCATATCGTAAGCAAGGTCATAAGAATACTGCTTCATGGATTTTAGCGAAACACTGATCACCGGATATTTTCCCATGTGGGCAAGGTATCTTTCTCCTGCCCCCATGATCTTCAGACCCTGGAACAGCCTGCTGTTATCCTGATCTCCCTTTTCAAAAAAATAGCGGAGAATACTCATATTCAGTGTTTTTCCAAATCTGCGGGGACGGGTAAAAAGATTGACCTTTCCCTTCATATCCAGCAGTTCCTTAATAAACAGCGTCTTATCTACAAAATAGTAACCGTGCTCCCGCAAATCTTCAAAATTTTCTACGCCAACCGGCAGAGGTATCCATTCCATACAAAACGCCTCCCTTCCAGATGTAGTTACATTT
>ERZ1643246.3855-NODE-3855-length-12394-cov-6.977146_pt1 | contig 12394 bp, 7 predicted proteins | sample MGYA00579265_ERZ1643246 | MGnify/ENA primary metagenome ERZ1643246 (study PRJEB29033, sample SAMEA4952261) | chicken gut metagenome | biome: Broiler Chicken; feature: Gastrointestinal Tract; material: Caecum | place: Ireland | collected 2018 | study: Broiler...
AAGCCTAAAAGACGCGCTTTATATAAACGGAATATATTTTGCTCGTCAGAGCTGTCTTTTCAGGGCGCCCGCTTTACAAATATATTCTGCTGTGATATATTATAAAACAGGCTTTTTGGAGCGAAAGAGGAGGATTATAGCAATGCAGCCATATGGAGTAAACCAGCTTAGAAAAATGTTTCTTGAGTTCTTTGAGAGTAAGGGACACCTTGCACTGAAGAGCTTTTCCCTGGTGCCGCACAATGACAAGAGCCTTCTGCTCATCAATTCAGGAATGGCGCCGTTAAAACCATATTTTACAGGTCAGGAGATCCCGCCGAGGAAGCGTGTGACTACCTGCCAGAAATGTATCCGCACAGGCGATATCGAAAACGTGGGAAAGACCGCGCGCCACGGTACATTCTTTGAGATGCTCGGGAACTTTTCTTTCGGAGACTATTTCAAGGAGGAAGCGATCCAGTGGACATGGGAGTTCCTCACAGAGGTAGTAGGCCTGGATCCGGACCGACTGTATCCGTCCGTATATGTGGATGATGACGAGGCGTTTGAGATCTGGAACAAAAAGATGGGCATCCCGGCGGAGCGTATCTTTAAATTCGGAAAAGAAGACAATTTCTGGGAGCATGGTTCCGGTCCGTGCGGTCCGTGTTCCGAGGTATACTATGACCGCGGGGAAAAGTACGGATGCGGCAGGCCGGACTGCACTGTAGGATGCGACTGCGACCGTTATATGGAGATCTGGAATGACGTGTTCACTCAGTTTGACAATGACGGAAACGGCCATTACACAGAACTGGAACAGAAGAACATTGATACAGGAATGGGGCTGGAGCGTCTGGCATCTGTGGTCCAGGACGTGGATTCTATTTTTGACGTGGATACGATCAAAGCGCTCCGCGACCATGTATGCCGCCTTGCCGGAAAAGAATATGGAAAAGATTATAACAATGACGTATCCATCCGCGTGATCACAGACCATATCCGTTCCGTGACGTTTATGATCTCTGACGGGATCATGCCGTCCAATGAGGGAAGGGGCTATGTGCTGCGCCGTCTCTTAAGACGCGCATGCCGTCACGGAAGGCTTCTGGGCATCCACAAAGGTTTTCTCCCGGAACTGGCTCAGACTGTGATCGAAGGCTCTAAGGACGGATATCCGGAGCTGGAAGAAAAGAAAGAGTTCATCCTCAAAGTGATCACAAAAGAGGAAGAACAGTTCAACAAGACCATTGACCAGGGCCTTGGCATCCTCTCTGATATGATCGCAGACATGGAGGCAAAGGGTGAGAAGACACTGAACGGTGATGATGCGTTCCGTCTCTATGATACTTATGGGTTCCCGCTGGATCTGACAAAAGAGATCCTGGAAGAAAAGGGAATGGATGTGGATGAAGAAGGCTTTAAGGCTTCCATGGAAGTCCAGAGGACGACTGCGAGAAACGCGCGTGAAGTGACGAACTACATGGGCGCTGACGTGACAGTATATGAATCCATTGATCCCAGTGTTACAAGCACCTTTGTCGGATATGACAACCTGACATGGGAGTCTGACGTAACCGTACTCACCACGGAGGACGAGCTCACAGACGCGCTCTCCGAAGGGCAGAAGGGCACTGTGTTTGTAAATGAGACACCGTTCTATGCGGCGAGCGGCGGTCAGGAGGCTGACACAGGGTATATCCGCACCGCGGAAGGTGAGTTTAAAGTAGAGGATACCGTTAAGCTGCTCGGAGGAAAGATCGGCCATATCGGTGTGATGACAAAAGGCATGATCAAAGTGGGAGATAAGGTTTCTCTGGAAGTCGATGCAAAGAAGCGCGCGCTCTCCGCGAGAAACCACAGCGCGACCCACCTTCTCCAGAAGGCTCTCCGCACCGTTCTCGGAACCCATGTGGAGCAGGCAGGTTCCAGCGTCAACGAGGACAGGCTGCGCTTTGACTTTACACATTTTTCTGCGATGACAGCGGAAGAGCTGAAAAAGGTGGAGGATATGGTAAACGAACAGATCTCCAACGGGCTTCCGGTCATCGTGAAGAACATGCCCATCGAGGAGGCGAAGAAGACCGGGGCGCAGGCTCTGTTTGGCGAGAAATATGGCGATATCGTACGCGTAGTCAATATGGGAGATTTTTCCATCGAATTCTGCGGCGGGACTCATGTGAAGAATACTTCTGAGATCATGGCGTTCAAGATCATTTCCGAGACCGGCGTTGCGGCAGGTGTGCGCAGGATCGAGGCGCTGACCTCTGAGGGCCTGATGAAGTATTATGCGGATATCGAAGAGAAACTGAAAGCAGCCGCTCATCTCCTGAAAGCGACACCGGACAATCTCAGCGATAAGATCAGCCATATGCTGGCAGAAAATAAATCGTTCCACAGCGAGATTGAAAGCTTAAAGAGCAAGATGGCTCAGGAAGCTGCCGGAGATGTGATGGACCAGGTGAAAGAAGTGAAGGGTGTGAAACTCCTCGCAGCGCAGATCGACGGCGTTGACATGAACGGGCTGCGCGACCTGGGCGACCAGCTCAAAGAAAAGCTGGGAGACGGTGTAGTCGTGCTCGCTTCCGGAAATGACGGCAAAGTCAGCCTTATGGCGACCGCCACAGACGGGGCGATGAAGAAGGGCGCACATGCGGGCAACCTGGTGAAAGGCATCGCCGGATGCGTCGGCGGTGGCGGCGGCGGACGCCCGAATATGGCGCAGGCAGGCGGCAAGAATCCGGCAGGGATCCCGGATGCCCTGGAAAAAGCGGCTGAGGTGCTGGAAGGCCAGATCAACTGATCGGGGAACTCGCTGTTTCTCCGCTGCACTTCGGTTATGACCGGGGAAATGCCAGGAAAGCGCTGCAATCCATGAGCTTTTCATGGTTTCATGCGTTGTTTCATGTGTTTTATAAGTTTTTCTGAGGAAAACAGTTGACGGAAGAAAAAAATATGATATAATCTTTGTTAGTGCAAGAAAATACCCGAACAGTCGTATTATGCACAATACAAGGCTGGAGGGGAGGTAAGGTGTGAGACTATGTCAAATGTAATCGTTAAAGAAAACGAGACGTTAGACAGCGCTTTACGCAGATTCAAAAGAAGCTGTGCTAAAGCTGGCATTCAGCAGGAGATCCGCAAAAGGGAACACTATGAGAAGCCAAGCGTAAGACGTAAGAAAAAATCTGAAGCTGCTAGAAAACGTAAATATAATTAATAAGTGCACTTTGAGCAGGATATCCGCGAGGATATCCTGCTTTTCAATTGTGAAAAAAGCGTAAAAAGCGTTGACAGTGCCTCAAATTTCCATTATATTATTGTTTGGTAAAAGGGAGTAACTGGCGCTTGTCATAAGCGTTTGCGATGACGTCAGTACGATGAGCATTTCATCCGTATCGCGATTAAACAGTGAGACTTTTATTGCATTACATAACAACGGTGTGCAATAGGAGTCTCATTTTTTATTTCACATCGGACGAAGAGGAGGATTACATGAAACATTATTTTCAAATGACCAGTGAGGAAACGCTTAAATCGGTCAATGGATCGACAGAGCCGCTCACAGAGGAACAGGTAAGGGCGAACCAGGAAAAGTATGGCCCGAATGAGCTGGTGGAAGGAAAGAAGAAGACGATCCTTCAGATCTTCCTGGAGCAGTATAAGGATTTCCTTGTGATTATCCTTATCATTGCGGCGATCGCTTCCGGCTTTATGGGAGATATCGAAAGCGCGGCGGTTATCCTGATCGTGATCACGATGAACGCGATCCTTGGCACCGTGCAGACTGTGAAGGCAGAGCAGTCTCTTGCGAGCCTGAAGAAGCTCTCCGGCCCGGAGGCAAAAGTATTAAGGAATGGAAATGTGGTACAGATCCCGTCTTCAGAAGTGACGGTGGGAGATATCGTTATGCTGGATGCCGGCGACTATATCCCGGCAGACGGACGCCTGATCGAGTGCGCCAGCCTGAAGGTGGATGAGAGCGCGCTGACCGGGGAGAGCCTCGGCGTGGAGAAGAATATCGATGCGATCCAGGCGGATGAGGTCCCGCTGGGAGACAGGCTGAACATGGTCTATTCGGGCAGCTTTGTGACATACGGAAGAGGTTCTTTTGTTGTGACAGGCATCGGAATGGACACAGAGGTGGGCAAGATCGCAAGCCTCTTGAAGACGACATCAGAGAAGAGGACGCCTCTCCAGGTCAACTTAGATCAGTTCGGACAGAAGCTGTCGATCCTGATCCTGGTGTTCTGTGCGATCCTCTTCGGAGTGAGTATTTTCAGAGGAGACAATATCGGCGACGCATTCCTCTTTGCAGTGGCACTGGCGGTTGCGGCGATCCCGGAGGCGCTGAGTTCTATCGTTACGATCGTCCTTTCCTTCGGCACACAGAAGATGGCGAGGGAACATGCGATCATGAGAAAGCTCCAGGCAGTGGAAGGTCTGGGGAGCGTGTCTGTCATCTGTTCGGATAAGACGGGAACGCTGACGCAGAACAAGATGACTGTGGAAGATTATTATGTGGATGAGGACTGCATCAAGGCAGACGGCATTGATCTGAATGACCCGTCCCAGAGCAGGCTGCTCATCGGAAGTATGCTCTGCAACGATTCTAAGATCACAGACGGCGTGGAGATCGGCGATCCGACAGAGACAGCGCTGATCAACCTGGGAAGCCGCCTTGGGCTTGACCCGGAAGCTGTGAGGGCAAAATATCCCCGTGAGAGCGAGAACCCGTTCGACAGCGACCGCAAACTGATGTCCACAAAGCACACGATGGAAGGCGTCCCGACAATGATCGTGAAGGGCGCTGTGGACGTCCTTTTAGACAGGATGGACAAGATCCAGATTGGATCGGAGATCCGTCCGATGACCGCGCAGGACAGGAAGAATATCGAGGACCAGAACCAGGCATTCTCAAGACAGGGGCTCCGTGTCCTGGCATTTGCATACAAGGTAGTGTCAGATGAGCTGGAACTGACGCTTGACGATGAGTATGACCTGACATTCCTCGGGCTGATCGCGATGATGGATCCGCCGAGGGTTGAGTCAAAAGCTGCAGTTGAAGAGTGTAAGAGCGCAGGGATCCGGCCGATCATGATCACCGGAGACCACAAAGTGACTGCGGCGGCGATCGCGAAGAGGATCGGTATCCTGGAAGATGAATCCGAGGCCTGCGAGGGCGCTGTGATTGATAAGATGTCAGACGAAGAGCTGAAAGATTTCGTGGAAGGGATTTCTGTGTACGCGCGTGTTTCGCCGGAGCATAAGATCCGTATCGTCCGCGCATGGCAGGAAAAAGGCAATATCGTGTCCATGACCGGGGATGGCGTCAATGATGCCCCTGCGCTGAAGCAGGCGGATATTGGTGTCGCTATGGGGATCACAGGAAGCGAGGTCTCCAAGGACGCCGCGGCCATGGTCCTCACGGATGATAACTTTGCAACGATCGTGAAGGCAGTGGAGAACGGAAGGAATATCTATCGGAATATCAAGAGCTCCATCCAGTTCCTTCTGTCCGGAAACTTCGGCGCGATCCTGGCGGTCCTGTACGCGTCCATCATGGCGCTGCCGGTTCCGTTCGCACCGGTGCATCTGCTCTTTATCAACCTGCTGACAGACAGTCTCCCGGCGATCGCCCTGGGACTGGAGCCAGGATCAAAAGATGTGATGAAAGAGAAGCCAAGGCCGATGAATGAGTCCATCCTGACAAAGGATTTCCTGATCAAGATCGGTACAGAAGGACTCTCTATCGCGGTGACGACAATGATCGCATTCATGATCGGCTACCACGGCGAAAACGAACTGCTGGGAATGACGATGGCATTTGCGACACTTTGCTCTGCAAGGCTGTTCCACGGATTTAACTGTAAGTCCGACCGTCCGGTCGTATTTACAAAGAAAGTGGTCAACAATAAATGGCTCATCGGAGCGTTCCTGCTTGGCATCGTGCTGATCACAGGCGTTGTCATGATCCCGGGCCTGCACAATGTATTTAAAGTACAGACGCTTACGGTCGGACAGCTCTTTATCGTATACGGACTTGCGGCAGCCAATATCCCGATCATCCAGATCATGAAAGGGATCCGCCTGCTGTTTAAGAAGAACAGATAAGAATGATTTTTACAGCGCCGGAAGACGGGGGGAGCGCGCTGCTCCTTTCGTGTGCCGGCGCTGATCTGATATGTATGGAAAATATGAGGGCAGCAGCACATGTATACATGGAAATGAAAAAGGAGGATGCAGATGAAACAAGTACAGAAACCGAAAAAGCCGCTGATCTTTTATTATCTGATCGCGCTGGCAGTCCTGTTTCTGCTTAATTTCCTTCTCGTCCCGACGATCTCGGGAAGAAATGTGAAAGAAGTGGACTACGGAACGTTCCTCAATATGGTGGAGGAGCGCAAAGTCTCAACAGTGGAACTGGACGGGGACAGCATCTATTTTACGGATAAGGAAGCGTCTCCGAATTATTATGAAACTACGACATTTGAGGATCCGGATCTGGTCAACCGTCTGGATGATGCCGGATGTGAATTTGGCAGGGTGGCGCAAGAGCCAATGAACCCGATCCTGAGCTTTATTTTAAGCTGGGTCGTGCCTCTTCTGATCTTCTGGGGCCTTGGACAGCTCCTGGCAAGGCAGCTCATGAAGAAGATGGGCAGCGGAGGCGGCGGAAATCCGTTCATGCAGTTCGGGAAGAGCAATGCAAAAGTCTATGTGCAGTCCACCACAGGCATTACATTTAACGATGTGGCGGGCGAAGATGAGGCGAAAGAGCTCCTGACAGAGATCGTTGATTTTCTCCACAATCCGCAGAAATACCAGGAGATCGGAGCTGTGTGCCCGAAGGGAGCGCTGCTGGTGGGACCGCCGGGAACCGGTAAGACTCTGCTGGCAAAGGCAGTGGCTGGCGAGGCGCATGTGCCGTTCTTCTAGATCTCGGGATCAGAGTTCGTAGAGATGTTCGTCGGCATGGGTGCGTCCAAGGTGCGCGACCTCTTCAAGCAGGCGAACGAGAAAGCGCCGTGTATCGTCTTTATCGATGAGATCGATACGATCGGAAAGAAAAGAGACGGACAGGGATTTTCCGGAAATGACGAGCGCGAGAGCAGACGCTGAACCAGCTCCTGACGGAGATGGACGGCTTTGACGCTTCCAAGGGCGTAGTCATCCTGGCGGCGACCAACCGCCCGGACAGCCTGGACCCGGCGCTCCTGCGTCCGGGAAGATTCGACCGGAGGATCCCGGTAGAGCTTCCGGACTTGAAGGGCAGGGAAGAGATCCTGAAAGTCCATGCCCGCAAGGTGCGCTTAAGCGATAATGTGGACTTTAATGCCATCGCAAGAGCGGCTTCCGGCGCTTCCGGCGCGGAGCTGGCCAATATGGTAAATGAGGCGGCCCTCAGGGCGGTGCGGGAGAACCGGAAGTTCGTCACCCAGGCTGACCTGGAAGAAAGCATTGAGACAGTCATCGCAGGATACCAGAAGAAGAACCGCGTACTCTCCAACAAAGAGAAGCTGATCGTGTCCTACCATGAGATCGGGCATGCGCTCGTGGCGGCACTCCAGACCAATTCCGCGCCTGTGACAAAGATTACGATCATCCCGCGTACGTCGGGGGCTCTGGGATACACTATGCAGGTGGAGGAAGATGAGAAGAACCTGATGTCCAAAGAAGAGCTGGAGAATAAGGTGGCCACTCTGACCGGAGGACGGTGCGCGGAGGAGCTGATCTTCCACTCCATCACTACTGGGGCATCCAATGATATCGAGCAGGCGACAAAGCTGTCCCGCGCGATGATCACGCGTTACGGCATGAGTGATAAGTTCGGCATGGTGGCTCTGGAGACACAGTCCAACCCGTACCTGGGCGGAGACAGCAGCCTGAGCTGTTCTCCGGAGACAGCGGCGGAGATCGACGATATGGTTGTGGATACTGTAAAAAGGTCTTACGACAAGGCAATGCAGCTGCTGAAGGACAATATCGGCAAACTGCACGAGCTGGCAAAATATCTCTATGAGAAAGAGACCATCACCGGCGAAGAATTTATGAATATATTGAGCCGGAAGGCGTATATTGAGACAGATAACGGCCGGGAGACAGAGGCGTGAGCAGAAGCGTGACCGGCTGAGGGATACAGAAAGAAAAAGGGGTTTTGACAGAAATGGCAGGAAGAACGAAGAGGACAGCAGAGAGGGAGACGAGAAGGGACAGGCGGATACCGACGACCAGGTATGAGCCGGACTACCGGGAGGGACTGACCAGCCGTCAGGTGCAGGAACACCGCCTGCACGGCTGGGTCAACCGCGCGGTGGAACCGCCTTCCAAGACGACGAAGGAGATCATCCACGAAAATGTATTTACATATTTTAACCTGATCTTTGCCGTGCTGGCGGTGCTGCTCTGCCTGGTCGGCTCCTTCCGGGATCTGACATTCCTGCCGGTCATTATTGCCAATACCATGATCGGTATCATACAGGAAATCCGCGCAAAGCAGGTGCTCGACAAGCTGACAATGCTCAATGCGCCCCGGGCGGCTGTGGTGCGTGACGGGAAGCGGTCCGTGATCGATGCGGAAGAACTGGTGCTGGATGACATCGTGATCTTTAAGGCAGGAAATCAGGTCTGCGCGGACGCCGTCGTCTCAGCGGGGGAGGTACAGGTCAATGAGTCCCTGCTCACGGGAGAGGCGGACGAGATCACAAAGCGCAGAGGAGACAAGCTGATGTCCGGGAGCTTTATCGTCTCCGGGCAGTGCCACGCAAGGCTGGACAAGGTGGGAGAAGATTCCTATATCTCCAGGCTGACGCTCCAGGCGAAGGAAATGCAGGAGGGAGAGCAGTCCGAGATGATCCGCTCTCTGGACAAACTGGTAAAATGTGTGGGCGTGGCGATCATTCCCATCGGGCTTGTACTGTTCTCCCAGGCGTTCTTTATCCAGCACGACGGCTTCCGGGACAGTGTGACATCCATGATCGCGGCGGTGATCGGTATGATCCCGGAGGGGCTTTATCTCCTGGCGAGCGTGGCCCTTGCGGTGAGCGCGGTCCGGCTGGCGCAGAAAAAGGTGCTCCTGCATGATATGAAGTGCATCGAAACCCTGGCCCGCGTGGATGTGCTCTGTGTGGACAAGACCGGGACGATCACGGAGAATACGATGAAGGTCCAGGCAGTGTCTGAGACGGATGAGTATGATGAAGAGAAGATGGAGCCGCTGCGGGTGCTGATCGGGGATTTTGCGGCTGCCATGACAAAGGATAATATCACCATGGCAGCGGTGAAAGAGTATTTCACAGAGAATTCAGGGCGGACGGCACTCTCGAAGACCGGATTTTCCTCTGCCACAAAATACAGCAGCGTGACATTTTCGGATGGGGCCTATGTGCTGGGAGCGCCGGAGTTCGTGCTGAAAGAGAAGTACGGAGAATATGCGGAAGAGATCACAGAACATGCGTCCACAGGGGCCCGCGTCCTGGCATTCGGGACTTATGACGGAGAGATCGACGGGAAACCGCTGGACCATGCTATTGTGCCTCTGGGATTTGTGATGCTGGCAAACCCGATCCGCGAGGCTGCGCAGGAGACTTTCGAATACTTTGCGGAGCAGGGAGTGGAAGTGAAAGTCATCTCAGGGGATAACCCGGTGACCGTGTCAAATGTAGCGAAGCAGGCCGGGATAGAAAACGCAGACAGATATGTGGATGCCTCTGAGTTGGAGACAGAGGAAGAACTGCGGGAGGCTGTATTGAAAAACACAGTGTTCGGGCGTGTTACTCCGAACCAGAAGAGAAAATTCGTGCGCATCCTCAAGGACGCAGGACATACGGTGGCGATGACCGGGGACGGCGTCAACGACGTGCTGGCGCTCAAAGACGCGGACTGCAGTATCGCCATGGCTTCAGGGAGCGAGGCGGCAGCCCAGGCGTCCCAGCTCGTGCTGCTGGAGTCGGATTTCTCCTGTATGCCACAGGTCGTGCTGGAAGGGAGAAGGGTAGTCAACAATATCCAGCGCTCGGCAAGCCTGTTTCTCGTGAAGAATATCTTTTCCTTCCTGCTGAGCCTGATCTCTCTGGTATTTATGTTTACCTACCCGTTGGAGCCGTCGCAGATCTCGCTGATCAGTATGTTCACTATCGGCGTCCCGGCGTTTTTCCTGGCCCTGGAGCCGAATAAGAATATCATCAAAGGACATTTCCTTACGAATGTATTCCTGAAAGCGCTCCCGGCAGCGGTGACAGACGCACTGGCAGTGGGCGCTCTGGTCGTCTTCGGGCGTACCTTCGGCGTGGACTCAACGGACATCTCCACCGCGGCGACCATGCTGCTGGCGATCGTAGGATTTATGATCCTGTATAAGATCAGCGCTCCGATGAATAAGATCCGTGTGGGGATCCTGGCCGGATGTATCGCGGGACTTCTGTTCTGCAGCATCTTCCTGAAAGATCTGTTCGCGATCACGGGCATGACTATGGAATGTGTGATGCTGTTCGTTGTGTTTGCCATTGCCACGGAGCCGGTACTGCGGTATCTGACCGTGCTGGTGGAGAGGATGAGGTTCTATTATCTGAAACTCCGGGGAAGAAATACAGAGGAGTAAGACTGGATAATGATAATGGCAGGGCACAAAAAGCACTCTAAAGCATTGTAATAGATAAAACGCCTTGACAGGTCTCTGCTGGGACTGTCAGGCGCGCGGGATAAAGGAGTTTATTTGAAATGAGCATATTAAATGTGGAACACTTGTCACATGGTTTTGGGGACCGGGCGATCTTTGAAGATGTGTCTTTTCGTCTGCTGAGAGGCGAGCACATCGGTCTGGTTGGCGCAAACGGCGAGGGAAAATCAACTTTCTTTAAGATCGTGACCGGGAAGACGGAGCCTGACGCAGGCAGGATCGAATGGGCAAAGAATGTCCGTGTCGGATACCTGGATCAGCACGCGGTGCTGGAAAAAGGGATGACAGTGCGGGATGCACTGAAATCGGCGTTCTCCTGGCTGTTTGAGCTGGAGGAGAAGATGAACGGGATCTGCGACCGGCTGGGAGATGCGGACCCGGATGAGATGGAGACCATGATGGAGGAGCTCGGGACGATCCAGGATACCCTGACCATGCATGATTTCTATGTGATCGACGCAAAGGTGGAAGAGGTCGCCCGGGCGCTGGGGCTTCTGGACCTGGGGCTGGACCGGGATGTGACGGACTTAAGCGGCGGGCAGCGCACCCGTATCCTCCTCGGAAAGCTGCTCCTGGAGAAGCCGGATATCCTTCTTCTGGACGAGCCTACGAACTACCTGGATGAAGAGCATATCAGCTGGCTGAAGCGGTATCTGACAGAGTACGAGAACGCGTTTGTCCTGATCTCCCATGATATCCCATTCTTAAATGATGTGGTGAACATTATCTACCACATGGAAAATCAGAGCCTGGACCGATATGTTGGGAATTACGATGATTTCCAGAGAGTGTACGAGGTGAAGAAGGCACAGCTCGAGGCAGCGTACAAAAGACAGCAGCAGGAGATCAGCCAGCTTAAAGATTTTGTGGCAAGGAATAAGGCGCGTGTCTCCACGAGGAATATGGCGATGTCCAGGCAGAAGAAGCTGGACAAGATGGATGTGATCGAGCTTGCGGCAGAGCGTCCGAAGCCGGAATTTCACTTTAAGATGGGGCAGACGCCGGGGAAATATATCTTTGAGACAAAGGATTTTGTGATCGGTTATGACGAGCCTTTGTCAAGCCCGCTGAACCTGTCGCTGGAGCGGGGGCAGAAGATCGCCCTGACCGGAGCCAACGGGATCGGAAAGACCACGCTCATCCGCAGCATCCTGGGACTTGTGAAGCCGTTGAAAGGGACATGCGAGCTGGGGCAGAATATTTCTGTGGGATATTTTGAGCAGGAAGGGGACGGAAAGAACACCTCCACCTGTATCGAGGAGATCTGGAATGAGTTCCCGTCATTTACCCAGTATGAAGTCCGGTCCGCCCTGGCAAAATGTGGGCTCACCACTAAACACATCGAGAGCCAGGTGCGGGTCTTAAGCGGCGGGGAGCAGGCAAAGGTGCGCCTGTGCAAGCTGATCAATAAGGAGACCAATGTACTTCTGCTCGACGAGCCCACGAACCACCTGGATACAGACGCTAAAGAAGCACTGAAGCAGGCGCTCAATGAGTACCGGGGGACCGTGCTCCTTATCTGCCACGAACCGGAATTTTACCGGGATATCGTGCATGAGGTGTGGGACTGCTCCAAGTGGACGACACGGACTGTATAGTGCAAAAATGGACGATAGTATAGTGTCAAAATAGACGATACGGACTGTACAGTGTCAGGCGGCATCAGGCGGAAGGAAGAGCGGGTCAGGGCAGGAGCAGGGAGAAAAGATCCTCCAGCCCGAAGCGCTCCTCATCGGC
>ERZ1643246.3856-NODE-3856-length-12393-cov-8.754985_pt1 | contig 12393 bp, 9 predicted proteins | sample MGYA00579265_ERZ1643246 | MGnify/ENA primary metagenome ERZ1643246 (study PRJEB29033, sample SAMEA4952261) | chicken gut metagenome | biome: Broiler Chicken; feature: Gastrointestinal Tract; material: Caecum | place: Ireland | collected 2018 | study: Broiler...
ACAATAACCGGTTCGGCAAGATGTGGGAATGCCCGGATTTCTTCAGGCTGGACGGTAAATGGGTCCTGCTGACAAGCCCCCAGGATATGCTGCCGGAAGGGTTTGAATACCATAACGGAAACGGCACCCTCTGCCTGATCGGAGAGTATGACGAGGAGACAGGGGCTTTTAAAGAGGAGCATGACCAGGCGATCGACTACGGGATTGACTTCTATGCGCCCCAGACAGTTCTGACTCCGGACGGCAGGCGCGTGATGATCGGCTGGATGCAGAACTGGGACGCCTGCAATCTCCGTGCTCCGGAGGAAAAGTGGTTCGGCCAGATGAGCCTGCCGCGGGAACTGTTCCTGAAAAACGGGCGTCTTTACCAGAGACCGGTGCGGGAACTGGACGAAATGAGAAGAAATAAAGTGGAATACCACAATGTCACATTCTCCGACGTGATCAGCCTGAACGGGATCAGGGGGAGAAAAGTGGACATGGAACTGACCCTGCGTCCGGCGGACGGAGAGAAGCTGTATCAGAAGTTCGCCCTGCGCTTCGCCCAGGATGAGAAGTACCAGACAGCGGTCAGCTTCCGCCCCCACGAGTCGGTCCTCAAGGTAGACCGGAAATTCTCCGGTTCCAGAAGGGCGATCATCCACCAGAGACGAAGCCTTGTGAACAGCACAAGCGGAGAGCTGAAACTGCGGGTGATCCTCGACCGGTTCAGCGTGGAAGTCTTCGTAAACGACGGCGAACAGGTCATGACAGCGACTATGTATACGGACCAGGCAGCGGACGGGATCTCGTTCTTCGCAGACGGAACAGTGAATATGGACGTGGTGAAATATGACCTGGTGTCTGAAGGATAGTCTGTATCCGACAAAGACAATTTATCATAGGAATGCTATAGGAGACTGACGAAACGGAGGCGAAAGAATATGGAGCATCTGCGCTCTGACGAAAGAACGGAGATAACTTTTATCTTACAGATGATTGAGAAGATCCTGAATGAATCAGGGGGTCTCGAAACAGCTCTGCAGCAGTTGGCAGATTTGGATGAGGCAGGAATCGAAGCTGCGGAAAAAATGATCGAACAACGGGAAATGACAATCCGGCGTATGCTCGATATTCTGGAATTATTAGTTCGGGAAAGAAATAAAAATGAGGGTGCGATCGATACCCGTGAATAAGAGAGAAAGTAACGAAGAGGTGGCAAGAATTCCCCTGCCGAAGGCGGGGGATGAATTGCCTTTAATTTTTTGTTCCCTGAAAAAAGAACGCTTGTTCTATCTGGAGAAGTGTGGTATTCTGGGGACAGTCAGAAGGCGTTACAGTTTTATGGCAGAACAGGAAATCTTTTTGATACATACAAAATGGATCGTAGTCGTATCGATCTGCCTGACAGTTGTGGGACTGCTCGGCTTTTCTTTTGCCGGACAGTACTGGATGTTGTTTTTGTTCGCGGTTCCATATGGATTGGGAGCGGGTTCTGTTGATGCTGCGCTCAACCATTATGTTGCAAATAATTATCCGTCTTCCGTGATGAATTTTCTGCACTGTTTTTATGGACTGGGAGCGATCATCAGCCCGAATCTTATGGCGCTGGCGCTGAAATATGCGCATTGGAATGAAGGATACCGGTGGACGGCATATGTCCAGATCGGAATCCTTGCTGTCTGTATCCTTTCCCTGCCACTCTGGAAAAACGCAGGAAACGAAGCTTCACAGGAAACAGAAGGGACTGCAGGTATCAGAGAGGCTGTAAGAGTTCCCGGGGTGATCCTGACACTGACCGCTTTTTTCTCTTACTGCGCGGGAGAGACAACCAGCTTTTTGTGGACATCAAGTTATTTTGCGGGAACAAAACAGGGAATGAGCGATGGGCTTATTGCCTCGTTTGGCTCTCTGGTCTTTGGCGGGCAGCAGCAAACATTTGGCATATGGATCATGCCCCTGTATCTGGCAGTGTTTGCCTTCCTGAATCTGATCTTACTGGAGATCGCATACCGCAGGATCGACAAAGCGGACAGGGGCTGTGAATGAGCCAGGGGCGTTTCTTGACATATTGGACCGGGGTGTTATAATGCCTTTTGTAAAATAAGTTTCTTTAAAAACGGCTTCTCAGGGGAAAATCATGACAAGGACAGGGCAAAAACAGACAGAAGAAAAGCAGACAGGACGAAAACCGGCAGAAATGCAGACAGACAGTAACCGGAGCGAGAGCGGGGCAGCCCAGGATAAGGAGTTCCTGAGGACAGAGCCCCTGGGAAAACTGCTCCTTAAGCTGGCTCTGCCCACAGTGGCAGCCCAGCTGATCAATATGCTGTACAATATCGTGGACAGGATCTACATCGGGCATATCCCGGATATCGGTGCGACCGCGCTGACGGGAGTGGGCGTGTGCATGCCGCTGATCATGATCGTTTCCGCGTTCGCGGCGCTCGTCGGATATGGCGGCGCGCCCCGCGCGTCGATCTTTATGGGAAAGAAAGATAAGGAATCAGCGGAAAAGACGCTTGGGAACTGCTTTGTACTGCAGATCATTATTTCCGTTGTATTAACTGCCGTACTGCTGATCTGGAACCGGGATTTCCTCATGGCGTTCGGGGCCAGCGAGAACACGATCGGGTACGGTGTGTCCTATATGAATATCTATGCCCTGGGGACGATCTTCGTGGAGATCACTCTCGGGATGAATGCATTTATCACGGCCCAGGGATTTGCGAAGACAGGGATGCTCTCGGTACTGATCGGTGCGGTTGCAAATATCATCCTGGACCCGATCTTTATCTTTGGCCTTGATATGGATGTGAAGGGAGCGGCACTCGCGACGATCATTTCCCAGGCGCTTTCCTGTATCTGGGTGGTAAGCTTCCTGTGCGGGAAGAGGACGTTCCTGAAGATCAGGAAAAAGAACCTGGGGCTTACGCCGAAGATCATCCTGCCCTGCCTTGCCCTCGGTGTGGCGACGTTTATCATGCAGGCCAGCGAGAGTGTGATCTCCGTGTGCTTTAACAGCTCTCTCCAGAAATACGGCGGCGATATCGCGGTGGGAGCGATGACGATCCTTACGAGTGTGATGCAGTTTGCGATGCTCCCGCTCCAGGGACTGGGGCAGGGCGCCCAGCCGATCATCAGCTATTGTTACGGAGCCGGGGATACGGCCAGGGTGCGGTCTGCGTTTAAGCTGCTCCTGAAGGTCAGCATGACGTATGCTGCTCTTCTGTGGCTGCTTGTCATGCTGTTCCCGGGAGGATTTGCAGCCATGTTTACATCAGACGCGGAGCTGATGGACTACACCGGGACAGCGCTGAGGATCTATATGGCGTCCATGTTCCTTTTCGGGATACAGATGGCGTGCCAGATGACATTCAACGCGCTTGGAAAGGCAGTGGAGTCGATCGTTGTCGCGGTGATGAGGAAGTTTGTCCTTTTGATCCCGCTCATTTACATTATGCCGCAGATCATAAGGTCCGATCAGACGTTGGCTGTATATATGGCGGAACCGATCGCGGACCTGTTCGCTGTGACGTTTACGGCGATCCTGTTTACGGTCCAGTTTAAGAAGATCCTGGCAAAGATCCGGACGGGATCTTAAAAATAAATCCAAAAACAATATAGACGGAACGCCTGGCCATGGATTATAATGTATCAGGAATGATCAGATCAGAAACTGAAAAAGTCTGGAAAATGTAAAATTTCCCAGACTCTTTTTAATTGGTAAGGGAAACAGGATGTGGAGAAGACCATATGTGGATCGCGGATATATTCACGGGCATGTGGTCATCGGCGCAGCCGGAGCGGCGGTGTACGCTCTGGAAAAATGCGGGGCATGAGAAAGGATTGAATGTTAAGGAAGGAGAGGCACGGGCAGGGGCCGGGGGCCGGCAGAAACAGAAGATGACGAGAAAACAGATGAAAAAGCAGGGAAAGGCATCCCTGAAAAAGCACTACTTTATTTTTGTGGCAGCCTGTCTGATCGCCGCGTTCCTGACAGCGGAGTTCAGGAGCTCGCTGAATTTTTCTTCGGCGCAGACATATGAGCAGACATACGAACAGATCGGGGATGATCTGAGCGGCGGGGGAAGTTATAATGTGAAGACAAATATGCGCAGCATCGGCTGGGCGGATGTGCTCCGGACTATCGCGGAGGGGGATACCCAGATGGGCAGAGAGATGTCAGAGCAGATCAAGGAGAATGCAATCGAGCACGCGAACAGCGGAAATCCTGCCTTCGGGCGCACAAGAGGCGTGTTCTCAGGCATTGTGAACCAGGTCACATCCGGATCCATTATCGTGACGGCAGTGGCGGCGATCGCCTCGGTCACGGGCTCGGAAAATGCGGGCGTTATGATCCTGATCGTGCTGGGAGCGCTGCTGATGTTCTTTTTCTGGTTCCTGGTCCAGAATACGTTCCCTGTAGTTATAAGGAGAGTTTTTATGGAAGGCCTCCTCTATGACCGGGTGACAACACAGCGGTTCGTATTCCTGCTCCGGGTAAAGAAATGGATGAAAGCTTCCTGGACGATGTTTGTGAAATATGTGTTTTGTTCTCTGTGGTGCCTGACGATCGTGGGGATCGCGGTAAAGCATTACTCGTATTATCTTGTGCCGTATATCGTGGCGGAGAATCCGGATATGACCGCGCGTCAGGCGGTCACTCTGTCACGGCGGATGATGAAAGGACACAAGTGGGAGTGTTTTGTCTTTGAACTGTCCTTTCTCGGCTGGGAGTTCCTGGGCCTGCTGACGATGGGCGTTTTCAACGTGCTCTTTACCAATCCTTATAAGACGGCGGCGTTTACGCAGTATTACGCGGCGATCAGGGCGGAGGCAAAGGCGAAGGGCATCCCGGGAGCGGAACTCCTTTTCGACAGGTATCTCTATGAAAAACCGGCGGAAAGCCTGCTCAGGGAGCGGTATGCGGACGTGCTGGAAGTAGTGGCCCATGCGCCGGAAGAAAAGAACGGCCTGACCGGCTGGAGAGGGTTCCTGGCGCGGAATTTCGGTGTGCTCTTTATGCGCAGGGAGGAAGAACGGGAGTATGAACGCCGGCAGGCGGAGATGGTGAGGGTTTATGAACTCATCGATGACACACAGGGAGAGGCATATCCTGTAAGGCTCTATCCGATCCCGGAGGAGAACCGGCGGAAACTGGTGCAGTCATTAAATTACATGCGCCATTACTCTGTGTGGTCTCTGATCGTGATTTTTCTGGGACTGTCCTTCTTCGGATGGCTGTGGGAAGTGGGGATGCACCTGGTGAGCTATGGGGATTTCGTGAACCGCGGCGCCCTGCACGGCCCGTGGCTCCCGATCTACGGGACTGGGTCTGTGCTGATCCTTACGCTCCTGTACCGACTGCGGAGAAATCCTGCGCTGGAATTTACCGCTACGATCGTGGTCTGCGGATTCCTAGAGTATATGACTTCCCTGGTCATGGAGATCGTGACAGGCGGCATGAAGTGGTGGGATTACAGCGGGTATTTCCTGAACCTGAACGGCCGGATCTGCGCGGAGGGACTCCTTGTATTCGGCATCGGAGGGCTGGCGATCACGTATGCCATCGCGCCCATGGCGGACAACCTGGTGAGCCGGGTCAGCGAAAAGCGGCTGAAGATCGTTTGCACTGCGCTCCTGGCCGTGTTCTTCGCGGACGCGGTCTATTCGCAGATCCATCCCAATGCGGGCAAAGGGGTGACGGATATCAGCGCGTCTTTCGCGTCGCCACATCCTGGAACTGAAAATAGTCCGGATGATGCCGTGACTGTGTGTATTCAAACTGGATCCCATTGTCGTCAAAGGTCTGGCTCGTGATGACGGCCATGCAGTTGTAGCCTTTCAGGTCGATGTATTTTTCGTCGATCTGGGTGACGTGCTCTACGGTGAGGGTCCGCTTGCTGGTGGTAATGGTAAGCCCCACGGTGCCTTCCAGGTACTCGTAGACAGACTGGGAGGCGATCTCCGGGGTGAGCCCGGGGACAGCGTCTTTCAGAAAATAATTGTGGTCCAGGATCAGAGGGATCCCGTTCAGGAAACGGAGCCTCTGGATATAGAGGAGCAGGGTTCCTTTGCGGAATCCTGTTTTTTTTGCGATCTTTTCGTCCGCTGTGATGTCCGTGAACTGCAGGATCCGGGTGTAAGCCTGTTTTTTATTGCGGATGGAGGATTCCTTGAAGGATTCGATCCCGCCCACCGTGTAGGCTGCCTGCTCCACCGGCTGGAAAATATTGCGGACGCCTTTGCCGTGCAGGGGCTGTACGTAGCCGTCCGCTGTCAGCTCGGCGATCGCCCGGCGCACGGTGTTGCGGGAACAGCCATACTCCCGGACGAGCGTGTTTTCCGAGGGGAGCATCTCCTGATAGGCGTACACTTCGGTCTCGATCTTTTCTTTCAGGTCTTTGTAAATATGGTCATAGATAGCTTTCGGCATAGTAAAAACCCCTTGTTTAAACATCTATTTCTATTATAAAACGATGAGAAGGAAAATCAAGAGAAAATGCTCAGAAATGATTGGGCAGTTTTACTGTAAATTATATAGGATATTTGGATAAAATCTCCAAAGATGTATGGATGCTGAAGGATAGGAGCAATTCCCGTTGACATGTTTAAACAAGCGTGATATATTTGAGTTGTTCAAACAAGTAAGGGTTTGCGTCGGCTCGGATCAGGGAATGCTCATACTATACGGAAACCCGGCAAAAAACAGGAAAGGAAGAGAAGCGATGGGAAAGTATGAAAATGACGTAAAACGTCTGCTGGAACTCGTCGGCGGGAAGGAAAACATCCAGGCAGTCTCCCACTGTATGACAAGGATGCGTTTTGTCCTGGTCGACTCGAAGAAGGCGAATGAGGAGGAGATCGAAAACCTGCCCAGCGTAAAAGGGACATTTACACAGGCGGGACAGTACCAGGTCATCATCGGGAACGATGTGGCTTCATTTTACAATGAGTTTACGGCTTACGCAGGGATCGAGGGCGTGAGCAAGGATGCGGTGAAGGCGGCGGCAAAGACGAACCAGAATCCGGTGCAGAAGATCATGGGCGCTCTGGGAGAGATCTTTGCACCGCTGATCCCGGCCCTGATCTGCGGAGGTCTTGTACTGGGCTTCCGAAATGTGATCGATTCCATCGATCTTTTTGAAAACGGCACAAAGACACTGGTTGAGATCTCGCAGTTCTGGGCGGGAGTGGACAGCTTCCTCTGGCTGATCGGCGAGGCGGTCTTCCATCTGCTGCCTGTGGGCATTGTATGGTCGATCACAAAGAAAATGGGGACCACGCAGATCCTCGGTATCATCCTCGGGCTGACGCTGGTATCCTCACAGCTCCTGAACGGATTCAATGTTGCGACAACGCCGGCGGATGAGATCCCGGTATGGGATTTCGGGTTCGCGAAGGTACAGATGATCGGTTATCAGGGGCAGGTCATCGCGGCGATGATGGCCGGATTCGTCCTGGTGTACCTGGAGAAGTTCTTTAAGAAGATCTGTCCGGAAGTGATCAGCATGATCGTGGTGCCGTTCTGCTCCTTAGTTCCTGCGGTATTTATCGCACACATGGTAGTCGGGCCTATCGGCTGGACGATCGGAAATGCCATTGGCGATGTGGTGTACGCGGGACTTACATCCGATTTCAGATTCCTGTTCGCGGCTGTGTTTGGTCTTCTGTATGCGCCGCTCGTTATGACCGGTCTGCACCATATGACGAATGCCATTGATTCACAGCTGTTGAACACTCCGGCGCAGAGCACGATCCTCTGGCCTATGATCGCGCTGTCCAATATCGCGCAGGGCTCCAGCGTGCTCGCGATGAGCGTTCTCCAGAAGAAGAATGAGCGCGCGCAGCAGGTCAACGTACCGGCGTGCATCTCCTGTTACCTCGGAGTTACAGAGCCGGCGCTCTTCGGTGTCAACCTGAAATATGTATTCCCGCTTGTGTGCGGCATGATCGGTTCCTGCTGTGCGGCGATGATCTCCGTCGGATTCGGAGTGGAGGCGCTGAGTATCGGTGTGGGCGGCCTCCCGGGTATCTTATCCATCAAAGCACAGTATTACCCGATCTTCCTCCTGGCAATGGCAGTGGCGATCGTAGTGCCCTTCGTCCTGACATTTATCGTAGGAAAGATCAAACTTTCCAGAGAAGACAGATTCGGAAAAGAAAATACAGTGAAAGCAGAGGGCGCGCAGGCAGCGGATACTGTAGATGCGGTTTCTGAAAAGAGCGCCGCTTTAGAGGAAAAGAACGCTTCCGGCAGCGCAGATGCTGCAAAGGCGGCTGCCGGGAACGGACAGGACGTAAAAGAACTGAAATCCATCCTTGACGGAAAAGTAATACCGATCACAGAAGTAGAGGACGAAGTATTCTCACAGAAGATCATGGGCGACGGCGTTGCGATCGAACCGACGAACACAGTCGTCACAGCTCCGGCAGACTGCGACGTGTCCGTAGTAATGGCTGACACAGGCCATGCGTGCGGGCTGACACTTGCAAACGGCGTAGAACTCCTGATCCATGTAGGTGTGGACACCGTAGACATGGGCGGCGACGGATTTAAGCTCCTCGTAAAAGAAGGAGACCGCGTAAAGGCAGGACAGCCGCTGATCGAGTTCGACCCCGAAAAGATCAGGGCAGCAGGACATCCGTGCACGACCATGCTGATCGTGACAGCAGAAGGCAGCGCGTCAGGCATCACCATGCATACGGGAATGGACGTCAGGGCAGGAGAGACAGTAGTTATCAGTTGGGAGTAAATGTGAAAAAAGTGTGAACGGGGTCAGACCCCTTTGAAAAGGGGTCTGACCCCTTCACAGAAAATTCACAAAAGGAGTGAATAATTATGCATAAAGATTTTAGGAAGAGTACGGTTTATCAGATTTACCCGAAGTCTTTCTGTGACACGAACAAGGATGGTCTCGGGGATCTGCGCGGGGTGATCGGGAAGCTGGATTATATCAAAGAGCTTGGTGCTGACTATATCTGGCTGACGCCGTTTTTTGTATCGCCGCAGAATGACAATGGCTATGATGTGGAGGATTATTATAATATCGATCCGCGCTACGGCACGATGGCTGACGTGGAGGAGCTGATCGCCGAGGCGGATAAGCGCGGCATCGGGCTGATGTTTGATATGGTTTTCAATCATGTGTCCACGCGCCATGAGTGGTTCCGGAAAGCGATGGAGGGGGATACGTACTACAAGGATTTCTTCTTCTTCCGCAAAGGAAAACCGGACGGCAGTGCGCCGACGAACTGGGAGAGTAAGTTCGGCGGAAGCGCATGGGAGTATGTGGAGAAGTTTGATGAATATTATCTGCATCTTTTCGATGTGACGCAGGCGGACCTGAACTGGGACAATGAAAATGTAAGGCGAGAGGTCCAGAAGATCGTCCGGTTCTGGATGGACAAAGGCGTAAAGGGATTCCGCTTTGACGTGGTAAACCTGATCAGCAAGAGTGTGTTTGAGGATGACCTGACCGGGGACGGGCGGAAGTATTATACGGACGGCCCTAACATCCATAAATATCTGAAAGAACTCCATGACATGACATTCGGCACGGACGCGGAGATCGTGACTGTGGGTGAGATGTCCAGCACATCCATTGAGAACTGCTATCAGTACGCGGGACGGGATACAGGGGAGCTGTCCATGGTATTCAGTTTCCATCACCTGAAAGTAGATTTCATGGGCAATGAGAAATGGGTGCTCGTGCCTGCGGATTTCCAGAAGCTGAAGGATATTATCTTTGAGTGGCAGACAAAGATGGCGGAGCAGAATGCATGGAATGCGGTCTTCTGGTGCAACCATGACCAGCCCCGTGTAGTATCCCGTTTCGGAGACGAAGGGAAATACTGGAAGGAATCCGCGAAGATGCTGGGAACGGTCATCCACTGCCTGAGAGGTACGCCTTATGTGTACCAGGGCGAGGAAATCGGCATGACGAACACGGATTTCACGGACATCTCGCAGTTCCGCGACGTGGAGAGCTTAAACCATTATCAGATCCTCCAGGACAAGGGCATGTCCCCGTCAGACGCGCTGCGCATTGTGCAGGTGCACTCCAGGGACAACGGGCGCACGCCGATGCAGTGGGATGATTCCAGATACGCGGGCTTTGCCGCGGAGGACAGCGCAGAACCGTGGATCGCGGTCAACGGCAACCATGTCAGGGTCAATGCGGCTGACCAGCTGAAGGATGAGGATTCCATCTTCCATTATTATCAGAAGCTTATCGCACTGCGAAAAGAGCTGGATGTGATTGCTTACGGAGACATCGAGCCTCTGGCGGAGCATGACCCGTCTGTGTTCGCTTACCGCAGGACATACGAAGGGCATGAACTGGTCATGGTTGCGAATTTCTATGGAAAGGAATATACGTGGAAAGGCGCGCCTGAGCTGGAAGGATTCCGCAAGGTGCTCGGAAATTATCAGGGAGAAGAAACGACGGAGGGCGCAGCGATGGTGCTGAAGCCTTATGAGGCCGCTGTGTGGTATAAATAAGAACAAAGTGCGGGCGGTGAACTGCAGTTGGGGCTGCAGTTCACCGCTTTGGCGTATTCTCCTCTCTGTCTTGCAAATTGTTATCATATATGTTAACGTTAAGGCTGTTTATGCGGACCTGGACGAGTGTGCAAAAACCGCACGTATGAATGCTGGAGATGATATCTTATGAAAAACCCGCGCAAAAATATAATGATCGTACTGGCGGCGTTTGTAATCGCAGCCGCCGTATTATTGGGAAGCTTCCTGTATATAACACGTTATAAGACATCCGAGATCGATACCGCCCGCTCGGAGAATGGAAAATATGAGGCTGTCCTCCAGGCTGTCGGAGAGCCGGGATGTCCTTTTGGCTCCGCGCCGGGGCGTCTGGTATTGAAGGAAGAAGGCGAGACGATTTCAAAAACTGACATCGAGATCGCCAATGACGGCGGCCCGGTCAGTGAAAAGAACTGGCGGGTGATATGGGGAGAAGATCATGTGGAGATCATCCTGTCCGGCGGAGAGCAGTATGATGAACTTGTGACGATGTATTATGACGGCGGTGTTGAAAGCAGACAGCTTACGACATATTATGGCAGTGAAATAGACAGTGTTTCAGGCAATGCTGCCGAAGGGACAGAAACCGGAGAGCCTGAGGCGGATAGCGGCCTTTTCCCCGGGGAACAGGAGATCACTGCCGGGTATAAGGCGGTATATGGATTTTGCTCTGGCAGAGCTGATGATCCGGAAGTGTACTTTGGTGCGAAGGAATCCTCCTCGAGATGTATCTTATCCGAAGATGAGGATACTGTGGAGTATCTGACGTACAGCGGCAGGTCGCAGAATGAAAAATGCGGGCTGTATGTGCGGTATCTAAACAAGAAAAATGCCGATGGGACATGGGATAACACGGATGGGACCATTGTAGATATTTATGCCTATGTATACGAGAGCGGCGATGTAGTGAGCAGCGGGAAAACACAGTGGGAGGATGCCGGCTCAGATGCTTATCGGGAAGTGACGGGAGAAGAGTAGGAAAGCGGGATTTACTTCAAATCTTATGCATACAAAAGGGACTGCGCGGAAACAGATATTTCCACACAGTCCCTTTTTTAAAAGTATTTTCTATCCTCATAAGAGAGGGCTTTTATTTCATAATCGGCCTTTTTCAGCAGCGCCCTATTTCCCCGTCTATCCTATTTCCCGGACGCTTATTCCGCCGCTGCTTCCTCAGTTCCTTCCGCATCTGCATCAGCAGCCGCGCCGCGGACTTCTGTAACAGTGACAACGGTCGTCTCCAGGTCCGTGCTCAGATCTACGTCTTTATCCTTTGCGATATCAAGGTCTTTCACGCGGATCGTGTCGCCGACTTTCAGGTCGCCGATATCCAGCTCGATCTTCTCGACCAGAGCGGCGGGCAGAGCCTTAAATTCTACTTCATGGAGCATCTGCTGCGGAACTCCCGCGGCCAGCTTGTCCGCATTTACCAGGTGGATCTCAGCGGATGAGTGTACCTTCTCCGTGCTGACCAGCGCCTGGAAATCAATCTCATCAACCCAGCCTTTGAGCGGGTTGTAATCTACTTCTTTGATCAGGGCGTCATAGGCTTCGCCCTCTACCTCGAGGCGTACCCTTCCGCCTTTGCCCTCGTCTTTGAGCAGGCGTTCCACAGCGCCTTTTTCCATCTTAAGAGGGATGGACTCCTTCATCTCGCGCCCGAAAAGATTGCCTGTAACAAATCCTTCGCGTCTAAGTTTTTTGGCTTTGATCGTCATGTCTCTTTTTTCAGCTTTTAAAGTATTCATTTATCTTTTCCTCCAATCACTGAATCACGCTTAGCAGCCTTCAACTTTGCCATAACAAAGAGGTTTTGTTAAGTGTATTTCCTTGCTACACTTATACTATAGCACCGTTGTCAAGGGGTG
>ERZ1643246.3857-NODE-3857-length-12393-cov-6.364160_pt1 | contig 12393 bp, 15 predicted proteins | sample MGYA00579265_ERZ1643246 | MGnify/ENA primary metagenome ERZ1643246 (study PRJEB29033, sample SAMEA4952261) | chicken gut metagenome | biome: Broiler Chicken; feature: Gastrointestinal Tract; material: Caecum | place: Ireland | collected 2018 | study: Broiler...
CCAAAAAATTAAACATTAGCAGAACTAGTATATATAACTGGGAAATTGGTGTTTCAAAGCCGTCACTAGAAAATATAAAAGCAATTTCTCTTTTATGTGGCATCTCCACAGATTATTTAATGAAAGAAAACTATCCTTTAGAACTATCTTTATTCAAAATAGATAATAAAGGATATGACATTTTAGACAATCTCATTAAATATTTAGAGGAAAGAAATCAGGTGAAAAATAAAAATGAAAAATAAAATTTACAACTATCTTGTAAATAATAATATATACTTAGAAAAAGATGTTTTTGAATATGGATTTGAATACTTTCTCTCGTATCTTGTATATTTACTTATTGTCATTCCTATATCAATTCTAACAGATTCATTTATAGAAATAATGCTATTTATAATTTTATATATCCCAATACGTAAAAATATAGGCGGATTACATCTAAAAAAACGATATCACTGTCTGATGCTCTCAATAATAATTACACTGGTTGTACCAATTTTAACAAATTACATATTTTTAAACATTTATTTACTTTTAATTCCTATAATTTTAAATACTTTTTTATATATTATGTTTGTACCTGTTGATTGTAAGGAAAAGAAACTTTCCCAAGTTGAAATAAAATATTATAAAATTAAATCTTTAATTTTACATCTTATATACTTTACTCTTTATACGTTTACATTTTTATACAATATTGATTTTGTTTTTCAAGTACTTTGCATTATTGAAATAATATCATCATTTAGTATTATAACTTCAAAAATAAAAGTATATATATAACATTATTAATACAAAACTTCTTAAACTATAAATTTACCTTATATATCAAAATATACATTTATTTTGATTTTTAGATTAAATTATTTTACAATGTAGTTTAGTAAGACAATAGGAGAGGATAAACTTGAACATTCTTATATATGATAATAGTATTAACGATATTAATCAGTTAAAAAAATGTATTGATTGCTTTTTTACCTCTATCAATGAACCATATACTATTCAATGTTGCCAAAGTAGTAATGAATTATTTTCTACAATTCATCTCTATGATTTACTTTTTTTAGATATTGAATTATCTAATGAAAATGGTATTGACCTAGGTATGCAATTAAAAAACAAAAAATTTGATTGTATAATCATCATAACAACACATTTTATGAAATACGCAATTGACGGATATAAAATCAATGCTGAAAGATATTTTATAAAACCAATTGATCAATCTGAATTCAATTTAGAAATGACATCGATTATCCATAAATATCACAATAACTTATTAGGATTTTATGATTCCAAAATATCTAAAAATAAAATTCACTTTAAGAACATATTATATTTTGAATTTTTCAATCGTAAAACTATTATTCATTTGATAAATAACAAAACAATTGAAACAGCCTACCCTCTAAAACACTGGATACAAATAACAAAAGATACATTTTTTTCTCAACCACATAAATCTTTCTTGATCAATTTAAATTACATTAGTGCCTTAAAGAAAAATGATATTATAATGTTTAACGATGATTTGATTCCACTCTCCAGACATTTCAAAACATCATTCTTAAAGGAATATGAAAACAATTTACACGAGGTTATATAGATATATGAATATAATAATTGCTAATTTTTTTAATCTTTGTGCATTAACTTACATTTGTAATAATTTACTACATTATAGATTTGAAAAGAAATATATACGTTATTTGATATTCTGTATAGTTTTACCTATACTCTCTTTTGTAAACTTTAGGGGGACATCTAATAAAAAATCATTAATTATTTTTACTATTTTTCTTTTGTACACATTCATTCAATTCAAAGATACAATTTTTAAAACACTATGGGCTACTATTCCCTTTTATACATTTAGTCTATTATCTGAATTGATTATAGGTGTTATATTGAATTACTTATTTAATTTTTATAAAACAACACAAATCAATTCATGGATATATAATGTTGGGCTTATCAACTCTGTTTTATTATTGATGTTATTCTCTTATGCCTTTGTTAAATTCATACATTATTTAGAATTAAATTCATTTCCAAATTATTGTGAAATTATCTTTGTTTTCCCACTAGCAACTGTCTTTCTCCTGTCTTTCTTAAATAATTATTACGAAATAATAAATGACACAGCTATAACATTATTAATTTTTTTATGTATTTTGATTTCTAATTTTGCAATACTCATTATTTTCTTCTTGATTATGCGCTCAAATCAAATGTCTTTACATTTAAAACTGGCTCAATATGATAAAAATGTTATTGATACTAAATATAACTTATTGAAAAATCATTACAATAACAATTTTTCTTTTCTACACGATCTTCTTCACCGATGTTACAAAATGCATGAGTTTGTTGAAAATAATGATATTATTCATTTGGATGAAGAAGTCAACAATCTTATTGATATAACTTTTGATAAATTTAACTCTATATACTCAAATTCTTTAGTTCTTAATTATATTATTAATGATTATATTGAGTTACTACAAAAAAATAAGATAAAAATTTCAAGTTCAATAAAATATAACGATTTTAACTTTCTTACATTGAATGAACTAACAGAAATATTTTCTAAATTTTTAGATTACGGAATCTTGTTAAATCAAGTCACACCTGAAGACAAACGTAATATCATTATTAAGTCTAATAAAATAGGAAATCAGATTATTATAGGCACAATAATTACATGCCAAAACATTGAAGATGATCTGATAAAGGAAATAAAACAAGACTTTCAACCTATATTAGAAAACAATACAAATAGCAATATTTCTATCAAAGTGAATTCTAATAACTCTATTAGCATTATTTTATATTTTACACATTTTAACGCAACCACAAAATAATATAGTCACTATGTCTACAATTTTTTCCCATTCGCAGATTATTATCTATAGGTTTTAATAAAAAATTCCTGCCAGTAAATTGGTAGAAATATATATTATATATAATGTATATATAATGATTATTTCATTCATTATAGAACACCTAATTCACAATTCATGCATCAATTGTATACAGTTTAAGCACAACTTTTGAAATATAGAATTTATTTGTAATGCACCATTAATTCATGCATATGCCCTCACTTTTGTTATTATGATATTGAGAGTAATAGACTTTCTAATCCATAACGAAAGGAGGGTTTTTATTATACCTAAAAAAGTTTCTGTCAAACCAATTCTTGAACTGTGTGCTCATGACTTATCAATGCGTAAAATTAAAGCTATAATGCATATTTCAAGACATACTATCTCAGCTGTTTATAAAGCCGCTGATAGTCATTCTATTTCTTGGAACAATGTTAAAGTCTATGAAATGTTATTTCCTTTACCATAAAAGTCTTCTATCTATGAAGATGCAGATTATAATTATGTACATTCTGAATTGAAAAAAACAGGTGTTAATCTCAAGTTTCTTTGGAATGAATATCGCAATCATTGTATTTCCAAGAACACTGTTCCTTGTAGGTACACAAAATTCTGTAAGGATTATTCTAAGTATGTACAATTATCGAATGTTACTAATCATCTAACACATATATTAGGAAGCACTATTGAGTTCGACTGGTTATGAGAATTTTTGTATAGCCAGTCTTATATGACAGATGGCAAGAGCCACTCTGTTCGCTATATGAAAGCCCTCAGCAAACAGTTGGTTAGAGTCACATTGTCTACACCACTAAGTTTTTAACCCCCCACCTTCAGGTACAAAGTATCGTCGATTTTTTTATTACATCTCAATTCCATGATTTCTAGAATGAGTATTTCACTAAAAAGATGACACCATTTTCACTCATTTGATGACGTCATCAAACAGGTAACACCATTCGATTTTTAAAGTGAACTATTCACTAGAATGCTATTGACTTCTGTTTCATTTACTAATGATAATAAAAATTCATCAATGATAAGTAGATTAATTTTTCCTAACTGCTTCATCATCTTGCGATATGTTCCTTGAATCTTAACTCTTTCTAAATACATAAGCAGTTCTGGAAAGCGAATATATTTTATATGTTTTTTAACAACATACATGGACACCTAATGCATTTGAAATCCAGGTCTTTCCATAATGTAAAATTTCACATTAAGGTAAATTTTTTCTATCGAACTGTTTAAAAAAGTAGCCTGTCGTGATGGCATAAGTACATGTTACATAAGAACACCAGATTTATTTGCTCAGCAAGAAGAACTTAAGAGAGGAAGAAATAAACTTATAAAGAAGCATGAAAATTGCCCACTATTAAAACTTGATGAGTGGCTAATCAATTCAATGAGCGAACAAAAAATTAGATTTATCTTTGAACTTGTAGAGAGAAGATATTAAAACAACTCTACTATCTTTTGTACACAATTTAAGATTAAATCATAGCATTCACACTTGTGTGAAGAAGTCCATGCTAATGCCATCATAAATCGTATCATCCATAATTTAATGACAATCAATGTAGAAGATATCAATATGAGAGAAAACACTACAATCATAAGTAAAAATATGCACCACTTTTAAGTGGTGCTATCAAAACATATCAATGGTGATCAAATTGTATACAATTGGTGCATGAATTAAGAATTAAGTGGCTGACTCAAGCAAAATAATCAGTATAGTACTTTATTTATTAAACTTGATTATTTATTGTAAATTCTAATAACTTTTTTATCCTCATGTTTTTATGATATATTATTGACTTGAACAGTGAGTAACAACATAATATTTTCGTTTTATACATGTAATTAGAAAATTATACTAATTTGGAATAATAATTTCTCCTGCATCGGCACCTAACTTTCCTCCACCACTGCTACCACCATTTCCCAAAGTGAGTCCTAGCTCAGATTCTGGATATGAACTATAATTTTTAATGATATAACTCCATCCTCCTGGTGCAGTGTCTTGATTAATAAAGCATGCAAATTTATCTTGCCACCCATTAGGTGCCGTTACATAATATGCAGCTTTTGGACAAGTAAAACTAGAATTATGTAAATAAACTCTATAAGATGCATAAGGTACATCAGCATATGTTATACTCTTATGCACCCATATACACTCGTTAGTCTCTTTTCCCGGTGTCCCTAATCTATGATCACCATTATAATCATTTGCTCCTTTACCATAAGTATATCCAGTACTTTTAAAATTACCAGGTGCTGAAGACAGTGGATCATTATCAATAACTATATATTTAGCTGCATACACACTAGTAATCGTAACTAAACAAACTATAAACACTGAAAACATTCCTATTATTTTCTTCATTTCTTATCCTTCCTTTATCATACTACTATGTTTATCAAATACGTTTGTCTTTAAAATTTGATTGATATTTAATGTATTGATTTGAGTGAAAAATGTATCATTTCCTTCATCATCAATTAAATGTGATTCAAGTAAAATACCTGTAGATGAATCAATAATAAATTTTGAAGAAATAGCATTATGTTTTTCTTTATAATATTCATTTAATTTAGACTCTACAACCACACAATTTCTACCTAGGTATTTATCATTTGAAACAATATTCCATTTATTGAAATCTGTACCCATAAATCCAATCGCAAAATCTTCAGGTAATAAAACTGTTTTAGTAATTCCCATAAGTGAAGTTTCAGTTTTTCTAACATATGTTTCTTTTCCATCGGTTGTTATTATCCTATCCTCTATTGAATCAATATTTTTACTTTTCTTTTTCAATGAATCAGGAATAAAGATTTTATCATAACTTAACTGATTATACTCCCCATTTCTTGCTGATTCATCTGATACACCTTGTAAAGCAAGATAATCATCACTTCTATATACAGAATAGTATTCCCCATTAAAGACACTTTCTTCAAACGGATCAGTAATACTCTTTGTTTTTAAATTTCTAAATGTATTTTTCTCATATGACTTAGAGTTCTCTATGTCAACAATAAAATCAACATCCATATCTGTATCAGCATTTTTTGAATAATATCTAAATGAACCTGATGCATTTTTAAAATAATCAATAGAATTAATCATCATATTTAATAGTTCTCTCTTATCTGCATCTGAATTTGTAAAAACTTTTGATGAATTATTACTAAGATTTAAGGTTTCATCATTTGATATTGCTTTAGCATTTTCTATGGGATTATGAGCATTATAAAGTGTTATAGTACCCACAAACAGACCTAAAATAACACCACTAATCAAAATTTTCTTTCTCTTCTTCATAGATATAGATCTCCTTCATTTTATACGATAAGATTAATTTTATAAGCTAGCCTATGTATAGAAAACTATCATAAATAAATTTTTATGTAAATATACTTTGAACAAAATGCACATATATTGTATAAAAAGACAATATTAAAATATAGTAACAATAATTATGAAATAGATAATTCTATTTATGCTATTATTTAACTTGGTTAATCACTTGTCACAGTGTTAATCAAATTAGATAATAAAATCGTAAAAATGATTTCAACAATATAAAAAATGAAGTTAAACCTTATATCACATTTTTGCTTTTTCTTTTTAATAGACGTTGTACTATGCCTTGCATCTGCTACATATGTTTCTATTGTATCTCCATATTCAAAATCCAAGAAATCCTTTAGATGATAAAAGGCTGTACTATCATGAATATTACCTGAATCCAGGCTCATTCCTAGTATGTATCCATGTCCGTCACAGGCAACATTGACATTGTATGCAAAGCATTTTTCCTTTTCTCCCTTATGAAAATAGCCACAGTCTGGGTCGCTTAGGCTCGTTTTAATTTCTTTTGTGTCTGGAAGTTCTTTTTTTTACGCTTTAATTCCTTCTTGAAATGTTCCGCTCTATCCTTATCTATTTCTTCATCAAGTTCCTTCTGATATCTTTTCGATGCAATCTCAACTTCCTTGTTGATTGATTTGTTTTTATTGGCATTGGCCTTAAGATGTGTTCCATCCACAAATACAACACTTGGATCTACTATGCCACATTCAACAAGTTCCTTGATGTAATGTTCAAAAATTTTAATAGCTGTATTATCCTTTTTAAACTTTCTTATATAGTTCTGAGAGAAAGTGGAATGATCAGGAACTTCTTCATCGAGTCCCAATCCAAGAAACCATCTATAGGCAATATTCACCTTGACTTCTTCACATGTTCTTCTCATTGAATGAATGCCAAAAATAATATTGATAAACATCATCTTAAATAAAATAACAGGATCAACTCTATTCGTTCCTTCTTTAGAATAAAGTGGATCACAGATTTCATAAATAAAGTCCCAGTCAATGAATTCATCTAGCTTTCTGACAAAATGATCCTGTGGGACAAAATCATCAAGCATTCCAAGAATAAAGCTTTGATTAGCTACATATCTGTTTCTTGCCATAAAATATCAGTCCTTCCATACCTCTATTATACTACAATACAAAGGACAATATTTCATTTATATGATCATCGAAATGAATAAAAAATTCTAATTTTAACAAGAATTAATTTTTATTATTTACCATAAGCATTGAATAGTTAATCAAAATAATCAGAAAATATCACTTAATTAAAAATGTAAGAATAGTTAATCATTACAACCAAAATGATTAGTCAATTTGAACAGAATATTCAATAGAAAATATTTAAATACATATCAAAACAGAATTATTAGAAATATACCATATCGATTACGATAATTACAGTAACATTAAAAGTATATCATCAAGGTTATTATAGTATATTTGATCACAACAAATTATAATAACTTTTCTTAAAAAATCTCAATTAATTATTTACTCTATGTTGATTATTAGCTCTCCTAAAATCACTTAGCTTATTAAAATTTTGATAATGATGGATCAACATGTTTTAATACCATTAAATGTATTTCGTACACAATGTATGCCTCTTATTCAAACACAATTTACAATTTTTATTTCATATATTATCTTATATATATATTTGTGCAAAGGAGGTGTTCTAATATGATAAAAAAAATAATATCTTGTGCAGTTGTAATGTTCATTTTTGCATTATCATGTACAAATTCTTTTGCCGTAACAGATAGTGCTTCAAAATCTTATTCAGGTTATGGTACCTTAAAAGGGACAATTGAAATGGAAAAAGCAAGTAACTCAAAATCTGTTTATCTAGTTACAACAATTGGAAAAAAATGTAACTATGTTGGCTGGAAATTATCTATCAAAAATGCAACAAGCGGTGAAACATACTTAAGTACTGTAACGAGAAGCTCAAGCAACACTACTAAACATTCTGAAGGCATGATTTTTCAAAAAGGTTACAATAGTACACACACAAAAATTTTTAATAACAAATGCGTTGCTTATGGTACTCATGAATTCAGACATACTACGTCAGGCGTAGTGTATACAAAAGTTGTATTATAGTAAAGAAAATAATAGATAAATTCCATATTTATCTATTATTTTTATAAATTATAGATATTTTATATCTTACTTGCCTACCTTGTTCTATCAATACATGTATATATTATTTTTTCATTATATTAAAACCTGAGTGAAAAACAAAACGGAAAAAGTTTTACACATTTAAATTAGTTTAATTCATAAAACTTTAATTGACTAAAGGATTATACATAGTCCCTTTAATAAATATAAATATTACAAATTTCAAAGAAAGGAGAATAGTGAACTATTTAAGAATTATGACAAATTAAAGTTTTCAAAAATACATAATAAGAATTAAATATCTAAACTTTTTGTCTTTGAAAAATGGCTTGTTTACGTAATGAATAGTAGTAAACATACATAAATAAAATAATTACATCTGTATTAGAAAGATATAAAACAACATAGTAAATCATTTAATCTAAGATAATCAGTAATATTATGTATTTTAATTAGAAATTTTTATATACTTTTGATTTAGTATAATTTAATCACATATTTGTCATTTTTACCTTAATAAAGCTTACTTCATAACAGAAATGATTATTAAAAAATTTTTGATATGTTTTCTCGTTATATGTTTATGTGGGTGTACTGTTTCAGAAGATAAAAACGAAGAAAATAATCAAGAAATATTATATTCTTTTGAACAATCAACAAATCTCACAAATAATCAGTATATAGAGTCATCAATAAATTTTGACTACAATTTTAATAATAACGGAACAAGTATTACTTATGGATTAATGATTTTCATTGATGGTTATATACAAGAGTTTAGATTAAATAATTCTTCTAATAATTTTTTTCAAATTATATCATCTTCTGAAAATACTTCAACAAAGTATTCCATAACCATTGATAATCCAATAGTTAATGCACAATCTAAAAATCATACAATTAATATAGCCGGAATTCTTAATCCGGCAAAAAAATATGAATTAAATAATTATAACATAGAACACAGCTTATCCCAAACAATAAACTATTCTATTCAAGGCAATTTTAAAAGAAGATACAGTATAGATGATTTTAAATGCATTTTACCAAAAAACAATTTAAATGATTCAATGTTAAGTGAACTTAACATTGAAAAGAAACAATTAAACCAAGAAATATTTTTTGAATTTATACAGTCTAATAAAAAAATCATTGACACAATAAACAAAAAAAATAATTTAGATATCAGAATATTTGGAAAAACAGGAAAATATGCAATCTATCTATTTACTGATGGTATACCATATGAAAATAAACCAATGAAAATTATTGATGTGCAATCAAATCAATATACCGAATTTAACATTGATTTAGCTAAATATGATTGTAAAAATTTTTTCTTAATAGCTTGTCCAATGAATAATAAAGATTATATATACCAATCTGCTAAATTTGTCATGGAGTAAAAAAATGAGTAGTTATACAATTTATAAAATATTACAAAAAACTAAAAAAAAACATAGAATAAAAAAATATAAGATAGCCTTCATTATTATTCTCATTGCATTAATAATATCTTTATTTGCAAGTGATATTTTTAAAATAAAAAACATTGATATTAATTGTAATGACCAAATCATTTCACAAAATGTTCGAGAAGCCATGAGTAACTACATTAATAAATATTATTTATTTTTGGATGAAAATAATATAAAAAATATAATAATGGAAACAAACAAAAACATCAAGAAAGTTGACATAACAAACAAATATAATGGATCAATTGAAATAAATATCGTAAAAGCTGAATCTATAGCATATTCAGAAATAAACAGTCATTATTATATAATCAATGAACTTGGAAATATAAGTCAATGCAGTCAGGATCAATTACCTTTATATACTACTAAATGCATAAATTTCCCTTCCAAAGATATTCTTGAAAAATTTGCAAAACAATATTATAAAATAAGAGACATTATAAGAAATGATGTTAGTGATATTGAGTTTGTATCAGATGATTATAATTCAATTTTAATTCGCCTTTATTTAATAAATACTAATGTAATTCAAATAAGAGTTGAAGATATGGTTTCTCAACTTGAGAAAGACACTTTTCCCTATGAAGCATATATGCAAGTATATAAAAATAATTATATTTTTAGTTTTGAAGGAAAATATGTTTATATAAAGAAAATAAAATTACAATAAAATACCTTGCCACAAATGTTTGTTAAACGTTTTGCGGCAAAGTATTTTTTATTGTGTATTTATGATTTTATATAAATATGTACTTAGCAATTTTTACTCCATATCTATTATAAAATTATTTTTTAACTGCGCACTCTTCTTTACACTCATCATTACTATTACCTTAAATTTTATATATTTATTTTTAGTTCCCTCTACAATTCCAACATAATAAGACTCATTATCATAATGTCTATCATAGAATATTAAATTACCATATGATTCATCTATATGTATTATTTTATTCATAAATATTGCCTTTTATTCATAAATATTACATTTTGTTCATAACACATTTACATATTTTTATAACTATATTTTAATATATATGGAAAGGAGAATTCACAATTCTAAATTATATTTTAAATAACAGGGAGGAATGAATATTATGAAAAAAAATAAACTTTTTTTGAAGTCAGCATTAGTATTATTTATAGGAATTTGTAGTATATCAAGTGTTTTTGCAAGTAGTTATACTGGAAAGTTTACCATGACACACATGATTGTTTCAAAACAATCATTGTATTTATCTGGGAAAAAAACTGTTAAAGGAACAGCAAAGATTACAGATCTTGGAGGTGGTAATGTAAGTGCCGCAGCTTTAACAGCTGAACTTGTTCAACCACAGATTTTTGGATATAAGATTTGTTACACCACATCTGCTGGCAAATTAAAATTAGGTTCAAGATCCTTTACTTTTGGAGAAAAAAAATACCCGGGTGATACATATTACTTTGCATTAGAACATGGAACTGGATTCCCTATATCTGGAGAATTTACAGTTAATTGGTAGAAAAAGTATGAGGTTTATCATTGATTTACCCTTAAAAACATTTATTGTTTTGTTTATAATTTGTTCAATAATTGTCATGATTTTGCATTATCTACGTTATAAACAAAAAAAAGCTAAGTATTCTCTTTTCTTCAAACTATCAATATTACTTTACATTTTATTGTTGATCAAAGTCGCATTTTTAGGAATACAAATTACAGATGAAGAAGGATATAAAATCCTTTTGGAGTATGGCTTGATTAACAATGCACGATTTATTCAATTAATTCCCTTTAAAACAATATTAGATGTTTTAAGTACTGTAGAGACATTAAGTGTAACATATATACAAATTGTTGGGAATATTATTTTATTGACACCACTTTCATTTATATTATGTTATATCAAGGAGTTTTCAGCAAGAAAAACATTGTTATTTACTTTTTTTGTGTCATTGTTTATAGAATCATATCAATTGATCATAAGTTTAATAACTAAGATTCCTAGTCATACATTTGATATAGATGACATAATATTAAATATTTTTGGGGCAGTAATTGTAATAGTAGTATCAATATTTATTAAGAAAAATGAAAAAATAAAAAATTTCATTGATAATTTTATATATAAAGACAATTAATATGTTGCATAGTATATATTTTTGTTCGTTTATTGATTTACAGTAATTATATTTTTTATAAGTAATATATTTAAAAAATTTATTATGGTTTGAATGATATCAACAGCTGTAACGATATGGCTTTCAAAAGGTTATTTCGTTGCAGCAGTTTTCGTTACACATACGTTATTTTTTATAATTACTGATAATATACTAAATAATATAAATATTTGGATTTTCATACATAATTACTGTATATCAATATAAGTAAGAATTAATTACAATGAATTTTTATTTATCATAGGCCACTTGAACCACTTATTTTTTGTAAGTAATTTTAAATTGATTATTTCATGCGTTATGCACCATCGATACACAGTTTAAGCACCATTTTATAA
>ERZ1643246.3858-NODE-3858-length-12392-cov-13.355597_pt1 | contig 12392 bp, 10 predicted proteins | sample MGYA00579265_ERZ1643246 | MGnify/ENA primary metagenome ERZ1643246 (study PRJEB29033, sample SAMEA4952261) | chicken gut metagenome | biome: Broiler Chicken; feature: Gastrointestinal Tract; material: Caecum | place: Ireland | collected 2018 | study: Broiler...
ATGATCGCTGTCCTCTCCTTTGCATTTTATGAAAAAGACTATACACGATTTTTTTCCGTTTGTAAACAAGAAATTATTTGAAATTGTCTGATTATTTGAATATTTCTATTTTTATATTTTATTATCTGATAATTTTAATCTTTGCATTTATCAGGAACTATTTCTATTATTTGTATTTTTGACTTTATTTACGGATAATTTGTCTATTTTAAGCCAAAAAATACGGCAGAAGAAATCTTCTGCCGTACACAATTTCGAATTGTTTTTTTGCCAAAACAAATCGCTTTGACCTTACATTTACGAGAACATATCATTCCTGTCCGTATCATCTGTATTCTGATGCGTTTCTATCCTCACCGGCATTCTCTGGATCACCACAAACATTACTGAACAAAGAAACGCTCCTGCAATGACCGCCCCCGCCATCCGCACAGGACTGCCTGCAATCCAGCGGAATACACCCAGCTCCGTAAAAACTACCGAGCCTGTATTGAGCAGGATATGAAGAACTACGGGCGCCCTGAAAGATCCAAATTTTTCATACAGATACGACAACAGCACACCCAGCAGGAACGCATAGATCATCTGTGTTGTATTCGAATGTATAAAAGAAAAAAGAAGCGCTGACCATAGAGCCGAATACCAAAATCCCTGCCGTTCGCGAAATCTCTTATACAAGATTCCCCGGAACATCAGTTCTTCCGCTATCGGAATAACGATCCCCAGTCCGATGATCTGTACAAGAAAACCTGCCGAATACGTAATCTGTGCCGCCTGCTGATACTGCTCGTCGTAAAACGCCAGCTGAACCATTGCCATCAGGCAGGTGGCTGCAATACATCCGGAAATTCCGAGAATGACAACCGTCCAGTATTTTGACAACGACGCCCTCTCCGGAAGTACGACTCCCGCCTTTTGTTCCAGCTTCCTGTCACGCGCAAACAGTATACCCGTCAGCACGATCGTGCCCAGCGCCGAGAGCATCATGATCTCTACCTGATATCGCGCGATCGCTTCAAAGGCCGGCTCAAGCGCCTGCATATAGGAATTCAGCAATTCCTGCATAGAAGGAACTGCATCGCTGCTGCCACGCAGTACCTCAGCATATGCCCGCATAACATAAGGCATCTCTATCACAAACTGAGCAGCAAACTGGACCGCAAACTGAATCGCGAGATATCCGAGCAATGGGCCTGCAAGGCTCCAGAAAGGGCTTTTCCGGTAGATCTGATTCATTTACGCATCACCCACTTTCTCCAGGATCCACGTCTTCATCTCACTTTCACAGCCCCGGGCAGTTCCCTGTACCATCTCCGGCTTTCCACCGCCGCGCCCGGCAAATGCTTCGTTGAATTGTTTTACAAGTTCACGCATATTCTGCGTCCGGCTGCCGATCACATAGCGATAACCGTCACTGTCATTTCCATGGAATACTGCGCACACACTATGTCCGGCCTCCAGCACCAGATTCATAAGAAGACGCATAGAATCTCCCTCAATGTCCTCCGTAAATATACACACCGGGCCGCCGTCTCTCGGGATCATTTCTGCTTTGACAGCGATCAGCTTTTTCTCTTTCTCTCCCAGCTCATACTTCAGATTGTCTGCCTCATCTCTTAAATGCCGTACTGACTCTGCAATCTCATTTTCCTTTGCGCACAACAGGGCAGAAATCTCTCCGGCCTGTTCCTGTTTTGTCTCATAGTCTTGAAGCGCCCTTACGCCACAGAGCATCGTCACGCGGGCGCCGCCCTTATACCGCTGCACATGGGTCAGTTTGATCAGACCGATCTCACCGGTTTGGGATACATGGGGAGCACAGCATGCACATACGTCATATCCCGGGACCACAATGATCCTTACCTGTCCCTCAATCTCGATCTTGCTCCGATATTCCATACCGGCAAGTTCTTCCTTCGAGGGATAGAGCGTCTGTATCTCCAGATTCTTCCACACGGCCCGGTTTGCCTCCTGTTCAATCTGTACCAGCTGCTCTTTTGTCAGTTCCCCGTCGAAGTCCATCGTACAATCCTCAGTACCCAGATGGAACCCCACATTATTATATCCAAATGTGGAATGCACAAGTCCTGATACAATATGCTCGCCACTGTGCTGCTGCATCTTCATGAACCGTTCTTCCCAGTCAATACAGCCTTTCACACAGGATCCCGGCTCCAGAGGACTTTCCAGCAGATGCAGGATCCGCCCGTCTTTTTCCTGCACATCCGTAACTCTGATACCGCCCAGCACACCGGTATCCGCATACTGGCCGCCGCCCTCCGGGAAGAACGCTGTACGGTCAAGTTCTGCTGCATAACCACTGCTGTGTCCTGGCAGGATATCCGGGGTTACAGGCTCGCAGGACAGGACTTTTGCTTCAAACTCCGCAAGATGGCTGTCCTGATAAAAAAGTTTTTCTGTCATTGTGTGATTACATCCTTTCCGGCGCTTCAAATCCGAGCAGATCAATACATGTTTCCAGCACACGTCTCGCCAGAACCAAAAGTGCAATATACCCTGACTTTATCTCTTCATTTTCTTCAGACAGGATCTTTGTCTCATGGTAGAACTTGTTGAACTCATTAGCAAGTTCGTAAATATATGCGCAGAGTTTATGAGGCGCTGTTTCCTCATAAACCGTACCAAATATGTCATTAAACTTGAGTACCTGCAGCATAAGCGCCTTCTCATACTCATTTTCCGCAGGACGTATTTCCAGTCCTTCAAGACTGCCGCCGTTTTCCTGATATTTATTCAGGATAGACTTAATACGCACGATCGTATAAAGAATATACGGTCCGGTATTTCCCTCAAATGAAGTAAATCTGTCTACATCAAACACATAATCCTTTGATGCCTGATTGGAAAGATCGCCGTACTTGATCGCGGCGAGACCGACAATCTGGGAGGTACGCTCCGCCTCTTCCTCTTCTACCGTGCGGTTATCCATGATCTTGCGGTACATCTCCTCATCGATCTCACGGATCAGATTCTCCAGACGCATGACGCCGCCCTCACGTGTCTTGAAAGGCTTGCCGTCCTTGCCGTTCATTGTGCCGAAACCGAGGAATTTAAGTTCTGTCTCGGGACGCACGATGCCTGTCTTCTTCGCGCACCGGAACACCTGCGTAAAATGGAGCTCCTGACGCTTGTCTACTACATAGATCACCTCATCCGGCTTATAATCTTCTTCACGTTCCACAAGAGTCGCAAGATCCGTCGTATCATACAGAGCTGCTCCGTCAGATTTCAGGATCATACACGGAGGAACTTCTTTCTTATCCGACTCTTCCTGTACATCAACGACAAGAGCGCCTTCATCATAACGTGCATATCCCTTATCCTTTAACATCTGTACCATATCCGGGATATATTTCTGAGCATCCGCTTCACCTTTCCACAGATCAAAGTCTACATTCAGTTTTTCATAGTTCTTCTTCAGATCAGTAACCGACACATTCATAATATGATTCCAGATAGCGCGGTATCCTCTGTATCCATTCTGGAGAAGATAGGTAGCATGCAATGCTTCTTCTCTGTAATCCTCGTGTTCTTTCGCATATGCGCTTGCAGTCGGATAGATTTCCTCCAGCTCCCCGATAGTAAACGGAGCTTCCTCCGGATACTCGCCTTCGTAAGACTCGTCAAAATACGGAAGATCCGGCTGACGCTTCTTAAGTTCCGTAATGATCAGCCCCATCTGATATCCCCAGTCACCGAGATGAATATCCCCGATCACCTGATTTCCCTTATAACGCAGGATTCTCTTTACACTCTCACCAATGATAGCAGAACGCAGATGACCCACATGCAAAGGTTTTGCAACATTGGGGCCGCCGTAATCGATCATGATCGTCTTCGGAGCTTTCTCATCCTCAACCCCCAGCTTTTCTTCCGCAGTCATATCATTCAGGTAGGATGCCGTGCTCTCTTTGGATAGTTTCAGGTTAATAAATCCCGGTTTGACCACATTCACCGACTCAAAATATTGGCTGTCTTTCAAATATGGAGCCACTTCTTCCGCGATCATAAACGGCGCTTTCTTATATTTCTTTGCTCCCGCCATCGCTCCGTTGCACTGATATTCACACAGGTCCGGGCGGTTGGAGAGAGTCACTTTTGCAAGTTCCCTGTCATAACCTGCCTTTTCAAAAGCCTCCTCCATCTCTATTGTGATAAGTTCCAGTAAAGTCTTCACTATCTTCCACACTCCTCTTCGTCCGTATGAAAGATATTCTACCATGTATAAAGGTTAACGGCAAGTTTTCGTTGGGAAATTCACAGAAGTCACTCCGCCAGACATAAATCTGCTATCTTGAGAAAACGCGTGATTTATTTTATAATGAATCGTAGTTGGGGGCTTTCGCCCCCAACATCATTTTATCTATGAAAAGGAGATCATTATGATACTAGGTTCACACGTAGGCATGAGCGGCAAAGAAATGCTCCTCGGTTCTGCAAAGGAAGCTGTTTCCTATGGAGCCGATACATTTATGTTCTATACCGGAGCGCCGCAAAATACAAGAAGAAAAGAGATCAGCGAATTAAATATCGAGCCCGCATGGGAATATATGAAGGAACACGGGATCCACGAGATCATTGTCCACGCACCGTACATTATCAACCTGGGCAACTCCGTAAAACCGGAGACTTTCTCCCTCGCGGTCGAATTTCTCGCTAAAGAAATCGAACGCACCATAAGCTGCAGGAGCCACACACTTATCCTCCACCCCGGCGCGCACGTGGGAGCCGGGGTCGAAACAGGTACAGCCCAGATCATCAAAGGGCTCAATGAGGTGCTTACTCCGGACACAGACTGTTTCATTGCCCTTGAGACCATGGCTGGAAAAGGTTCCGAGATTGGCCGTTCTTTTGAGGAACTGGCGCGGATTTATGATGGTGTAACACATAATGATAAGCTCAGGGTATGTTTTGACACATGCCACACAAGCGACAGCGGTTACGACATCATCCATCATTTTGATGATGTTATGAATGACTTCGATCATGTGATCGGCAAAGAGCAGATTGCTGTATTTCATATCAATGACAGCAAGAATAAACCGGGAGCTGCAAAAGACCGACACGAAAATATCGGCTTTGGTGAAATCGGGTTCGAGGCACTCAATTATATCGTTCACCACCCTGATTTCGAAAAAATCCCGAAAATACTGGAGACGCCATATATTCCTTCTCCTACTGCACCGAAGAAATCCTACGCTCCATATAAATATGAAATTGAAATGCTGAGAAAGGGCATATTTGACCCGGCTATGAAAGACATTATTATTAATGCAAACGAAAACACTCTCTGATAATTCTGAAAACGCTCTTGACATTTTCCCATAACGAATATATTATTGTATTATATCAATAATACAATTGCAGAACGAGGGATATCCCTCGTTCTGCAGGGAACTGCCAAAGGCAGTTCCCTGAAAAAAGAATACGAGGTGATCAAATGCCATGGAATCTGGATAATGACCGTCCCATCTATCTGCAATTGATGGAGCGGATTCAACACGACATCATTTCAGGTGTCTATCAACCCGGAGACAAACTGCCCTCTGTACGCGATCTTGCCGTAGAGGCTGCCGTCAATCCAAATACAATGCAGAAAGCCCTGTCCGAGCTGGAACGCTGCGGGCTCGTACACTCCCAGCGCACAAGCGGCCGCTTTATAACAGACGATACCGCCATGCTCAAAGAGATGCGGACAGATCTTGCGCAGGAGCACATCCGGGATTTTTTCAAACAGATGCGCAAGCTCGGCTTTTCCGACGAAGACACCCTCGAAATGATAACGGACACAATCAAAAAGGGAGGTTTACAATGAGACCGATTCTTGAATGTCAGAGACTGACGAAAAAATACGGCAGCTTTTTCGCCCTTTCCAATCTGAATGTTTCACTCGATCGAGGACAGATCGTAGGGCTTCTGGGACCGAACGGAAGCGGAAAGACCACACTGATCAAGCTTGCAAACGGGCTTCTTGTCCCCACAGACGGACATATTATGATCAACGGTCTTGCACCCGGAACAGCAACAAAGAAAATCGTATCCTATCTTCCGGACCGCAGTTTTTTCAGCGAGCATATGAAAGTGAAGGAGATTCTTTCCTATTATTCGGACTTTTACAAAAACTTCAGTACAGAGCGCGCAATAAAAATGCTCGACACACTTGAGATCGACCAGAACACACGGATCAACGCCCTTTCAAAAGGCACGAAAGAGAAAGTACAGCTCGTGCTTGTCATGAGCCGCGACGCTGACTTATACATACTCGATGAGCCGATCGGCGGAGTTGACCCGGCGGCAAGAGATTATATTTTGCAGACTATACTCACTAATTACAACGAAAATGCTACTGTCCTGCTCTCGACCCATCTGATTTCCGATATTGAAAATGTGCTGGACCGGGTAATCTTCCTTCAGAACGGACAGTTGGTGTTCAACGAGACTGTAGATGAAATACGCACCAAATACGGGAAGTCTGTGGATACTTTATTCAGGGAGGTGTTCAAATGCTAGGAAAATTGATCAAATACGATTTAAAATCATTCGCTAAAATATTTATCCTGCTGCACGCAATTTATCTCCTTATATGCTTTATCGCACGTTTTTTCTATATGGACAGACTGAACTTCGAGAACGTGACTGAACCCCTTGTGCTCTCCCTTGTTCTCTTTTTCTCTCTGATGACGCTTTTGCTCTCTGCACTGATGATCTTTACATGGATGCAGGTTGCTTTCCGGTTTTACCGCAGTCTGTTCAGCAAGGAAGGATATCTTTCATGGACACTTCCCGTCTCGGGGCCGCAGCATCTGTGGGCCAAGATCATCTCAGGATATATCCTGATGGCATCCGATATCATCATCCTTGCCGCCGGTATCCTGCTTCTTGTAACAGGGGACAACGTGACAACAGCCTACAGCATGATTGCCAATGACCTGACAAACGAACTCGGTTTCTCGATCGGTACATTCGCACTCATCCTGTTCATCACCTGTCTGGTCAGCGCGATCAGCTCCGTGATCATGATCTACTTTTCCGTTGTCATCGGACAGCTGTTCCCAAGCCATCGGGTACTGGGCGCCATCGCAGCATACTTTATCACCTCGACTGTCATACAGATTCTCAGTGTGATACTCATGGTTGTGTTCAGATGCTTCCCCGGATATGAGACTTACACTCTTCAAGGAAGCGCCTTGACAGATTACTTCTTAAAGCTCATAGCGATCAGTACAGTCTTGATGCTGATCATAACAATCGCGCAGTACATTGCGACACATTATATTATGAAAAGGAAGATCAATCTCTTATAAAAAGAAAGATGCTTCACGAGTCTGATCAAAGCTCATGAAGCATCTTCTCTTTTATAAATAATACAGCGTCTGAGCGGAGTCGAACCGCCGCACATGCCTCCGGAGGGCATTGCTCTATCCACTGAGCTACAGACGCATTCCAGTTATGAAAGGGGAACTTCAACGCTCCCCTTCACAACCTTATTTATCCTAGCATAATTTACCCAAAATGTAAAGTACTTTATCGCAGCAGTTCGGCTATCAGAGATGGCAGGCTGCCCTATTTCTTTTTATCAGAGCTCGCTAGGAAATGTTCTGCAGCTTTTCCGAATGCTCCTGCACAACTTTTTTCAGCAGTTCAACATCTGCAAATACCGCATCCATCTTATCTCCGTATCTTCTATAACGGCTGTAGGTATCCGTGTAGCAGCTCTCGATATTCTGCAAGCGGGGCAGTACGTCATTTTCAAGGATCAGACTGTTTCGCCTAGTTTCATCTCGAACAGATTGTATCTCCGACTGAAGTTCTTCTTTCATTGACCGCATCTCTGTCCTAAGCTCCTGTCCCATTGACTGCATCTCTTCACACATTAGCTGCATCTCTGATTTCAGTTTTTCATCCAGCATGCTGCTCATCGCCAGCAGCAATTCGTTATTTGTCATTTTCATCCGTCCTTTCCGCTGCTTCCGGGCCGTTTCGTGACTCTACTCTACCACTTTTTTTATCCGGTGTCCATCACCCTTGTTATACCTTTTTCGTATACATACGGTCAGAATCACGATAGCTCCGCCGGCTCCTGCGGCAATTGCAGCTATCGGAGCCGGGGCGGCTGTGTCTCCAGTCTTCGGTATATCAGTTACTGTGTCATCACCTTTCTTTTCACCGGATTGCTGTTCGATCTCCTTTACATAAAGTTGCTGCATCAGATCTTCCAGATCTGCATGACGGCTGATCTCCACATTCTCCTGATACAGATATTCAAACACAACAATGGTCCGGCCTGCAAATGCTGCCGCATCAAAGACAAACTCCATCTCAACATCCATCTCTATATCTTCTGCCTTAAACTTTTTCTCCACTGTCAGGATGGCGCCGTCAGCAGAATCATTTTCCCGTATTGGTTCTCCGGTCTGCTGATCCATCAACACGCCCCGAAGCATATATTCCGTTCCAATCTGCAGATTTACCATGCTCACTGTATCGATCACTCTGCACTCCTGCGGCAGCAGCTCCTGTCCTCCGGTATCCGCATCGACCGCTTTTGTCCGAACAATTTCTGTGGCAGCATTTTCCACCGTCAAAAATCCGATCTCTTCCCCGTCAATCTTTCCGTCCGCAGATACTGCAAATTCATATACAGTCTCATCCAGAAGATATCCAGGGGTTGTCTCAACTTCCTGGATACAGTAGGTGCCCGGCACAAGCCTTTCCACTGTCAATGTGCCGTCCTCTCCGGTCATCAACAACTCTTTCTCCGGCTCTTCTGCCGTTATTTCTTCCGCCGGCGCTTCCTCTGTCAGCACTTCCTCTGCCGGCACTTCCTCTGCCGATGATTCTGGTTCGTCTTCGGGTAATGGCTCCTCTTTTCTCCAAAATGCAAACTTCACTCCTGATAAATGCTGTTCCGTTCCCGCCTTTGTCTTTACCAAAACAAATTTTGACGGTGTATTCTCCACTCCGATACATTCTGTAACAATCTCTGTCTCCTGATCTTTGTAACTGAGTTCCACACTCCACTCCTCTTCTGAAAGCACATATCCTGCCGGCTGTTTTATTTCTTTTACGGTATATTTTCCAAGGAAGAGTTCTTCCGAGTATGCTTTACCATCCTCTCCCGTGACAATTGTATCCACAAGCTCTCCTTCTTGAGCGCGGACTGTTCCATCCGGCGTAACGATATCCTCTGCTGCCGTAATCTCAAATTCAGCTCCCTCAAGCGCCTCATCCGTATCAGCATCCGTCTTTGTCAATTCAATCTTTCCCATAGCCGGCGCATCCGGGAAAGTGATCACAAGCGGGGAGTCCCATTCATAACTTTCTGTTATCGTAAACTTTATATCTTCTTTACAAAGAAGATAACCCTCCGGCGCCCGTAATTCTCGAAAATAATATTCACCTGCCGGCAGCTTTTCCGGCAAGAGAAATGTTCCATTTTCGTTTGTCTCAAATGTTTCATATACCTTTTTCTCCGGATAATACGTTGTCATAGTGATCGTTTCTTTGTCCGCATCGAGCAGCAAAAATTCACACCCTGATACAGGGATTGTCCTGCCCGTTGTACTATCAGTCTTTACAAGCTGCACAGGCGAAACAACTGTCTTATCCTCGAGAATATAATATAACGTTTCTTCTTCACCGGATATAGTGATCTCAAAATCGTCTACCGGCTCGAATCCGGCCGGTGTATTTTTTTCGTGCACAATATAGGTATCATACACCAGTCCCCCACGCTCATCTCCCAGCTGTTCTGTAGATGCATAACCGTTTTCATCCGTTACGATTTCTACTGTCTGCCCGGTTGTCCTGGAAGTAATTTCAAAACAAATCCCCTCAAGTGGAGTTTTATGATCCTTATCTTCCTCCGGTTCACGCGAAAACTTAACAAGTTGTAAATCTCCTCTTATCACCTTCTCCGGTACCTTGGGAGCATTATAAGTATTGACCTCTTCACCTGTTCCCGACGATGTAATCTGCCTTATAAACATCTGGTCGTTGATAAGATATCCTTCCGGTGCCTTTGTCTCCTGTATCGTAACTGTACCGAGCGGAAGGACATTTTCCCCCTTTGAATTCTTATAAAACGCATCGCCGGATACTTTCTGCCCGTCTGCCAGAGCAATCTTTCCTTCCGCATCCGTCTTCAACACCCAGGTCCGCGAAGCTTTCACTCCCCCTGCTGCTGGGTCTCCTTCATAATATCCTGCATAGTATTTGACAGTAAATTCCGCGCCCGCAAATGAGGCACGACCCTGAGGCATGTTGCCGGCCGTCTCTGCATCCGCCTTTTCAAGCATCAGGCTCACTGCATCGCTCTGCGGATAATCTTCCGCATTCACAGCAGCTGTATTTGCAGAAGTCACATCCACAGTATATACTTCATCATTCAAAGCGTACCCTTTCGGCGCAGACATTTCCTTTACATAATACCTGCCAGCCGGAAGTTCTACGGTATCTGTGCTTCCGTCTTCCTTTACTGTCAGGACCGCCTCCTGTTTCGTACATCCTGTATCAGAATATACACCATATTTCGCATCTTTCAAACTATAGCATCCGTTATCCATTGTCATCGAAGCATTTGCGGACACCTTCTTTAACTGAAGTTTTCCACTATATTCGCGGTGGATTGAAAAGATTCCGGCAAGAGCCTGATAACCGATGAGATACCCTTCACTGTCAACAGCACCCGTTGCCGGTTGAGTCTGGGAAACGACATACAGGCTGCCCGTCACTTTTCCAGACGTTTTATCCACTGATGTAACCGTAAATGTATAGTTATATTTCATTCCGGCCACGGGGGCTGCTGCAGAATGCTGCGCGCAGTTTACTTCTGCATTTCCTTCCCCTGACAAGATTCCCGTAAAATCTGTAAGAGTCACACCGTAAACCGTATGCCCGTTGCCGCCAATGACTGATTTCACTGTACAGGTACCGGTAAATTTATCTCCAGTCTCCGGGGATTTCTCATTTGCTCCTGCCGAAAGCCTCGCGGCCCTTGCCATGCCCGTCATATTGCTTCCAAATGTAATATCAACCACCTTATCAATCTCAGTTACCGTGATTTCTCTGGTAAAAATATTGGCTTTCTCCATAGTCGCCGGCTCCAGCTCAATCCCATCAGAAGTGGATACTGCAATAGAAATCATAGAATTATCTTCTGTTTCCCCATCCTGACCTGTTGCTTTATCGCTTGCCCGGGCAGTTACTTTTACAAAAGTGCCCGGAGTAAGAGCCAATGTCTTTTCGCCTGCTTCCAGCACACTCTCCCCCTGAGCGGCATTTTCCAGCTTCACTGTCCCTTCTCCGTGGATCCGGAATGTCACATGATAAGAGTTATTTTCTTCTGCCGCTGCAACATCGGTCATGCACAATCCTGCGAGCAATGCGCCCGTTCCCAGAAGAGCTGCCGCTTTCCTTATCCATCTTCTCATCCGGCCACTCCTCCTGTCATAAACTCTGTTCCTCGTTTCAGGTAACCGGCTTTTACATCGTACAGATATGCATGATCGCTCAGCACTTCCTCTTCCGCCACCTGTGTAAGATTAATGTCCCTCACCATCTCATCCAGTTCCGCCGCAGTGATATTGTCACAGTATGGCACGATCACAACTTCGTGGACACTGCTTGGGAGCACATAATAATCAGATCTCAGAATTCCTCCGATCATTTCAAGCACATGAGGATAGGCAATGCATGCAGCGCCATAATTTCTAAACTTATTTGAAAGCACATACATCCCGTCTCTCGAACAGGTATCTCCGATGAGCAGATTTTCCACAGTACTTTTTTCACGGCATCCCACATTTTTTCTCAATATTTCCTTCAATGCATAATTCATAGTGAAAAATTCTGCTGGAAGAAGCCGTCTGGAGTTTCGCGCTGCATCCTTCCAGAGAGTATCCGTCTCTACATCCCACTGTTTCATATGGTTTTTGTTCACGGTCATCGCTGCCGTACCTTCAGACGTCGCTTCAAGCAGCACATAGAATACCGCGGACAGATCCAAAAACGGAACGTGAGGAACTGTACTCAGGAACTGCCTGTTTTTCACTGTATTGACCAGTTTGAAAACAATCCTGTCCCTTACCCCTTCATAGTTCAGGATCTTTTCGTAGTCCCATGACTTTTCCTGTTTGATCTCCTCATAGAATTCCATAATCTCATCTACGATCTTCTCGAGGGCAGCCCCCTTCCTGTAACTCTGATAATACTCTTCCAGATAGATTGTAGGCGAAATATTGACTCCCGGCGTCTCGATCAGTATACCGGTCCGTTCTTTTCCATTATTTTTAGTCGTTGTATAAAGCCCTGCCTTAACACCTCCCTATATTGTCAAGTGATTCTCCCTTTAAAATAAAGGTTTTTCAAGT
>ERZ1643246.3859-NODE-3859-length-12392-cov-7.508633_pt1 | contig 12392 bp, 11 predicted proteins | sample MGYA00579265_ERZ1643246 | MGnify/ENA primary metagenome ERZ1643246 (study PRJEB29033, sample SAMEA4952261) | chicken gut metagenome | biome: Broiler Chicken; feature: Gastrointestinal Tract; material: Caecum | place: Ireland | collected 2018 | study: Broiler...
CTCGAGGTCTGTGCCCTTGTATGTCTCAAGGATCTCATATGCCGGTCTGCTCTCCGCGCCGTCCTCCTTGTCTCCTGCCGCGCCGAGTTTACCGAGAACGGTGTCAAGAAGAGCGCACGCCATATAATAGGTGTATCCGTCTGCTGCCTTTACCTTCGCGTAGTCCTCGTTCGGGTTCACACAGAGCGCAAGGTTGGACGGCAGCGTCCACGGCGTGGTCGTCCATGCAAGGATATATGCGTCTTCGTCTTTCACTTTAAATCTTACGACTGCGGAGCGCTCTTTGACGTCCTTGTAGCCCTGGGCAACTTCCTGGGCGGACAGCGGCGTGCCGCAGCGCGGGCAGTAGGGCACGATCTTGAAGCCTTTGTAGAGCAGGCCTTTGTCCCAGATCTGCTTTAACGCCCACCACTCGGACTCGATAAATGAGTTGTGGTAGGTTACATAAGGATGCTCCATGTCAGCCCAGAATCCGACTGTGCCGGAGAAATCCTCCCACATCCCTTTATATTTCCACACACTCTCTTTACATTTGTCGATGAACGGCTCAAGACCGTATTCCTCGATCTGGTCCTTGCCGTCCAGCCCGAGCGCCTTCTCGACCTCGAGCTCCACCGGCAGGCCGTGGGTATCCCATCCTGCCTTTCTCGGGACCATGTATCCCTTCATTGTGCGGTAGCGCGGGATCATGTCCTTGATGACACGTGTGAGCACGTGTCCGATATGCGGTTTGCCGTTTGCTGTCGGCGGGCCGTCGTAGAAGATGTAGTCCGGGCATCCCTTGCGCTCTTCGATACTTTTCTCGAAGATGTGGTTGTCATCCCAGAACTTCTCGACTTCCTTCTCACGGCCGACAAAATTCATATCTGTTGATACTTTTTTGTACATGTCTGATCTTTCCTTTCTGTTTAGCCCGAGGTGAGGATATGTCCATTTCGGGCGCGCTTCCGCTCGGGACGGAACGCAGCGGTACATAGGACTGCAAAATACGCAGTCCAAGTGCCGGCGTTCCTTTACGGCCCTCAATGGACATATCCTCACCTCGGGCTTTCCAGAACAGAGAACGAAATCAAAACGGAGAGCTCTAGAAATAAAAAGGCTCCCGTCCTGTAAAAGGACGAAAGCCTTACTGTTCTCTCGTTTTAACCACCTGTTACATCATACTTGGAGCGGTCTGCCGCCTGCTCCGCATATGGCGTCCCCTAACGCGGGAACTCACGTCAGCCCTTACTCTCGCCGTACAATACAGATCCGGCGCGCCTTCTGGGCTGCGGCTCGGGAGTGATATTCGGCAGTACCCTACTGATGCCGGGCTTGCACCATCTCCCGGCTCGCTGGGATGTTCGGATAAGACCTACTGTCTCCGTCACAGCCTTTGCTATTGGATTTATGCACATGTTATTATATAGAGAAACGGGAGATCCGTCAAGATTTTTCTGGTGGTTCGTGCTGTTTACTTACTCCAGGATCTCCTTCACCTGTTCCAGCGAAATACTGCATTTCTCCGATATCACTTCCGGTGACTCTCCCTGAGCTGCAAGCTTCAAAACCTGTTTTGTAAGCTGAACTCCCTGTGTAAACCCCTGTTGTATTCCTTCAGTACGGCCTTTGCTGTCCGCTTCTTTTAATTCTTCTGCAAATAATTCTTTCAACGCATCACACATTTTCTTCTCGACCTCCATTTGTTCCCAGTTCGCTCTTGTGATCAGATCCATCACTGCTGCGTAATCTTTTGATTTCCTGTGTTTCTCATATTCCCGCATAAGTTTTCGTATCTCTCCAACTCTGTTTGTATCAAACTGATAAATACATGCATAGCCATATACTTTGTAGAAATCATTGATACTCAGATTATCACTGGGTGATTTATATTCTATAATATTATGTTTTCGGAATATCCGGCCGATATCCTTTCTTATCTGAATATCTTTCAGCTTTTTTATGATAAGAATATCCATCTGCAGCGGTTTTTTACTCAGAAGATATTCTTCATGCATCTCCAGATATCTCATTTCATCCTGCAGCGTAATGCGCAGAGCGGCCCCAAAAGCAGGGTGCCATTGTAGTTTTGCTTTATCCATCTTATCTCCTTAAGTATAATACATCTTGTTTTTCTGGTGCAACTTTATATTTAAATGATTATTTCTGCAATGGCATCACCCCGCCTTTCGATTATAATCGTGTGAAATCCGCCCTGAATATACGGGCATGAATATTGGATGCAGCATGCGATGAATCTGCCGAGTGCAGTCCGCATGAGATAAAGACAGAATAACATAGTTATTCGAAAAAAGGAAGAGTCCAATATTTTGTCAAATCAGGTTCAAATCAGGTTTTTACAAAAAGGGACAGGGCAAAACGCGGTTTGGGACGTAGTAAAATCGGATTTTACTACGTCCCAAACCGGGTTATTTTTCGATTTTCTTATATACTTCGATAAATTCTTCCGCCATGATCCGGAATGTCTCCGCGCTCATGAGCTGGTCCTCGGCGTGCATCAGGATGAGCCCCGACTCGTTCAGCTCGCCGTTGGCGTCCTGCGCCAGCAGGTCCGCGTGGATGTGATGGCCTTCCGTGAATGCCTCGTCGCCCTGGCGGATCTGTTCCTGTGCGGCCTCAAAGTCGCCCTGTTTTGCGCACTGCACGGCATTGACAAAACAGGATCTTGCCGTGCCCACATATGTAATGATTCCGAAACATGCGGTTTCAAATGCTTCTGTCATATCTGTATTCCTTTCTTTTTACCAGTCGTCATCAGTTCCTTCTTTTTCTGCTTCCGCCTCTTTGACCAGATTCAGCTTATCGACTCTCTTTGCAAACGGAAGGTACACGAAGAAGGAGATGATAAATATTACAAGCTGCAGCAGCGCCGTTCTCCATCCTCCGATCAGGAAGCCGGAGATGATCGGCGGGCAGGTCCACGGTACCTGTGTCGCGCCGTACAGCGGGCAGAGCCCTGTGTAGAGGGCAACATACTGTAAGATACAGGAGATCACCGGCATGGCGATGAACGGAAATGCCAGCACCGGGTTCATCACGATCGGGAGACCGAAGAGGATCGGCTCGTTGATGTTGAACAGCGCCGGAACGAGCTCCAGCCTTCCGAGTGTCTTCATCTGTTTTGACCTTGCCATGAAGAACATGTAGATGACAAGTCCGATCGTAAGGCCTGCTCCTGTCACGTTGATGAACTGGTCGAAGAACTGCATGGTTACGATATGTCCGCCGTTTGCCACAGTCAGCTCGATCCCTTTGTCGATCAGCGCCTGGTTCTCAAGGCTGTTCGCCTGCAGGATACCGGTCATGATACCGCCCACGATGGTGGAGCCGTGTACACCGAAGAACCACAGGAACGGAGTCAGGAAGCACATCAGCAGCGCGCCGCCGATGGAATCTGTCATGCCCTGCAGAGGTGTCTGGATCACATTGTAGATCAGTTCCATGGCTGTCGTGTGGAATCCCATGGAGCAGATCCCATGTATGATCGTTGCGCCCACTACGATCACCGCGCCCGGGATCAGTGCGGAAAACGCGTTGGACACGCCTTCCGGGACGCCGGCCGGCATCTTGATCCGGATATCTTTTTTCAGGAACCAGCAGTATACGGATCCTACGATCAGGCCGACGATGATCGCGCCGACCATGCCCTGTCCGGCTGTCCAGCTCTTATTGATGATGCCGCCCACAACGTCCCCGCTCTCTGTTGTGATGGATGCCGGCGTCATCATAATGAACACACCGAGGGCTACGATCGCGCCGCTCAATGGCTCCTGTCCGTCAAGTTTGATATAGTTATATGAAATACCAAGCACGGCGATCATGGCGCTGATATTGAATGTCGCGCCGTTCGCCTGCTCAAGCACTGCCTTGATGCCTGTCTCTTCAAGCACGTCCACTACTGCCTGGACCGGGAAGTTGGTAATGATCAGGAATACCGAGCCCACGATCAGCAGCGGCATCGAGTAGACCATACCGTCTTTGATTGCCTGGATCCCCTTGAGATTGATAAATGCCATGATCTTGGGGATGATCTTTTCATTCATTAGTTTCTGCATATCTCATTTCCTCTCTGATACTTTAAATCATTCTTTTCCTGCCGCCAGTTTGAACGCAAACCGGAGCACGTTCATGCCGTTGCACATGCCGTAGTCCGCCATCGGGATCACGTCCACCGGAACCCCTGCCGCGCCACAGATCTCTTTTGATTTGGCGAGCTGATAGCCTACCTGCGGTCCGAGGAGCGCCACGTCCGCCTCCCCGATCAGCCGCTCCATATCAAGGATCGGATAGGCTTTGATATCCACTTCTTTCCCCTTTTCTTTCGCCGCTTCCTCCATCTTCTTTACGAGCAGGCTCGTTGACATCCCGTTTGCGCAAAACAGTCTGATCCTCAGCATTGTTCTCATCCTCCTTAAATTTTTACAAAACTTCTCCGTTGCTCTCTATCACTTTCTTATACCACTCGAAGGAATCTTTCTTCCTTCTCTCCAGCGTCCCGCTGCCCTGGTTGTCCTTATCCACATAGATGAAGCCGTAGCGCTTCTCCATCTCACCGGACCCGGCGCTCACCAGATCGATGCATCCCCACGGCGTATAGCCCATGACAGGCACCCCGTCTGAGAACATGGCTTTTTTCATCTCGACGATATGCCGTCTGAGATAATCGATGCGGTATGTGTCATGCACTTCGCCGTTTTCCAGCTTGTCGTAAGCGCCGAATCCGTTCTCCACGATAAAGATTGGTCTGTGGTATCTCTGATACAGCAGGTTCAGGGAATACCGAAGCCCCTGCGGGTCGATCTGCCATCCCCAGTCGCTCTTCTGCACGTACGGATTGCGTGCCGTGTAAAATCCTTCCGCCACCTTCGTGCAGTCCTCTGTCTCCACGCTGCTGATGGTTCCGCTCATATAGTAGCTGATGCCGATGTAATCAACGCATCCCTCTTTCAGCGCTTTCAGGTCATCCTCTGTCATATCCAGGACGATCCCTCTCTCCCGCCGGAACGCTTCCATGAACGCCGGATATTCGCCGAATACATGCAGGTCGCCGTAATAGTAGAGGCGGTGCTCCATGGCGATCTGAGCTGCGATCTCATCCTGCGGCGAGCAGGTCCTGGCATAGAACGGCACCATGGCAAGCATGCACCCGATCTGGAAATCCGGGTTGATCTCATGCCCCAGCTTCACCGCCATCGCGCTGGCCACCATCTCGTAGTGGACCGCCTGCTGAAGGACAGTCTGCACATCCTCGTCCTCCCGGTAGAGGATCCCGGAATTGGTCCAGCCGCCCCAGGCGTTCTGGACACTGGACTGGTTGTTGACCTCGTTAAATGTCATCCAGTATTTTACTTTATCTTTATAGCGTCTCATGACTGTACCGGCAAATTTAACAAAAAAGCCGATCAGCCTCCTGTCTCTCCATCCGCCGTATTTTTTCACCAGATGGAACGGCATCTCAAAATGACTCAGCGTGATGACCGGCTCGATGTTGTACTTTAGCAGTTCGTCAAACAGGTCGTCGTAGAACTGAAGCCCTTCTTCATTGGGCTCTTCCTCATCCCCGTTCGGGAAGATCCTCGTCCAGGCGATGGATGTGCGGAAGCACCGGAACCCCATCTCTGCGAGCAGCCGGATGTCTTCCTTATATCTCGTATAGAAATCGATCGCCTCGTGGTTCGGATAATAGCGCCCCGGAAGGACCCCGTCGGTGATCTCCCGGTCTTTGCCGTTCGCACCCGCAGTCATCACATCCGCGATGGACAGGCCCTTGCCGCCTTTGTCATATCCCCCTTCGAGCTGGTGCGCAGCTACTGCACCGCCCCATAAAAAATCATGTGGAATTTTTCTTGTTTCCATACCTTCCTGATCTCCTTTTCCAAGTTAGGTTTGGGTCCACATGAGCGCTCATGTACTATGCAAATCTTATCATAAATCCGCCTGTTTACAATTATTTTTAGTTAATCTGACACATATTTGCCGGAATATCATTTGTTACATAAAAAAAACAGGTTCTACGGCATGATATACACTGATCTGCTGCCGCATAGTCTGTTTTTTTACCTTATTTTTCGCCTCTAATTTTTCGCCCCTTATTTTTCGCAGCATCCCGGGGCTGCAGGCTGTACTGCCTGGACTGCTGCTATTTTTCGGTTTTGGAACTCTGGATGGCTGCCGCCAGCCTTTCCAGGATATATACCGCCGGAATCTGGGATATCCTGCTTATGTGATCCAGTTCCCCGCAGATCTCCGGCATATAGCAGGCAAAGTTGATATCCGACATCTGCGCTGCCGGACACTGAGCGGTGTTCGTTATGCTGATCACAGACGCGCCTGCCGCTTTGTACCGGTTGATCCGCTCAACCGTCTCGTCCGCTTCTCCCGACGCGGAGAGGACGAGGAGCACACTCCCTGAATCCAGCTTCGGACAGGACAGGCCCGATCCGTTCTCCGCAGAGAATACCGCCTTCCCTGCGCTGCTCAGAAGATAAGCCCCGTACCTTGTGAGCATCCCGCTCTCCCCGTCTCCGCACAGGATGATGAGCCCCGCTTTCTCACAGATCCCGGCAGCAAGTTCCATATCCCTTAAGAACTTCCCGGCCTGCTCCGAGCTGCGGATAAACTGCGTCGCCGGGACAGCGTCATAACTGCACGCTCTCTCCCGGTGTCCGAGTTCCTTCCTGATCCGGTATTTCAGTTCCGTATATCCTTCGCACCCGGCTTTTTCACACAGGCGCAGGACTGTCGTCGTCGAGACGCCCGCAGCGTCCGCGAGCTGGCGGATGTTCATCTTCGGGATCTCTTCCATATGTAAAGTGATGTAATTATAAACCTTAAATTCTCCCGGCTTCATCTGCCGGATCTGTTCAGGATCGAAAAGGGACATGTTTCCTGCCTCCGTCTGACGATTTACGGATTATCGCTGTTGTACAGTTTCTTAGCCAGGGTCTCGATGATATAGATCACCGGGATCTGGGTCGTCACATTCCGCTCATTGACGAGCGCCTCCGCCACATGATATGAGATATTGCAGTCCGCCATCCTTGCCAGGACCGAATTGGCATTGTTTGTGATGGAGATCAGCCTGCTGCCCCGCTCCTGAAGCTGCGACGCGATTGTAATGGTCTGGCTCGTCAGGCCGGATTCCGACAGTGCGATCGTCACTGTGTTCTCCGCCAGATCCTGCAGGACCGGCAGCCACGGGTCATCGATAAACAGACTGAAACGCCCTACATTGGAAAAATATCTCGCGCCGTATTTCCCAAGCATACCGGAAGAGCCCACCCCGATGAAGATCGTGCAGCGGGATTCTCTCAGATACTGGAATGCCTTCTCTATGCTCTCCTGAAAATCTTCAGACCGGACCTGGTTCACAAAGCTCTGGAGCTCCGCAGTGCCGTCGTCTTTCAGCGCGTCCCGCTTGCCCTCCAGATGTTCTCTGTATTTGAGCTTGAACTCACTGTATCCGTCCACCCCGCATTTCCGGCAGAAGCGCAGGATCGTAGCCGTGGAGACATGGGCCATGGCAGCCAGCTCCTTGATCGGCATCCTGCTGATCCGGCCCCGGTTCTTCACGATGCAGTCATAGACCGCAAGGTCAAGGTCTGTAAACGTATCCATCATCTCTTTTGTAAACATCGCTCAATCCCCCTGTCAGAATTCCAGACTGTCTGTGTTTAACATCTCCATTGCCGGGTTCAGATGACAGAGAGATCCGTTATATGAAAAGGCGGCTGATAAACTGACATGCTTGATCCTCCTGCTCGAGACTTACTTATTATCTTGCTTATTATCTTGGTGTTTATAGCATACCACAAATATTTATGAAAAGAAAGGCGACTAACTCATCGAATACATCTCCTCCAACGTGACAAGCCGCACCTCGCCACGCTGCCCGGCGTTTTCCAGCCCTTCCGTAAATCCGGCCTTTGAAAAAATATAATAATGATACCTGCTTCCCTTCCCAAATACAGCAGCATATGATCTGAGCCGTTCCAGTTCATCAAGCCCGGTCTTTTCTTTTTTATACTTGCAGGAACCTATGATATATTCACTGCCCTCTGCCGGACATCCTATTATATCGATCTGTACCTGTCTTCTTGTCTTCCTGTCTGTGCCCCACCACTGACCGAGATCACACATAGCTATCGGGAGATCCTCTGCATAGTAAAGCAGATACTGCCGGCACATATTCTCAAAAGTCAGTCCCATATAATCAGCCAAATGCGCCTTTACAGCGCGGTCATATGTTTCACCGATACGCCCGGACGCCACAGCAATGATATTTTTCGGCACGAAGCGGTACCAGAAACGGAAAAACTGATCCGCAAGAAGATAAATCGTTTTCTTTCCCGGTCTTTCTGTAACAGGGGTTTCTTTCTTAATGATTCCCAGTTCCATGAGCGTATGGATATATTTTGAACAAGGACCGGTCTCTGTTCCCGTCTTCGTAGCAATCTCATTCATTCGGGAGGCGCCTTCTGCAATCGCCCGGATGACAGCATTATAAACAGCCGGTTCTCTCAGTTCCTGCTTCAGCAGATTCTCCGGCTCCTCAAACAGATATCCCGACCGGTCAAACAGATTTTCCAGCAAAGCGTCATCCACCGATCCGCGCACACCCAGCTTATTGATATAATGAGGAACTCCGCCTGTGATCCCGTAGATCAGTGCGTTATCTTCTTCGGAAAGTTCCGGATGAAAAACAGCGGTTTCCCTGTAATTCAGCGGCTCAATCTTAAACTGCCCGGTTCTCCTGCCATACAGAGGACTTTCATGGCCGAGCACCTGATTTTCCATAAAGCTCATAGACGACCCGCAGAGGATCAGATACAGTTTCGTATGGACCCAGCGGTGATCTATCAAATGTTGGAGAATGGATGAAACAGCTGATTTTGCTTTCGCCAGATATGGATATTCATCGATCACAAACACAAGTCGTTCCTCTGATGCGATCCTGCCGATCTCATTGAACGCATCCTCATACGTATCGAATCGAGCTCCCATATCCGATCCCGGATACTTATACGCAAAGACCGCGCGGGATAATGTCTCAAGATTTTCCTGTTCTGTCGAATCCAGCGCAGAAAACAGGATCGTTGGTTTCCCTTTACAGAATTCATTGATCAGCGCAGTTTTTCCAACGCGCCTCCTTCCATATATGACAATACACTCAAACTGACCATTGTCATAGCGCCTGTTCATCTTTTCCAATTCCGAATCACGACAATAAAACATCATCTCATCTCCATTCTGTCAGGTTTTTGGATTTATTTAGTATCTCACAAGTTAGTATCTTACGATTATATTAATATCATTCATTAAAAAAGTCAACATTGATTGGGGACGTAGTAAAATCCGATTTTACTACGTCCCCAATCAAGTTTCACCCTGTCCCTTTTCACAATTTTTTCACAAACAGCGCCCGGATCGCATTTAGTACCGCGATGATCATGACTCCCACATCCGCGAATATCGCCAGCCACATGTTTGCCACGCCCACCGCGCCGAGCACGAGGCAGATGAGTTTAACGCCGATGGCGAACCAGATATTTTCATACACGATACGCAGACATTTTCTGGAGATCCTGATCGCCTTGGCGATCTTCAGCGGATCGTCGTCCATGAGCACGATATCCGCCGCCTCGATGGCCGCATCTGAGCCCATGGCTCCCATGGCGATACCGATATCCGCCCTGGAGAGGACCGGCGCGTCGTTGATGCCGTCTCCCACGAAAGCCAGCTTTCCTCTGGCCGATTTCTGCGCGAGCAGTTCTTCGACTTTGGCCACTTTGTCTGCCGGAAGCAGCTCGGCATGGACTTCGTCGATGCCAAGATCCGCCGCCACATGCTCTGCCACCTTCCGGGAATCACCGGTCAGCATGACAGTCTTCTCTACGCCTGAGCGCTTCAGCGCCCGGACTGCCTCTCTGGCATGAGGCTTCTCTATATCAGAGATCACTATATGTCCGGCGTATCTGCCGTCCACTGCCATGTGGATGATCGTTCCTGACTGATGGCAGTCGATCCATTTCACGCCCAGTCTGTCCATGAGCTTCGAGTTGCCCGCTGCCACTTCCACACCGTCCACCTTCGCAGTGACGCCGTTTCCGCTGATCTCCCGTATCTCTGTCACACGGCTGCGGTCGATCTCTTTCCCGTATGCGCGCTGGAGACTTTTGCTGATGGGATGGGAGGATGCGCTCTCTGCCAGCGCCGCATATTCCAGCAGCTCTTCTCTGTCCATCTGATTGTGGTGGACTGCATTGACTTCGAACACACCCTGCGTGAGTGTACCGGTCTTGTCAAATACGACATATTTCGTCTGCGACAGGATCTCCAGATAGTTTGAACCCTTCACAAGTACGCCTGCATTGCTTGCGCCGCCGATCCCCGCGAAGAAGCTTAATGGGATGCTGATGACCAGCGCGCACGGGCAGCTTATAACAAGAAAGGTAAGCGCCCGGTAGACCCATGTCTCCCACTGGGCGTCCAGCCCCATGCCGAACATCCGCACAAGCGGCGGCAGGAGCGCCAGGGCAATGGCGCTGTACACGACGGCAGGCGTATATATCCTGGCAAATCTGGTGATAAATGCCTCTGACCTTGATTTTCTTGAGCTGGCGTTCTCTACCAGGTCCAGGATCTTCGATACTGTCGAATCCCCGAATTCTTTCGTAGTCCTGATCTTAAGGACCCCAGTCATATTGATACATCCGCTGATCACCTCGTCGCCTTCTCCCGCCTCTCTCGGAAGGCTCTCCCCCGTGAGGGCGCTTGTGTTCAGCGCTGTGCTCCCTTCTATGATAATGCCGTCGATAGGCACTTTCTCCCCCGGCTGCACTACGATCACAGAGCCGATCTCCACCTCGTCCGGGTCAACCTGCGTAAGCTTCCCGTCTGTCTCGATATTGGCGTAATCCGGACGGATATCCATAAGGTCGCTGATATTCCTGCGGCTCTTTCCGACCGCATAACTCTGGAACCACTCTCCCACCTGATAAAACAGCATGACCGCGATCGCCTCAGTGTAATCCCCGCTGTCTGTCAGCGCTATGACGATCGCCCCCACTGTGGCGACTGCCATGAGCAGGCTTTCATCAAACGGCTGCCGGTTTTTGATCCCTTTAAATGCCTTCAGCAGGATATCGTATCCTATGACCAGATAGGGCACCAGGTAGAGGATAAATCTTGCCATCCCCTCGACCGGAACAAAATGAAGCGCGATCATAAGCATTGCCGCTATAAGTATCCTCGCCAACATTTTTTTCTGCTTCTTGCTCATATCTTTTCCTCTTTTCTTTTAAATAATTAAACAATCATTTAATTGTATTCCAACAGGAAGAGAGCCCCTTACGGCTCTCTGTTCCTGTTCCATTCATGTCACTTGAGGAATGGATTTTACAGAATATTCTTTTATAGAATAATCTCTTACAGGAATATCTCGCAATCGTCTTCCACTCTCTTGCAGTTCTTCCGCACTTCCTGCATAACTGTTTTCGCGTCGTGCCCTTCCTCGAACTCCACATTCATCTTCAGTGTCATAAAGTTTACTACCGCGTCTTTCACCCCGGCCGTATCTTTTGCAGCCTGCTCCATCTTATTTGCACAATTCGCGCAGTCCACATCAATCTTATAACTCTTTTTCATGTCATTCTCTCTCCTTTTATTTCTCTGTATCATTTATTTCGATTAAACAATTATTTAATTGTTGACTATAATGTAATCCAGATCGTATAATAAGTCAATAGAAAGGCTGCTCATTCTCCCGTTTGGGCGAAAAATACTTCCGATTGGAGCAATCGTCTGAAACGGAACAGAAACAGTACAAAATCATAAAGGAGGCTCCTGATGGAACAAAAAGCACTGCCCCATGACCATGGGCATCATAACGAAGAAGAGCTCATGAAAAACATGCCCGGCGAAGAAGAGATCGCCGGCGTATCAGAAGCGATGAAGCAGCTCGGGGACCCGAGCCGGCTGCGTATTTTCTGGCTTTTGTGCCACTGTGAGGAATGCGTGCTCAATATCGCTGCTATCGTCAATATGACCAGCCCCGCGGTTTCCCACCATCTCCGCCTTTTAAAAAGCAGCGGGCTCATCGTGAGCAGACGGGAGGGGAAAGAAATGTATTACCGCACCGCGGATACCGAGCTTGCGCAGGTACTCCATCATACGATCGAAAAACTCGGGCGGATCACCTGCCCTGAACAGCATAGCTGACCAGCCTGGGTTTCCCTGATGTTTAATTCTTATGAAACGGAGGTTTTTATGATGGGCAAAAAAACAGACTGCCGGAAAGACTGCCAGATCAGCAGACACCTGCGCGACGTCCCGCCCGGGAAATTACTGATGATCCGCCATCCGCTGTCCGGCGACGGCTGCCTCAGGGAATT
>ERZ1643246.3860-NODE-3860-length-12392-cov-4.663938_pt1 | contig 12392 bp, 10 predicted proteins | sample MGYA00579265_ERZ1643246 | MGnify/ENA primary metagenome ERZ1643246 (study PRJEB29033, sample SAMEA4952261) | chicken gut metagenome | biome: Broiler Chicken; feature: Gastrointestinal Tract; material: Caecum | place: Ireland | collected 2018 | study: Broiler...
TGGGGGTACCGCAGTCCACCACGGCTTTGTAATCCAGCACGGTGACGCTGCCGGTCTCCTTGTCCAGCTCGATCTCCACCATGCCCACCATGAAGGGCGGCGGCGACACCGGCGAGGAGTGGGTGGCCGTGACCTGCACTGCCGTGTTGTTGGCACACTGGGACTTGACGGCCAGCTCCGCCAGGCTGATCTGGGCGGTACCGTCGCAGCGGCGCATCGCCTTGCCTGTGAACTCCAGCTCGGCCGGGGTGCAGCCCAGGCTCTCGGCCGCCAGGGTGCAGAGCTGTTCCTTCAGCTGCTGGCAGGCCTTTTCCACCGCCTTGCCGGTGACATAGGTGGTGGAGGAGGCATAGGAGCCGGAATCGTAGGGCGAAGCGTCGGAATCGGCGCCGAAGACCGCCACGTTGTCCAGGTCGCAGTCCATGCACTCGGCCACCATCTGGGCCAGGATGGTATCACAGCCGGTGCCCATATCGGCGGCACCGATGATCAGGTTATAGGAACCGTCGTCGCTGAGCTTGACGGTGGCGGAACCCACGTCCACCCCGGAAATGCCGGACCCCTGCATGGCCATGGCCACGCCGGCGGCGCGCACCTTGCCGTTGCCCATATCCCGCACGGGGAATTTTTCCTCCCAGTGGAAGAGTTCCTTGCAGCGGGCCATGCAGCGGTCCAGGGCGCAGGCGTTGGCGGGTTCGTTGTAGTAGGCGGGCATGATCATGCCTTCCCGCACCATGTTCTGTTCCCGCAGTTTCACCGGGTCGATGCCCAGCCGGTCGGCCAGCTCGTTGACGGCGCTTTCCACCGCAAAGATTCCCTGGGTGGCGCCGTAGCCCCGGTAGGCACCGGCGGCCTGGACGTTGGTGTAGACCACGTCGTAGCCGAAGCGGAAGGCCTCCAGGCTGCCGGTATACAGCGGGATGGACTTGTGGCCCGACAGGCCCACCGTGGTGGGGCCGTGCTCGCTGTAGGCGCCCGAGTTGGAGAGGGTGTAGACGTCCAGGGCACGGATTCTGCCGTCCTTGTCGGCGCCCAGCCGCACATGGACTTCCATCTCGTGCCGGGGGCTGCCGGCAATCTGGCATTCCCGGCGGGAATAAACGATGCGGGCCGGGTGGCCGGTCTTCCAGGTGACGAAGGCCGGGTAGACTTCCGAAACCGAGGTCTGCTTGGCGCCGAAACCGCCGCCGATGCGGGGTTTTTCCACATGGATTTTGGACTTGGGAATGCCCAGGGCGATGGAAAGGATGCGCCGCACATGGAAGACGATCTGGGTGGAGCTGATGACATGCAGCCGACCGTAGGGATCGATCTCGGTGTAGGTGCGGAAGGTTTCCATCATGGCCTGCTGGCAGGCCTTGGTGTGCCACACATGGTCCACCACCACATCGCAGTCGGCCAGCACAGCCTCCACATCCCCGTCACCGCAGGTCTCGCTGGCCACCAGGTTGCGCTTGTTGTCGGCGCCCACCGGGCACAGGGCCTGCCAGTCCGCCTCGGGGTGGACCAGAATGGGGTTGTCCTTGGCGGTGTGGGGGTCCAGCACGGCGGGCAGCACCTCGTAGTCCACCTTGACCAGCTTCATGGCCTTGTCCACCGCCTGCTCTGTCTCGCCGGCCAAGATGGCCACGGCGTCCCCCACAAAGCGCACCCGCCGATCCAGAATCAGCCGGTCATGGGGGGAGGGCTCCGGGTAGGTCTGGCCCGCGTTGGTGTAGCGGTTCTGGGGCACATCCGCATAGGTATAGACGGCCACCATGCCGGGCACTTTCAGGGCCAGGTCGGTGCGGATGGAGCGGATCAGCGCGTGGGCATGGGGGCTGCGCAGCACCTTGACCACCAGGCAGTCCCGGGGGGTCACATCCTCGGTAAAGGCGGGCTTGCCCAGCAGCAGGTTCATGGCGTCCTTTTTGCGCATGCCCTTGCCGACGGTTTTCAGTTCAGCCACGGTCGTTCTCCTCCTTTGCCTGGTTGCGGGTGTTCAAAAACGCCCGGATGCCCCGCAGCTGGCCCTCGTACCCCGAGCAGCGGCAGAGATTGCCCGCCAGATAGGCGCGGATCTCGTCATCGGTGGGGTCGGGGTTTTCCCGCAGCAGGGCGATGGTGTTCATCACATACCCGGGGTTGCAGAAGCCGCACTGCTCCGCCCCCTGGTCGGCGATGAAGCCCACAAAGGCTTCCGCTTCGGCCTGCAGCCCTTCCAGGGTCTGCACTTCGTGACCGTCGGCCCGGGCCGCCAGCACCGAGCAGGACAAGACGGGTTTGCCGTCCAGCAGTACGGTGCAAAGCCCGCAATTGGAGGTTTCGCACCCGCGCTTGACGCTGGCGCAGCCGTGGGCGCGGACAAAATCAATGAGCAGCGTATCGGCATCGATGCTGTCCCGCACCGGGCGGCCGTTGAGTTTCAGTTGGATTTCCATCATGCTTCCTCCTTACAGGCCAGCAGGGCCCGGCGTACCAGCACCGGGCAGACGGCACGGCGGTAGTCCGCCCCGGCGCGCAGGTTGCTGCCGAAGGGCACCTGTGCGGCGACACTTGCCCCGAAGGCGTCGGCACTCCGGGGGGTAATGCCCTCTGCCAGCAGCGCGGCGTTACCCGGGTAGAGCTGTGCCTTCATGGGACGGGCGCCGATGGCGCAGCGCACCCCGTCGGGGCGCACCGCCACCGCGCAGGTGAGCACCGGGATATCGGTGGCGATGTTGCGCTGGGCCCGGTAGGCCACCCGCCCCGGCTGTTTGGGCACCACCACATGGGTCAGGATGTCCCGCTCGTAGGGGCGGGCGGCATAATCGGCCAGGGGCACGGTGCCGCCGTGGTGCAATTCCACCGCGGCGTCCAGCACCAGAAAGAGGGTCAGCAGGTCGGAAAATCCGAACCGGCCGTAGAGGCTGCCGCCCAGGGTGGCCAGGTTGCGGAACTGCACCCCCACGATGGGCCGGACACTTTCGGCCAGGGCACCGCAGGTCAGCGCATCCAGACCGTGGTGCTGTTCCAGCTGGCGCAGGGTGACCATCGCCCCGATGCGGAAGGCGTCGGGGGTCTCCTCGATGGTATCCAGGCCCAGGTCGGACAGGTCAATGGCGGTATCGACGGTGCGGTTCTGGGTCTTGAGCCACAGCATACCGCCCAGCACCACGTTGGCCCGCTTCTGGCACAGGGTGTAGGCTTCGTCCAGGCTCTGGGCACGGACATATCGCTTGATGGTCAGCAAGGTATGTACCTCCTCACAAAAAGTATGCTTTCTGGCTTTCAGTATAGCATGGAACCCCGCAAAGAAAAAGCCCCGCCGAGGGGGCGGGGCGACAAATTACGGGATTTTTTTATTTTTCGGCATTCTGCACAGCGGCCTCGGACGGGTCCTTGGGCAGCAGCACGTTGAGCAGGATGGCCACAAAGGCGGCGGGCACGATGCCGGAACCGCCGAAGATCAGCTGCACCAGCTGGGGCAGGCCGGCCAGCACGGCGGTGTTGGAACCCATGCCGTAGCCCAGACCCAACGCCACCGACACGATGGTCATGTTGCGGGGGGTGAGCTTGTCGCTGGTGATGAGCTGGATACCGCTCATGACGATGGAGGAGAACATGATGACCGCCGCACCGCCCAGCACGCTCTGGGGCATGATGGAGACCAGCGCCGCCAGCTTGGGCAGCAGGCCGCACAGCACCAGGAAGATGGCGCCGAAGGCCAGGGCGGTCCGGTTGACGATCTTGGTCATGGTGACCAGACCCACGTTCTGGCTGAAGCTGGTGTTGGGCAGCACGCCGAAGAGGGCGGCAAAGGTGGAGCCCAGGCCATCGCAGATGATGCCGCCGGACAGCTCCTTGTCGGTGGCTTCGCGGCCCATGCCGCCCTCGGTCACGCCGGAGATATCGCCCACCGTCTCCACCGCGGTGACGATGAACATAACGCCCACCGGCAGGATGGCCCGCAGGTCAAACACCGGCTTGACCGGCATGAGCTGGGGCACCGCAAACCAGGAAGCCTCGGCCACCTTGCTCCAGTTGAGCACCCAGGCCTTGGTGTACTCCACACCGTCGGCGGTGACGCCGGTGGTGGACAGGAAGAAGGGCAGAATCGCGCAGATGATGTAGCCGCAGACAATGCCGATGAGAATGCAGGAGGAGCTGGCAATGCCCTTGCCCGCATGCTTGAAGATCAGGATGATGACCATGACCACCAGGGCGATGAGCAGGTTTTCCAGCGAGCCGTAGTCCTTGGCGGAGGTACCGCCGCCGAAGGAGCCCACACCCACGCTGATGAGGGACAGACCGATGGACATGACCACCGTGCCGGTGACCACCGCCGGGAAGAACCGGCGCAGCGGTTTGAGGAAAGCGCCCAGCACCGTTTCAAACAGGCCGCCCACAATGGAGGCGCCCATGATGGCACCGTAGCTGAGAATGCCGCCGCCCATGATCTGGTTGACGCTTTGGAAGACCCCGATGAAGCCTGAGCTGGTGCCCATGATGATGGGTACCTGGCCGCCGATGGGCCCCACCGAGAAGAGCTGTACCAGGGTGACGATGCCCGCCACCAGCATGGCGTTCTGGAGCAGCGCCACCTGGATCTGGGCGAACTCCTCGGCACCGCCGCCTGCCGCACAGGCGCTGGTGATGATCAGAATGGGGGTCAGGTTACCCACGAACATGGCCAGCACGTGCTGCAGGCCCAGGGGGATCGCCTGGCGCAGGGGCAGTTTTCCCTTGAATTCATAGGGGGTTACATACTCCTGCGACTTGGTTTGTTGAATCTCCTCTTGCATAGAGACGCCGCCTTTCTTCCGACACTTTGGTTCTGTTTTTCGGGCATGAAGTTCCCAAAAAGCACGCCGCAAAAACAAAAACATCCCCTTATTATAGCAATACAGGGATGTTTGCTGTCAATATATGGCGGAGGTGGCAGGCAAAATCCGGCAATCCCCACAAAATCCGCCCCGGATCCTGTGCGATTTGCATCGTCCGTACCACAGGCGAAGAGGAAAAGTCATACTTATTATGTCCGGTTCTGTACTATTTTGTCAAAAAATACATATTGTTATATCTCGGTGTCGGCGTCCGTACCCACACCGAAGGAGCCGAAATGCCGGTCGAAAGCCGCCTGGGCTGCCCGGTCACAGTCCCACCGCAGGGCCCGGTAACGCGCCACCAGCTCCCAGGCCCGGGGGGTCAGCAGCGAACCGCCGCCCCCCACCCCGCCGGGATGCCGTTGCAGCATGGCAAAGCCCCACTGGGCTTCCAGCGCGCCCAGCATCTTCCACGCCTTGGAGTAGGCCATTCCCATGGCGGCGGCCGCCTTGTGCAGCGATCCGGTGCGTCCCACCAGTTCCAGCAGCTGCAAAGGGCCCGCCCCAAAGCACTTTTCCTCCCGGAAAAGCCGCACGCTGACCCCCGCATGAAGGGGAGCGGGCAGGGTTTGGGCCAAGGTTTCCTGTGCCCGGTCCAGGGATACGGCGTCCAGGTCGATCCGCGTCACCGCATTGCCATCCCACAGCGGCGCCAGCAGTGGCAGATCCCCGGGGCCAGCCGTCACCACCAGGGTGGCCGCGCCCCCGGCCAGGGCGGCCAGCAACTGCCGGCAGACCGGGTCCCCGGCCAGACGCCCGGCTTCATCCACCAGAACGGTGGGGGTGTCCTGCCGGGCGGCGTCCTGCAGCGCCGGAACCGCCAGGGCTTCCATGGCTTCCGGCCGCGGGCTGAGCTGTCCCGCCGTCTCCCGGTCCAGGGGTTCCTGCCGACCGGTGGCCAGGTCCTGCAACGAAAACCGCGGACCGGCGGCACACCGGCCGGTGCACAGGGTGCGCAGCCCCGCCATCGGTCGGGGTAACCGCCCGCAAAGCCAGAGGGCCAGGGTGGTTTTGCCCCGGCAGGCGCCGCCCGTGATGAGATAGTGCATGGGGATACTCCTTCCCGATCCTTTTATATAAGGTATTGTACCACGGCGGCAAACCCGCTGCCAAGGGGCACTTCTTGACGGAATACCGTCAAACGGTGTATCATAATCTGGTAGCAAGGCACAATGGGGCGCGTTCGCACAGGATGTACTGCGCGGCGCGCCGTTATTTTTTTGCCGTCCCGCAGCTGCGGGCGGCGGAAGGGAGTACACACCATGCCGGACGCCATCGTCAACCTGATCAACGTCACCAACCAATGGGTCTGGGCCTGGCCCACCATGGGGTTGCTGCTGGGCACCCACCTGTTCATGACCCTGCGCACCGGGGGCATTCAGCGCAAACTGCTGACCGCCATCCGCCTTTCGGTGACCAAAGACCCCGACGCCGAGGGGGAGGTTTCCCAGTTTGCCACCCTGACCACCGCCCTGGCCTCCACCATCGGCACCGGCAATATCATCGGCGTGGGCACCTCCATCGCCCTGGGGGGACCGGGGGCGGTGTTCTGGTGCTGGATTGCCGGCATCTTCGGCATTGCCACCAAGTACGCCGAGTCGCTGATTGCCGTGAAATACCGGGTCAAAACCAAGGATGGCCGGATGCAGGGCGGCGCCATGTACGCCCTGGAGCGGGGCCTGCACCTGAAATGGCTGGGGGTGCTGTTCGCCCTGTTCGGCACGCTGGCCTCCTTCGGCATCGGCTGCGCCACCCAGGTCAACGCCATCGCCACCGTTTGCCAGGCCAACCTGGGCATTCCCGAATGGGTCGTCGGGCTGGTGGTGGCTGCCCTGACGGCGCTGGTCATTTTTGGGGGCATCCAGAGCATTGCCACCGTCTGCGAAAAGCTGGTGCCCTTCATGGCGGGCTTCTACATTCTGGGGTGCCTGGGCATTCTGGTGTACAACCGCGACTATCTGGTGGCTGCCGTGGCCACCATCCTGCGGCTGGCTTTCACCCCCGGCGCGGCGGCCGGCGGCCTGACGGGCGGCGGCATCATGCTGGCCATGCGGTACGGCATTGCCCGGGGGCTGTTTTCCAACGAGTCGGGCATGGGCTCCGCTCCCATTGTGGCAGCCGCCGCCCAGACCCGCAACCCCGTGCGGCAGGCGCTGGTATCGGCCAGCGGCACCTTCTGGGACACCGTGGTGGTCTGCCTGATGACCGGCCTGGTGCTGGTGTCCAGCATCATGAAGAACCCTGCCATCGACATGGGCGCCATCTCGGACGGCGGTATCCTGACCACCCTGGCCTTTGACCAGATCCCGGTGGTGGGGCCGGTCATCCTGGTGGTGGGCATCATCTCCTTCGCCTTTTCCACCGTGCTGGGCTGGTCCTACTACGGCGAGCGCTGCCTGGAATACCTGGTGGGCAGCAAGGGGCAGCTGCTCTACCGGGTGGTCTATGTGGCGGTGGCGGCCATCGCCCCGGTGGTGGCGCTGAACCTGGTGTGGACCATCGCCGACACCCTCAACGCCCTGATGGCCATCCCCAACCTGATCGCCGTGCTGCTGCTTTCCGGCGTGGTGGCACGGGAGACCAAACTGTATCTGAACGACCTGGACAAACGCTGCGAGGACCCCGTCCCCGTGGTGGATCGCTGAAAGGTCCTTTTTTCCGGCAGGACACCGCCCGGCGGTGCCCTGCCTTTTTGCGTCTTAATGCGGTCTTAATGTCAACAGCGGGATATTTATCCCTTCTTAACCGGTGCCGCTTTATAATGGGAAGACAAAATTCATCAAAATGGGAGGATTTTTCATGGCAGGTTTTCGCCCGCCGCGGCTGACAACCTTTCAGACCATTATTTTGCTTTTTGCGGCGGTGATCCTGGCCGGCAGCCTGTTGCTGATGCTGCCGGTTTCCGCCAGGGACTTCACCGTGACGCCTTTTCACCAGGCTTTGTTCACCGCCACCTCGGCGGTCTGCGTGACGGGCCTGGTGGTGCAGGACACCGCCACCCACTGGTCCTGGTTCGGCCAGGCCGTGATCATGACACTGATCCAGATCGGCGGCATGGGGGTCATCACGGTGGCCGCTTTCTTTGCGCTGCTCTCGGGGCGCCGCATCTCGCTGATGCAGCGGGGCACCATGCAGGAGGCCATCGCCGCCCCCAAGGTGGGCGGCATTGTGCGGCTGACCGGCTTTATCATCAAGGCATCCCTCTGCATCGAGGCGCTGGGAGCTGTCTGCATGGCGCCGGTTTTCTGGCGGGATTACGGGGTACGGGGCCTCTGGATGGCCGTCTTCCACTCGGTGTCCGCCTTCTGCAACGCGGGCTTTGATCTGCTGGGCACCCCGCAGGCGCTCATTGTGGTGGGTGGCATCGGTTTTCTGACCTGGGACGACATCCGGGCCAACAAACTGTGGCTGCACCGCTACCGGATGCAGAGCAAGGTCATTCTGTCCACCACCGCCCTGCTGATCCTGCTGCCGGCGGTCTGGTTCTTCTTCGGGGAGTTTGCCACCCTGCCCACGGGGGAGCGGCTGCTGGCCTCCCTTTTCCAGTCGGTGACGCCCCGCACAGCGGGCTTCAACACCGCCGACCTGACGGCACTTTCCGGCGTGGGCCAAGGGCTGACCATCCTGCTGATGCTCATCGGCGGTTCGCCCGGTTCCACCGCCGGTGGTATGAAAACCACCACCTTTGCGGTGCTGGTGGCCAACGCCCTGGCGGTGTTCCGCCGCCAGTCGGAGCCCCACTTTTTCGGGCGGCGCATCGACGGCAAAGCGGTCAACAGCGCCGCCACCATCGGTATGTTGTACCTGACGCTCTTTCTGGCCGGCGGTTTTGTCATCAGCGCGGTGGAAGGGCTGCCCCTGTCGGCCTGCCTGTTTGAGACTGCCTCCGCCGTGGGTACGGTGGGGCTTTCGCTGGGGCTGACGCCTCATCTGGGCCTGCTCTCCCAGGGGATTCTCATCGCTTTGATGTTCATCGGCCGGGTGGGCGGCCTGACGCTGATTTACGCGGCCCTGTCCGGTTTTTCCAAGGCGGGCAGCCGACTGCCCCAGGAACACATCACCGTCGGCTGACGGGAAAGGAACGATACCATGAAATCTTTTTTGCTCATTGGTCTGGGCCGCTTCGGGCGGCACATTGCCATGAAACTGAATGAACAGGGCCACCAGATCATGGCCGTGGACACCAACGAGGACCGGGTCAACGCCGTGCTGGACATTGTGACCAACGCCCAGATCGGCGACAGCACCAACGCCGAATTTCTGAAAGCGCTGGGCGTGCGCAACTTTGATGTCTGCATTGTGGCCATCAGCGGGGATTTCCAGAGTTCGCTGGAAACCACCTCCCTGCTGAAGGAGCTGGGCGCCCAGCTGGTGGTGTCCCGGGCCGAGCGGGATGTACAGGCCAAATTCCTGCTGCGCAACGGCGCCGATGAGGTGCTCTACCCCGAAAAACAGCTGGCCAAATGGGCGGCTGTGCGCTACGGGTCCAGCCATCTGGTGGACTACATCGAGCTGGACCAGAAGAACGCCATCATGGAGGTACCCGCCCCCGCTCACTGGGCCGGCAAGACGGTGGGTGACATCGACATCCGCAAAAAGTACGGCATCAACCTGCTGGGCATCAAGCAGGACGGCACCATCGACGTGAACATCGCCTCCGACACGGTACTGCCCGCCGAAGGTACCCTGCTGGTGCTGGGCGAATACCGTTCCATCAAGCGCTGCTTCCATCTGTAACCGAAAGAAGGCGGTTTCTGTGAAGGATTTTTTGCTGATCTGTGTCCTGCTGGCGGTGGGCTGCTTCGGCTGGTTTGCCTGCCGGCACCTGGACCTGTTCCTGGACGCCCGCCGCAAGGCGCGCCAAAAGCACCGGGACGACAACCTGCCCGGCCGGGATGAATGATGCCGCTGGCGCCGGTGCCCATTGTGTGGTATGATACCAGACAGGAGGCGGTGGTATGAAACAATCCCATAACCTGCGGGACCAGATGATCCCCCGGGGGCAGGACCTGGTGGTGACGCTGCTGATTCTGGCCGCAGGCACGGTGATCGGCAACATCTTCTGGCAATTTGCCTTCACTAAGGCCAACATCATCTCGGTGTATGTGCTGGGCACGCTGCTCACTTCCCTGTTCACCAAGAGCTATTTCTGCGGGGTTCTCAGTTCGGTGGCCAGTGTGCTGCTCTTCAACTTCTTTTTCACCGAGCCCCGCCTGACCCTGCACGCCTACGAGAAGGGGTATCCCTTCACCATCGCCATCATGCTCATCGTGTCCATCATCACGGTGACGCTGGCCATCCAGAATATCCGCAACATCGAGGAGAAGGAGCGCGCCGCCCTGCGGGCCAAAAACGAACAGTTGCGGGCCGACCTGCTGCGGGCCATCTCCCACGATCTGCGCACACCGTTGACCTCCATCTCCGGCAACGCCTCCAACCTGCTGGCCAACGACGCCCGGCTGGACGGCGAAGCCCGGCACCAGATATTTCTGGACATTTACGACGATTCCATCTGGCTGATCAACCTGGTGGAAAACCTGCTGTCCATCACCCGCATTGAGGACGGCCGGATGAACCTGCGCCTGTCCACCGAGCTGGTGGCCGAAGTGGTGGAGGAAGCCCTGCGTCACACCAACCGCCAGAGCAGCCGCCACACCATCCGGGTGGATCTGCCCGACGAGCTGCTGCTGGCCCGGATGGACGCCCGGCTCATTGTGCAGGTACTCATCAACCTGGTGGACAACGCCGTCAAGTACACCCAGGACGGGTCGGTGATCACCGTATCCGCCTGCCGCCGGGAAGGGTTTGCGGCCATCTCGGTGACGGACGACGGTCCCGGCATTGCCCCGGACCTGCAACCCCATGTGTTTGAAATGTTCTATACCGGCGAGCACAAGGTCGCCGACAGCCGCCGCAGCCTGGGGCTGGGGCTGGCGCTCTGCAAGGCCATTGTGGATGCCCACGGGGGCACCATCACGCTGACCGACAACCCGCCGCACGGGTGCAACTTCACCTTTACGGTACCCCTGGGGGAGGTAACGCTGCATGAATAAACCCTTGATCCTGGTGGTGGAGGACGATGCTCCCATCCGCAACCTGATTTCCACCACCCTGAAAGCCCACGACTACCGCTACACCGTGGCGGACTGCGGCGAGGCCGCCCTGCGGGAGGCTTCCACCAGCAGCCCCGACATCCTGCTGCTGGACCTGGGGCTGCCCGACCTGGACGGCGTGGAGGTGATCCGCCGGGTGCGCAGCTGGTCGGACATGCCCATCATTGTCATCAGCGCCCGCAGCGAGGACGCCGACAAGATCGAAGCGTTGGACTCCGGTGCCGACGACTACCTGACCAAGCCCTTTTCGGTGGAGGAACTGCTGGCCCGGCTGCGGGTGACCCAGCGGCGGCTGGCCGCCATGCACAGCGGCGGCAGCCCGGTTTTTACCAACGGGCAGCTGACCATCGACTTTGCGGCGGGGTGTGCCTATCTGGACGGCAAGGAACTGCACCTGACCCCCATCGAGTACAAGCTGCTCTGCCTGATGGCCCGCAACTGCGGCAAGGTGTTGACCCATACCTACATCACTCAAAAGGTGTGGGGCACCAGCTGGGAGAACGATGTGGCCTCCCTGCGGGTGTTCATGGCCACCTTGCGCAAAAAACTGGAATCCGCTCCCGGTTCGCCCCAGTACATCCAGACCCACATCGGCGTGGGGTACCGGATGATGAAAATCGAATAACCGTCTGCACACCGCGTTCCTTGGGGAACGCGGTTTTTTTGCACTGCGGGCCGGGAGCAAAACCGCCAAAAAACAACCGGCATTTTTGTGGTTTCCGTAGATTTTCGGGGGAAAACATCGCCCTTTTGTTGCAGTTTTAGGGCGGCATGTTACAATATTTTTATGCAAAATGCTTAGCTTTGCCATTTCACCTGACCGCAAAAAGGAGCAACGCTATGGGACAATACATCATGGCATTGGATGCCGGTACCACCTCCAACCGCTGCATCCTGTTTGACAAGCAGGGCCACATGTGCAGTGTGGCCCAAAAGGAATTCACCCAGTATTTCCCCAAACCGGGCTGGGTGGAACACGATGCCAACGAGATCTGGACCACCCAGCTGGGTGTGGCGCTGTCCGCCATGAACCAGATCGGCGCCACGGCGGCCGACATTGCCGCCATCGGCATCACCAACCAGCGGGAGACCACCATCGTCTGGGACCGCAACACCGGAGAGCCCGTTTACCGGGCCATCGTATGGCAGTGCCGCCGCACCAGCGAACTCTGCGACCGTTTGAAGGCCCAGGGGCTGACCGACCTCTTCCGGGAAAAGACCGGCCTGGTCATCGACGCCTATTTCTCGGCCACCAAGCTCCAGTGGATTCTGGACAACGTGGAGGGGGCCCGTGCCCGGGCCGAAGCCGGGGAGCTGCTCTTCGGCACGGTGGAAACCTGGCTGATCTGGAAGCTGACCTGCGGCAAGATCCATGTGACGGACTACTCCAACGCCAGCCGGACGATGCTGTTCAACATCCACACCCTGGACTGGG
>ERZ1643246.3861-NODE-3861-length-12390-cov-24.226348_pt1 | contig 12390 bp, 9 predicted proteins | sample MGYA00579265_ERZ1643246 | MGnify/ENA primary metagenome ERZ1643246 (study PRJEB29033, sample SAMEA4952261) | chicken gut metagenome | biome: Broiler Chicken; feature: Gastrointestinal Tract; material: Caecum | place: Ireland | collected 2018 | study: Broiler...
ATATGGAAGCAGTCTAAATCTTTCTATATTATACATGGGAATCTTTTATGCTCACATTTATCACCTGTTGAGCTTGTATTTCCCCCAGGTAATAATCCGTAAGTAAATGTTAGGCTAGAATCATTTTCTGCAGTAGCAACAGAAAAGTTTTTAGTACCAGTAAGTTTACGATTAGCACTAATTGTAACCAAATCGTTATCCACCAAAATCGTGTTAGAATCAACAACATTTGTTACATTGTTATCAGCATTGTAATCTAATGTTGTTGCAGCGCTTATTTTTAGTCCAACAAGTACTACTACTAGCAATGCAGTAAATGCAAATAATATAAATTTTATTTTTTTCATTTAATTTACACTCCCTTTTTGTGTCGTTTTATGTAAAAACTCAAATGAAAGCGTTTACATAACATCTTAAGATTATTGTAGCATATTTTATAAAAAAAATCAAGTTTTTTTTTACAATTATCACCAAATTGTGCGAAATTTGATAAATCAGTAAAGAAAAAAATAATTTAGGCTATATAATTAGCCTAAATTATTTTTTAGATTAATATTTTCTGATTTTGCCATCTAAGCCATGAAGTAATACATAGCTTCCATCATCTTTGTTTTCACACAAATCTTTAGCATACTCTAAGGCTTCTAATTGTGTAGGAAAAAGCTTTATAACCTTAGTAGAGCCTTGAATAAATACCTTCCATTCACGACCATCGTTTTCTCTTTTACTAACATGGTAAATAGTCTTATCAGGTTTAGTTTGAACTTTAGGTTTAGCATGTACAGGCATTGAAGTATCCACTTTTTTTGAAGATGTAGTAGTTTCATGTTTTAAAACTACCTTTTTAGTGCTAATAGTTTTTGAAGATTGAACATTCTTTGTATTACTTTTTTGTTTTTTCTCAGCCATAAACATCCCTCACTTTACACTTATATTATATAGTTTTTATAGCATAAAGTAAATAATCATATAAAAAAGAAAGCAAAGCTTTGTTAAGCCTTGCTTTAATTTTATATTTGTTCTCTTTTGGTCTCACTGATAAAACTATACATATTAACAGCATCCTCTTTTTTTGATGATACTTCTAATGATTGTACTTCTACTTTAACTATTTTATTACCAAATTCAATAGTAATAATATCACCGATTTTAAGTTCCTTTGATGGTTTAGCTAAAACATCGTTGACTAAAATTCGTTCATTTAAGGCAACCTCTTTAGCCAATGTACGCCTTTTTATCAGTCTTGAAACTTTTAAAAATTTATCTAGTCTCATTGTCGTTATCTTCAGGCTTAGATATAACTATGTCGTTTGAATCATTAGTCTTATCTAAGTGTTCTTGAGCGTTATCTTCCACATTATTATTTGAAGTATGAGTTTCTTGAGTAGTTTCTTCAACAGGTTTATTTTTTTCTTCCGCTAAAGCCTTTTGTTTATCCTCATACCATTTTAAAGAACCAGTAGCTTCAATTTCTTCAATATCAGACTTGGTAAGTGTTTCAACTTTAATTAGATAATAAGCTATCTTTTTCAATAAATCTAGATTTTCAAGAATAACTTTTCTAGCTCTTTCATAGCATTCTTCTATAATATTGCGGGTCTCTTTATCAATTTCTAAAGCAATTTGATCAGAGAAATTCTTTTCCTTTAAATAGTCTCTTCCTAAAAAGACACTTCCATTTGGCTGTTCATATTGAACTGGTCCTAAATTACTCATACCATATTCAGTTACCATAGCTCTTGCAATCTTTGTAGCTTGCTGAAAATCATTAGATGCTCCTGTTGATACCTCATGGAAATTAATCTCTTCAGAAACACGACCACCTAAATAACCAGTAATTCTATCCAATAAAGACTGCTTAGTTTCTAAATATCTTTCCTCTTCTGGAAGCATCAAAGCGTAACCTCCAGCTTGACCACGAGGAATAATAGTAACCTTTTGAACTATATTTGCATTTTCAAGCTTTAAACCAATTATAGCATGACCTGCTTCATGATGAGCAATAAGATTCTTCTCACTATCAGAAATTTTACGAGATTTCTTAGCAGGACCCATCATAACTCTATCAATGGCTTCATCAATATCTTGAGTATTAATAATTTTACGATTTTCTCTAGCTGCTAATAATGCTGCTTCATTTAATAAATTCTCAATATCGGCACCACTAAAACCAGGAATTCTTTGAGCGATTTCATCTAATTTAACAGATGGATCAAGATGCTTATTTCTAGCATGTACCTTTAAAATTGCCTCACGACCATTTACATCTGGGTTACTGATAGTTATTTGTCTATCAAAACGACCTGGACGTAATAAGGCTGGGTCTAAAACATCAGGTCTATTAGTTGCAGCCATAACAATAATACCAATATTACCATTGAAGCCATCCATTTCAACAAGCATTTGATTTAATGTTTGTTCACGCTCATCATGGCCACCACCCATACCTGCGCCACGTTGACGTCCTACGGCATCAATTTCATCAATAAAGATAATACAAGGGGCATTTTGTTTAGCGACCTTAAACATATCACGAACACGTGAAGCACCAACACCAACGAACATTTCTACGAAATCAGAACCTGAAATTGAGAAAAATGGAACTCCAGCTTCACCAGCAACAGCCTTACCAAGCAAAGTCTTACCAGTTCCTGGAGGACCTACAAGTAAAACTCCCTTTGGTATTCTAGCACCAATTTCGTTATATTTTCGAGGATTTTTCAAGAAATCGATAATTTCCACTAATTCCTCTTTTTCTTCATCACAGCCTGCAACATCCTTAAAGGTAACTGTTTTACCTCTTGCTAACTGCGCAGTAGATTTACCAAAATCAAAGGCCTTATTGTTGCCTTGACCACGAAGAAGGAAAATCATAACACCAATAAATAAAATATATGGTATTAAGCTAATTAATAGGCTTAACCAAATGTTATCACTTAATTCAATTATACTTACCTGAACTGAATCATAGGTATTTGATGTCATAATAACATTTAATAATTCAGAAGTAACGTTTAAAGTAAATTTTCCAGTATTTCCTTGTTCATCCTTATATAAACCACTAAGAGTATATAAGCCCGTATTTTCTCCACCTATTGGCTTTGCTTCTATTTCTCCACTTATCTTAGATAATGAGGTTGAAGATGGGTCAACCATCTCAGTAAACTCATCAAAAGTCAAAACCCTAGGGCCTTGAGATGTGAAAGATCTAATTAAAAAGAATGTACTTATAATTATTACTGCGATAATAATGAAAAAAATAAAATCAAATTTTTTTCTAACTTGCTTTGGATTATTGTTTTGCATAAAATCCTCCTTATTTTGAATATACCTCGTCATTTTGAATATACCTCGTCCTTTAAAACACCTATATATGGTAGATTACGGTAATGTTCATTATAATCAAGTCCATATCCGACAACAAATTCATTCGGTACAATACCACCAACATAGTCAGGCTTAATATCTACTAAACGTCCTGTAGGCTTATCTAATAAAACACAAACACTAACACTTTTAGCGCCCATAGCCATTAATTTAGTTTTTACCGCTTGAATTGTTCTACCAGTGTCTAAAATATCATCAACTAGTATAACATCCCTATTATTTACATTAGGAATCTCACCCTTAAATTCAACATTACCAGTAGAATGTGTGCCATCATATGATGAAACCTTCACATATTCTAAATTACAATATATATCTACGTTCTTAACTAAATCTGTCATAAATGGTAGACATCCTTTTAATAATCCTAAAAATAATGGGTTTTTATCCTTATAATCAATAGATATTTTTTCACCAAGACATTTTACTATCTGTTCTATTTTTTCTTTAGAATAATTAATTTTTATTATATCCTGATGCATCTTCTACTTCCTCACAAACAAAATATATGTCTCCATTACCTTTTTGATTATTAACACTTTCTGATTTTGCCAAATTGTAAATCCATAAAATATCATTTTTACTATCCTCTATAATAGGAACAAGTAATCTTTGATCTAATGGTACCTTATTATCAATAAAAATTCTACTAACTTTTTTATTGCCAATTTTAAGTTTTATGCAATCACCTGGCATCGCTTGACGCACTCTAAAAGGTAATTCTAGACTATTATAGCATAGTTTAATGTATTTTGCATTATTTAGTGGTAATTTTTTTGAAAAATAAAATTTATATTTATCATTATAAATAACATTATCATCTAAATCAATTTCTATAGTCTTACTATTAACAGTTGTTTTTTTAGCTATAAAAGCCACATTATAATTTTTAAATAAACTAAATCCACCCGCTAAAGAAATCACCTTACTACCTGATTTGTTTAATAATAATTTATAAATATCTAATACTAGATAATAATTCTTTCTAATATTATATCTTTCTAATAGCAATGATATTATATCTTTTTTTAAAGCCACATCAAAGCTATTAAAATCATCTAAATCAATCTTATTATTAGTTTTATTTAAATATTCTATACTTTGCTTTCTAATAAAAGCAAAAGCTTCCTTGGCCTGGTAGGAAAATTGCGAAATTTTTTCCAAAATATCGCTACATTCATTTTCTAATAAAGGAATAATATGATGACGTATTCTATTTCTTAAAAAATCATCCTCAAAATTTGAACTATCCTCAAAATAAATTAAATTATGTTCTTTGGCATAATTATATAGTTCCTTTTTATTACAACATAAAAGTGGTCTAATAATTCGATAATTTCCATCATCATTTACAACTGAAATGCCACCATAGCCATACAAATTAGACCCTTCCATTAGTTTGATTAAAATAGTTTCAATCTGATCATTTAAATGATGAGCAGTTGCAATTGTATGAGTATTATATTTTTGACATAATTCTCTAAAAAAATTATACCTTGCGTGATGTGAATCATTATGAAAATTATCATTACCATCATAATAATAGCTTAACAATTCAAAAGGGCATTGTAACTTATCTGCAAATTCTTGCATTTGCTTTTGTTCTATCTCAGATTGTAATCTCTTATGATGATTTACATGAGCTAATATAACCTTGTATCCTAAATCATGTAAAATTGTAATTAGACAAACAGAATCAACACCACCTGATACTGCACATATTATTGGTTGTTCTGTAATTAAATTATGTTCTTTTATAAATTCCTTTACCCTGTCTAACATCTAACATCACCTTAGATATTTTAACACATTTTACAAAAGTATAAAAGGAGTATCATCCGATACTCCTTAATATATTTAGTTTTAAATTATCTTAAAGCTAACTTTCCATCGCTGAAAATCCAAGTATTTTCAAGATCAAAGCCAATGTTCTTGATGAAATCTTCAGTAACTGTCCAACGATAGAATTCGTTTGTTTCTTCATCAGTATAGCTCATATCAAATAAAATAGATGTTGAATCAATCAATGAAGAATAATATTCACTCCATGTACCTAAGTTATTTTCTGATGTATAAGAACCAACATTTTCTGTATAAGTAGCACGACCACAAATAGGATTAGAATTCTTATGAGCATACTTTTGAGTATCTTCTTCAGGAACTAAATTAGAGATATCTAATAAAGTACCCTTATACATAAATACTGCATCTGAGAAGCAACCGCTGATTGTAACTGTAGCACTACCATTAGATATATCGCCAACCATACCAGCATTGTAATTACCCTTTGCTACAATTGTACCTCTATAATAGCAGTTGATAACAATTATTGTAAATGTATCATAGTCAGCTTTAACACGACCAATCATACCACCGATACATCCACCTGAGTCATTGCCATCACCTAAATTAGCAACTACAGAGCAATTTGTAATAGATATGTATAGAGTCTTATCAGTTATTGAACTTTCAACTTCAGCTTCACCAATTAAACCACTTGCATATTTATTTCTTGCAGCAATCACTACACCCTCATCGTTATTTAATTGACAATTTGTAATATAGTTATAACCACCAATTGCCTGACCAACTAAAGCTCCAACACGCTCATAGCCTTTAACACTAACATTTTTCATTGAAATTTTATGTAGGTAACCACCTTGAAGCTTACCTATAATACCAACTACTTTACCACCAGTAGATGTATTTTCAATGTTAATATTTTCAAAATTAATATTAATAATAGAACCATTTTGAACCTTGTAGAACATATCTGTATCATCTTTTGCTGAAGAGCTTATTGTAACATTCTTAACAGTATGACCGTTACCATTTAATAATCCAGAGAATGTAGATTTGTTCAATGATGTATTCCATGTATTATTGAAATCTAAATCATTCATCAATTTATAAATAGTTGTTGAAGATGCAGAAACACCATCTAGCTTACCAGTGACTGCAACTTGGTTAAATTGCTCATTTGTTGTAATTTCAACCACATTAGTTTGGAAACTATAAACTTGAGAAATATAGCTTCTATTTTTATTAGCAATTACATAATAGCCATAGAAAGCTTCACCAGCTAATTCACCAGCAGAGAATGGAAGTAAAATAGAATCATTTTCTACAGCTTGAATTTGAACATCTTCATGATTCATTAATTCCATTGCTGTTAAAGTTAAAGGTGTAGCAGAATATACTGAGTATAAATCACCATATAGGTTAGATAAATTACCACCAACACTATAACCATCACTAGTCAATATTATAGATCCTGTTTGAACACCATTATCATTTTCCATAAAATCTATAATACAATCCTTATCAAGGATATATACATAATATACTAAAGAAGCTGTATTAGGTCTCTTTAAGTTATCAACATCACCTTCGATTTTTGAAGTTACAGTAGCTTTAACCTCATATACTCCTGGTACTGCTGTAGAGATACCATCAACATCATACATTGTATCTGCCTTAGATTGAGCGAACTTATAAGTATATGTTACATCATATAGACTTAATGGTAATTCTCTTGTTCCTATTGCTGAAAGGTCTAAAGCATAAACTCTTGGAGCAACATATGTTCCAAATTTTTCAACCTTAATAGATGTATCACCTTCAATAGCGATACCACCTAAAGCTTGAGCACGAGCCTTAATAATTAGATTAAATTCCTTAACCTTTGTTTGACCACCATAGCTTATAGTAGCTGTAAGTTTAACCTCAGTATCTTGTTGAGGTGTATAAATCTTTATTTGGCTATAAACAGCATCGCTTGTTGAGATCTTTTCGCTATCAACAACCTCAACAATATCCTTATTAGAAGATTCCCAAGAAATATCACAGCCATTAACTAGCTTTGGAACCTCGAAATCTTGGAATACAGAGTTAGGGTTTGTTAAAACCTCAGTAACATTATAAGTAGCCTGTAGTCTAACATCTGTGGCTGTTTTACAATTTGAAAAATCTAATACATCGTAATGCTCATACTCAGCATCACTTGATTTTGATAGATTAGCACCGATTGCTTTTCCATTTGCAAATGTTAATAATGTTTCATCAACAATTCTTAAAGTATCGCCCATATTAACAGAGCCATCTGGGTTACGAAGTGTTAAATGATTTTCAACTAAATAAGCCAAATCGTCAACTGTATCACATTTTGCATTAATAGATTCTAGGCTTGCAAATGAAGCATCAGATAAACCAGTATAAGTTGTACCACTAGAGAATGTACTATCTACAGCCTTAGAAACGTAGCTAGAAGCATCTTCAGGAGCAGTAAACGCAACATACTTTTCAGTCTTAGAATTCTTATCATAGCTTGAATTGAAGATTGAATATGCAGCACTACCTCTAAATTTATCAGTATTATAAGTCATATCCTCATCATCGCTTGAATCATCATTAGCTACAAAGTTTGCCTGATTATTAATATAAGAAACTATACCATAGTAATTATTATAACTATTAGAAACACCACTTGTTGCACGGGCTAAATCGATATTATTAGACTTACCACCGTTAGTATCTCTACCTGCAACATTACCATTCTCATCTAATTCTACACAGTTATTAAATGCTGTACAATTATTAATATCAATTACACCTGGGTTTGAGTTATCACCAAAGCCGTGTAACTTGTTATTGAAAGCCATACAGTTATTTAATATAACATCACCCTCCATAACAGATCCACCAAGCTTAAAGCCTATACCATCACCATTTATTGTATTATAAGACATATATTTAGAGCCATCTTCATCATTAGTTAATTCAATTTGATATGGAAGATAACCATTTTCAAATGATACACAGTTATATAGTACAACTGTACCAATATTTCCTGAATCCTCTTTAGCATATAAATCCCAACCATCATCAGAATTTCTGAAAGCTATACAGCCATCAAAAACATTACCATATCCAGCAGTTAATTTACATGCAAATCCATCAGCATTTTCTCCTAATGTTTCAGCATCATAATTTGCGAATGATGTACAATTTTTAATTAAATTAAATGAAGGCCATGTATTAATAGAAACATCTGAAGAATATGCACGACCTAATTGTAATCCAGTATCTCTATTATTGTAGAATAAACAATTTTCAATAATATTATATGAACCTGCAACATATAAACCATTATCACCAGCACCAGTTACGCTTATTTCCTTAAAGTGCCAGAAATCACCATAAATTTGAATACCACGATTGTTACTATCAAAAATCATATCAGAAAAATCAAAAATAACATCCTCATCATTTTTAGGCATAACAGTGATATATTTATTTGGCGAACCACTATTCATAATTTGAAGACGAGCACTATATGAATAAGTTCCACCCTCCATTAAAATAGTCATACCTGGCTTAGCTTGTGCTACAGCAACAGAAAACATTAATGGGTCATTTGAACTACCCTTTGCTTCAGCATCTCCATCTGGAGAAACATATAAAATATAATCATAGCTCTTACCACAGCTTGCTAAAGCAAATAAGCAAATAAGTGATAAGACGCATAATTTAATAAACGTTTTAATTCTCATATACAAATCCTCCCTATTGAACTATAACAATAACGAAACTATTTAATGTATATTCATAATTAGTACCATCAGATAATAAAGCAGAGGTATCAAATGAATATTTTATTACATAGCGTCCTGTTTTAGTGTTAGAAAAATTACCTTCATCAACAGTTAATTGTACCTTATCACTAGCTGTTAATGCTTCTACCTTTGTTTCAACAGTATTATTTAAATAATGTTTTTCAAACACTACATCCTCTTTAAAATCAATAGCTTGATTTTTACTAATTTTTATAATAGTTTCAACAGGCTCTAAACCAGCTAAATATTCTATTTTTTGATCATCTAAAAATGAAGATGTAACATTAATATTAACGGTAGTTGTCTTAATATTAGTTCCCTCACGATAGGTGATTGTAACAGGATATGTACCTATTAAACCCATATTTAGATCAGAAGTATCTAAAGTATAGTTAGTAAGTTCTTTTGATAAAGATTTATTAGCACCGTCTACAACTTCAATATAATTTCCCTTTACTACAAGGTTTTCTCTGCTAAATTCCTCACCAACATAATAATTAAGCTTAGATGCATTATTATCAACCGAAATACTACTTAATGTAATATCACTTCGAGTTGTTTCTTCAAGATTGATATCTGGATTGCCAGTTGTATCAATAACCTCTTCTGCCCTATCCTTACCACAAGATACAACAGATAAACCAACACAGGCTGCAACAGCAAATAGCCCTAATTTTTTTACAAATTTCATGATAAATCCTCCTTTGTAAACGCTTTACATTTTATTATAACATATTTGTAACTTTAGTCAATAAAATTTAAAATTTTATTCAAAACAAATCTTCATCAATTAGTAAAAGCCAAATCAAAAGATGACTTGGCTTTTACTATATTATAGCTATTTAATTATTCAAAAATTGGCTTGCTCCAGGCTTCTGTTGTAAAGTCATACTTTGAGTTACTAGGACAAGTAACTGTATATGCACCCCAGAAATTCTCCAATAAAGTCTGAGCTTCTGTTGCTGTAATGATTTCCATAATGGTGAAAACTTCATTATTTCTATTAGTATAAGTTTGAGACTCATTTACAGAACCAATACCAGTATTGTTATACTCCCTTAATATAGCTGTATCTGCAGTCCAATCACCATTTAAGCCAGCTACATATCTTCTTCCTTGAGTTGTTCCATTAAATGGTAAAGTGGAAATATGCTTATCCATTACAGAATTCATAATTGTAATAGTTGCACCATCATCCCATGGTCTAGCTAATGCTGTAGTATTTTGAGTTATATTAGCATCACCAGTAAATCTACAATTATTAAAAATATAACCAAATGCTGTATAATCTCCACCCTTATTCAAGCCCTTTGGAGCACAAATATATCCACCATTACTTGATTGACCATTTGATATAGAATGTATCTCACAATTTTCAAACATAGCACTAGAATTGGTACCAAAAATATAATCAGTTGCTCCTGAAATATAACAATTATAAATATATTGTCTTCCTGAACCAAGCATTTCTACAGTATCTTGAAAACCAGTAAATCTACAATTATAAAATGATGATCTGTCAGCTTGAATTATAATTGCAAGAGCTTGTGTTCCTGTAGTTTGAGCTTTTAATGCATTATATCTTTCTAAAGTATTATAATAGCTTTCAAAAGAAATATTTTTAGCTTGGAAATTAGTAGCTGTAGATCTAACTCCAAAAGTTGAAGAACCATCAGTGCCAAAGAATGTACCTCTTGGATCTTGAAGACCATTAGCGGCGTCAAAAGTAATAATAGTATCTAGGGCATTTTCACCAATAAGTGTAACATTAGGAATATCAACATCCACCTTTTCGTTATATATTCCACTAGCCACATAAATTACCTTATTTACATCATCTGTAATTCCTTCTGCTGTTGTTAAGAATTCAATAGCTGTATTTAAAGTTGTAAACATATGATTATTATTCTCATCTAGTTTGCCAACGATACCAGTATAGTTCTGATCAACCTTAACAGAAATTGTATTGTTAATAATTTTTGGTGTTTCTTTTATAACGTAGGTCATAAATGTAGTGTTTCCAAAATTTGTTTCAACGTTAACAACATAATTTCCTTCTTGATCCTTATTGTAATCATTGCAAACTAAATCGTATTGAGCATTTGATAATTTAAATAATCTACTAACCTCTTTATTTTTTTCATTAATCACAGTACCAGTAACAGCAATAGTTAAAGCAGATGTATCAAATGTTTGTGAATTACCATAATTAATTTGTCTATTTGTAACATTTCTTAAAGCACTATTGCCCCAAAGATTTTCATCATCCTTTTGCATATAATATAAATCAACATCAAAAGAATCAATATCATACACATAGGCGGTATAATCAGTCTCAAAATCCTTAAAATGAACATTTATAGTATAGAATCCAGATTCATCCTTTTTAAAGCTTGAATAATCTACCTGGAATTCATTGTCTTTAGTACCTTCTACTAAAACCTCTTCATAACCAGAATCATATGTTGCTATTACCTCTAATCCTTTAGTATCAAAGTCTTCACCCTTAATAAAATGATTACCACCAGTATTAGTAACCTCAATAGATGTTATAGTACCATGATCTTGATTTTCCCATTCAGAATCAACTCTATAAATAGTAAATGAATTATCAGCATATAAATATAAAGTTGTCTCAGAACTTACCTCAACCTCAATTGTAAACAAATTATTATCTGATACTGTCTTTTCAGCAACAACCTTTTTCTTATCATTATTAACCTTTAAAGTTGTTTCACCCTCATTATCTATAGTAGCATAGAAAACAACCTTACCCTTACCACCAACTCTAACGCTAACAGCATCACCCTTAGGTTTTCCAGCAAGTAAGGTAGCAGGTTGTGATATTGTTACTCCCTTATAGGTTTGTTCATCAATAGCTTGAGTTTGATTACCTAAAAGTTGGCATCCTTCCATTAAAGTTGTATTTTTTATAGAATAGGCTTCCTCTAAAGTAGAGCCATCACAATCATCATTAAAATTAACACTATATTTTGTTCCTTCTACCCATTTAGCATATATAGTTGTATTAGATGTAATGCTTGTTGCAAAATCAAATGGCATTGTACAAGCCTCATCACTGTACCAGCCTCTAAATAAATAGCCATCACGACTAGGATCTTGTGGTTGAGCTACAGTTTGATTTTCATTAACTGAAACTTTGTCAATAATAGTCCCATTAGAACTAAAATTTACCTCGTAATTATTAGTTTGTTCGGTCTTATCACTATCATCATCATTATTATCATTGTTGTTTCCACATCCTGTCAACAAAGCAGTCATACATGATATAGCAATTAAGCCAACAGCAATTTTTCTTAATTTCATACTTTCCCTTGTATTATTAAAATAGTAAGAATTGAACTAAGTTAATAATACTTTCTCCTTT
>ERZ1643246.3862-NODE-3862-length-12390-cov-9.910823_pt1 | contig 12390 bp, 13 predicted proteins | sample MGYA00579265_ERZ1643246 | MGnify/ENA primary metagenome ERZ1643246 (study PRJEB29033, sample SAMEA4952261) | chicken gut metagenome | biome: Broiler Chicken; feature: Gastrointestinal Tract; material: Caecum | place: Ireland | collected 2018 | study: Broiler...
GTCTGGACAAGTTCCGTCAGCTGAGACTTAAAGATGATGACAAGCCCGATCAGTACCACCAGAATCAGAATAATCTCCACAACTCCGATACCGCTCTCGTCTTTCAGACACTCTTCCACTCTGTTCCAAATCTGTCCTGCTTTCATTTGTAACCACAACATCTTACATCCTCCTTTTCCTCTTCCATTAGATTCCCATACTCCAGAATGCCGGTACAATAACGATCACAAGCACTACCGCCAGCATCATAATCATCGGTACGAGGAGCTTGGTTCCGGTCTCCTCGCCCTTTCTTTTTGCTCTTGCCTTTCGGTCTTCAAACGCATGTACCGCTTCCAGACTGAGAAGCTCTGTAAGCCCTCTGGTTCCTTTTTTCAGGTTCTGGGAAAGCAGAAGTCCCAGACGCATATATTCCTGTATCTGACATCGTTTCCCGAAGTTTTCATATCCTTCTCCCTCCGGGACGCCTCCCTGCATCTCAAAGCAGGTACGAATCATTTCCTCATATGCCGTACGCTTTCCACACCGTTCCTGCCTTTCCTGATAGTTATCCACAATCTTATACCACGCACTCTTCACCGTCATCCCGGCCCCTATCAACAGGGAAAACTGTTCCAGAATTTCCGGATAATCCATCCGCAGCTGCTCTTTTCTGACTTTGACTGCTTCGCTCGCCTTCTGGCGTCTCCATGCCGCTGCCGACACAAAAATCAAAACGCCGATTCCCATTACCTGATATCCATTCACCTCCGGTTTCCGCTGCCAGGATACCTTCCGCCCGGAAATTTCATCCGGAAGGCGAAGCGCACTCTCTTCTCTGCTGTTTTCATTCTCTTTGTCTACCATCTGCTTCAGCAGCGCTGCGATCTCTTCCGGACTGTCTGCCTGAGGCGGGTAAAGGGTCACAGTATCCTCCCAGATCTTCTCCGTTGAATTTCCCATTCCCTGTTCAAAGGTCAACACTGCTTTCAAATGGACTGCTGTTCCCGCTTTAGGAATATTCTCTCTGAGACTTCCATCGATGCTCATATACTCGTAACTGTCTGCGGACCACTGGACTGTAATGGGATAATCCGAAATCGAGGACACCAGGTTCAGATCCGATGTCACATGGTCCACCGTCTGATTCTCTCCCAGAATCCGCTGTTCCAGTCTTTCCGACTCCTGAGATAAAATCTCTTCCGCTTCCTCCCTGGTATAGGCCTGATCATCTACCCGTACCTGAACGGGAACATTCTCACAGACTCCTTCCACTGACGCAAACACCGTTTCGCTGCGGCTCCCGCTTCCTTTCGGGCTTCGCCCAAGCTTTCCATCTTTTACCGGACGCTCCTGGCCTGTCCAGATAAAAACAATCACACTGATCGTATTGACCAGAAGGAAAAAACAGATGCCTCTGCGAATCCGTTTCCGCTTTTCTTTATTTTTTATCTTCTTTTTTCCTGACTTCCAGATCAGGATCAACAAAATCAGATATGCCGCTCCTGTCACAGCGGCCGCCCTGCCATCCATCTTTCACACCTCAATCCGTATCATTCGAAATCCAATCCCAAACGCCGCCAGATACAACAGGAGACACCCTGTCATAACCGCCCTGCCCGGAACTCCTCTGTAAAGGATCTCCATAAAATCCGGGAAACTGATCATCATGTAGGCAATCATTCCGAAAGGAATCACCGCCATAACGAGAAATTCCATCTTTTTCGCTGCAATCACCGTATCAATTTCCTGATTCAGCTCTTCCTTTTCCTGAATCTGGGACATCGTCTGGCGGATGACTTTTGCCATATTTCCTCCGCTCTTTTTGACCGTGGCAATGACCGTAACAAAATTTCTGACATCCTCCTGATCAACGCGTCCGGAAAACTCTTCCAGGATCTGTTCCATTCCAAGATTCATCTTCATCTGACGGATCATATAATTCCATTCTTTCATAATCCTGTCCTGCTCCTGATACATGATCCGCATTTCCTTTGCTGCTTCCAACATGGCATTTTCCAGGGAATATCCGACATTTAAAGCTGCCGATACGGACTGGAGCGCATCCAGAAACTGCCGGGTGAATTCCCGCTCTTTCTGCCGCAGTTTCTCTCTTTCCCAGACATACAGATACGTGCCACCCACCGGAATCAGAAGCAGACACGCCGCTTGTACGGACCGGTAAAATAAAAATGCCGTCAGGCATACAGCCCCCGCCGCTTCCAGAATTCCCATCAGATACTCCCCCTTTCTAATATCCTGCCGCCAGCAGTTTTTCTTTTTTCTGCAATTCTTCTTTTTTAACAAGACTTCCCCTTACCTTTCCATGACTGCTGCCCTTTTCCTGAAATTCATAGAGGGTGTGCATCTGGATCTTCCCCTCCTCATACCCTGTAATCTCCAGAATCTCAAGGACCTTTCTGCTTTTGTCGCGCATTCTTCCCAGATGGATGATAATATCAATCCCGGAAGCAATCTGCCTTTGCACTGCTTCGATCGGAATCTCCATCCCCATCAGCACCATCGTCTCCAGTCTCCCGATCATATCTTTGGGACTGTTGCCATGGCCTGTGCTCAGGGATCCGTCATGCCCTGTATTCATAGCCTGAAGCATATCGATGGTTTCGGCGCTCCTCACCTCTCCGACGATGACCCGGTCCGGTCTCATACGGAGAGCTGTCCGGATCAGTTCCCGGATATCGATTCTGCCCTCCCCTTCCATGTTGGCGTTTCTCGCCTCCAGCCTCACCAGATTCGGCAGCGCCTGAAGCTTCAGTTCCGCATTGTCCTCGATAGTGATGATCCGCTCATCTTCCGGTATAAACTGAGACAGGGCATTGAGAAATGTCGTCTTTCCGGATCCGGTACCCCCGCTGATAAACATGTTATACTTCGCCTTGACGAGCTTCTCCAGAAATTCGGCCGCCTCTTTCGAAATACTGCCCCAGGCTACCAGCTTTTTCATCGTAATGCCCTCTTTTGGAAATTTCCGGATTGTAATGATCGGTCCATTGAGCGCCACCGGCGGCAATACCAGATTGACTCTGGATCCGTCCGGAAGCCTTGCATCCACGATTGGTTCCGCCTCATTGACTGTCCGGTTGCACCCGGAGGCAATCTGCTGTGCGATATCTTCCAGCTTTTTCCTGGATACAAATCTTTTTTCATACTGATGGATCTCTCCTCCCTTTTCCACGAAAATGTTTTCCAGCCCGTTGATCATGATCTCTGTTATCGTCTCGTCTTCCAAAAGTTCCTGCAAAATATCCAGCTTTCGAAACGCATTAAACAGATCTCTCCCAAATTCCATCTTCATCCGAAGGGGAATGTACTGGTCGGCGGTGTACTCTTCCAGCACCTGATAAATCAATTCGACCAGTTCTCCATCTTCGATTTCTCTCGACAGATCCAGCCTCGCCATGACCTGTTCCTGCAGCTTTTCCATATGAAGTGTTCTTATCATACTGTAATGCCTTCTTTACACATATTTCCGGCTCTCCCTTCATCTCCGTCATCCGCGCTTTCTGGCACAGCTTTTTACAGCCCATCACCTCCAGCGCCTCAAAAAACTGGTCCAGCTTTCTCTCCTCGTCCTCATCCTCGATGTAAGGAAGATACCATTCATCACAGATCTTCAGAATATCAAACAGTCCCTGGACGCTTTCGCTGAGATCCAGAATCATATTCTGATAAGGTCCCTTTTTCAAAATCTGTAAAATCAGAGAATTCCAGTCCTCCCAGGACACCTCCTTCAAATCCAGGCTGACAGGAATCGGATCAAGAATTGCAAGGCCTTCCTGCTCTCTCACCATGGATGTCAGACGAAGCCCAAGATGATTCTGCTCCTGCCGGGAATAGTAAAGCAGATCAGCCAGAGAAGCTCTCTTCTCCTCCCGGTGCATCCCCCACCCCGGATATTCCTGCATGTTGATATAGAGGGTCTCTTCCTCTCTGGCAAGCTCATGTCCTAGAGCTCTCGCAAACCTGGTCTTCCCGATCCGGTGAATCGGGGAATAAACGACAATCATCCTCTGACTGTCCTTGCGTGGCACCTGAAACAGTCCTGCCCGATCCTGATCCAGGCACGATTCCATAATCTGTGAAAAAATCTTATGGACGGACTGATACTTAAAGACAGGGACCTCCTCTTCCCCTACTTCCGCCCCTTCCTGACTTGTCAGTACAAATCTTCTGGCTGCTCTGCTCGTCTGTCTTTTCTCATAGGGAATCTCGTCCCCGATCAGCAGAAGCTCCGCTTCCTGAAACTCCTCCAGCTTCTCCTCCTGCTCAAAGGATGTACATACCTGTACCTGGAGATCCAGCTCTTCCCTGTCGGCAATCACATCTGCAAGCCGCAGGACATACAGCTCCTCTTCACTGCATATAATCATTTGTCTGTTCATGAATAACTACAGCCGATTCGGCTCTGATATAGATAAGCGCTTTCCCGACGCTTTCTGATAAGACTCCGGGTGATCCGGATAAAACAAAAGAACTTTGTTTGTGATATGCATTATAGACCGGTTTGTTCGTTTTGTCTACCTGTTTTTTACATTTCCCTGATCTTTGTGAAACTCTCACAAAATTTTCCAGCAGACAATCCCATAAAGGAGCGCCACCCCAGGAATTCCAAGGATTCCGCCTGTCAAAAGAGTCAGTGGATTCAGCCCCACCGCAACCGAAATTTTCTGAGATTCCAGAAACTGATTGACGAAAAAGATCACAGCAGCCCCCAAAACAGCACGTACGATAAAATTGACGATGATCTCAGTTCCTTTTTCTTTCATTTCACATTTCCTCTGTCTTTTTAGTACAGTCTATTCTCCCAAACTGGTATTTTATTCCTCTTTTGGTACATACTATAACTATAACTTTAGGAAAGAAGGGATATTATGCCAAAAACTACGCACCGCCATTACGAATCCGATGTTTATCTTAGAAGCTCGTATTCCGATCTTACGAAGGAAATCGCCCTTGTCAGGGAGGAGATAGAAGCCGCCGACAACCTCTTTCAGAATGCCTCCGATCCGGATCTGATCGACAGTTATATTTTTCAGGGAAATGCGGCCAGAAAACGATACAGTTTTTTACTGAAACAGGCCAAACGCCTTGCTCCGGTTTCTTCCTGAGATAAAAAGCAGGAGGAGAAACTCCTGTCCGGAATTTCTCCTCCTGAAATCATTGTCCAACAACATTTTATAATTTAATTGTCACTTCCCGGTCCGTCCTGTGATATTGATAGTATCTGACACCCGCCGAATCCATCATCCGTTTGGACGCGATTACCGAAGAGGTATCCTCGTATTTATCGCTGTCATAGATGACTTCTTTGATTCCCGCCTGGATAATCGCCTTTGCGCACTCATTGCACGGGAACAAAGAGACATAAATCTTGGCCCCTTTCAGGCTTCCTCCACCGTAGTTTAATATGGCATTCAACTCACTGTGAACCGCATATACATATTTGGTTTCCAGCGGATCCTCTCCTTCTCTGGCCCATGGATATTCGTCATCGGAACAGCCATTTGGCAGTCCGTTGTAACCCATGGATAATATTTTATTGTCCTGGCTTACAATACAGCATCCTACCTGTGTATTCGGGTCCTTGGAACGCATGCCGGACAGCATGGCAATCCCCATAAAATATTCATCCCATGACAGATAATCTTTTCTTTTACCCTCCATGTTCTTCACCTTCCTGCTATTTGGTGCCGAAGATGCGGTCTCCTGCATCTCCAAGCCCCGGTACAATATATCCGTGTTCATTCAGCTTTTCATCAAGAGCGCCCACATAAATATCCACATCCGGATGGTCTTTCTGAAGCTTTTCCAGCCCTTCCGGTGCCGCAAGGACGCAAAGGAACGTAATGTTTCTGACTCCCTTTTCCTTCAACATCGTAAGCGCCTCAGAACTGGACCCGCCTGTTGCCAGCATTGGATCCACCACAAATACTTCCCTTTTATCACAGTCCGACGGAAGCTTACAGTAGTATTCCACCGGAAGCAGCGTTTCCGGATCCCGGTACAGACCGATGTGACCGATCTTGGCCGCCGGGATCATTTTCAGAATTCCCTCTACCATGCCAAGACCTGCGCGGAGAATCGGAACAACAGCAAGCTTTCTGCCTGCCAGCTCCTTCCCCGTCATCTTACAGATCGGCGTCTCAATCTCCACATCTGCAAGCTTCAGCCCCCTTGTAGCCTCATAACACATCAACATGGAAATCTCCTCGATGATTTCACGGAACTCTTTTGTTCCCACCTCTTTCCGCCGGATATAATCAATCTTATGCCGCACAAGCGGATGGTCCATTATATGTACTCTTCCCATTTTTCTTTTGCCTCCATATTTAACTTTCGAGCCAGCTTTCGCATATAGTTTTCCAGTTCCATATAGGCTTCTTCATATTCCTCCAGAGATTTACCGTACATGGACTCTACTTCTTTTTCTTCCCCGATATATTCATTGAGAGTGAAAATATTGCTGTGGAATCCGTACTCAGTAATCAGCTTTCTCTTCTGTGCCTTTTCCATGGTCAGGATCAGCGTATCCGGGGTAATATCCTTCTCTTCAAACAAAAGGGCTTCATGCTCTGTTGTGTCCACGCCGTTTCTCCGCATGATCTCCTCTGCCTTCGGGTTTAACGGTTCCGGAAAAAGTACGATCAATCCCCTGGACTGAATATCATATTCCTGCAAAAGGACCTGCCTCTGCAAAAGCCGCTCCGCCATCGGTCCCCTGCAATTATCATCCTTGCTTACAAAAATAATCTTCCGGTATTCCTGAAGCTTGAGAATTTCTGAAGCAGGAATTCTTTTATGCCCTGCCGCCTTTAAAAGCCGGTTCATAATCGCCATGTCGATTGCTTCACCAAAAAAGCCCTCACTGTAGATAATATCGACGCCATCTTCGTCAAATTCCCTGAGGATTCCATACAGATTTTTTGTAATAGTACGCCGGTTTTCCCGGCTTCCAATGCTCTTTACCGTTCCGTAAGTATATTGATTCATTGTCTCCGCAGTTGCGATAATTCCAATCCGGTACGGTTCCCCGTTTTCCTTCTTGCCGAATACCGCCTTATCGTAGGCAAGCTGCTTGATGGCAAGAACAGTATCTTCCGGACTGCCCTCAATCAAAATCATCTGCGCTTTTGGTGCATAATGTCTGTATTTCATCCCCGGAGCTTTCGGAGCCTGGCTGCTGTTGTCTGCAATCAGCGTCTGATCAGTCTCTACCTCACCGATCACTTCCTCCAGCATGTCTTTTGTAACTGCTCCCGGCCTCAAAATCATAGGCGGGACACAGGTCATGTCCAGGATGGTAGATTCAACTCCAATATTGACGCTGCCGCCATCCAGAATCATATCGATCTTACCGTCCAGATCCTCCGCTACATGCTGTGCGGTCGTTGGACTTGGTCTCCCCGATGTATTTGCGCTGGGCGCCGAAACATAACCTCCACCCTTCCGGATCAGATCCAGAGCAATGGCATCATCCGGCATACGCACTGCAACAGTGTCAAGTCCTCCTGTCGTTCCATACGGTACTCTTTCGTTCTTTTTCAGAATCAAGGTAAGCGGACCCGGCCAGAACTTATCCACAAGTGTCCATGTTCCGTCCGGAATGTATTCCACGATCTTTTCCAGCGCATCTTTCTCCGCTATATGTACAATCAGTGGATTATCAGAAGGTCTGCCCTTCGCCGCATATGTTTTTCTCGCCGCCTCCTCATCAAGCGCATTCGCTCCCAGGCCGTAAACGGTCTCTGTCGGGAACGCGACCAGGCCTCCCTGTTTGATAATTTCTCCCGCTGTTTCCATGATCGTTTCATCGATCTGCATTCTGTCAATTTTTTCAATTTTCGTTTCCATAACGTTTATTATAACACACTCATCTTCTTTTCGGAACCCTTCACTGTATACATTCCTCAATGCCATCGGCGATTGCTTTCGCCAGAGAATTCTGATATTCCTCCTGCGTCAGCTTCTGCGCTTCACTTTGATTACTCAGGAATCCACACTCTATAATCACCGTCGGAACCTCTGTTCTTTTCAGAAGATAATATGTCTCATTCCCTTTTTCAGGACGGTTATTGAGCCCTTCCAGATTTTCCATCTGCTGTTGTATCACAGACGCCATCTTCTTCCCTTCACTGGAATGCTCATAATAGAAAACCTGCGCGCCGCTCACATCCGGCGAAGGATAACTGTTCTGATGAATACTGACTGCAAGCGACGGCGCTGTCTCATTGATCAGCTCCACCCGGCGCTTCAAATCCTGCACCTGCTTATTATCTGCCTCTTCATCATAAAGCCCCTTGTCCTCTTCCCTCGTCATCAAAACAGAAATCCCACGCGCTTCCAGCTCCTCCTTCAGCTTCTTTGCGATCTGAAGATTCAGATCCTTCTCCAGCACATCATTCACTCCGACCTTTCCAGGATCCTTCCCTCCGTGTCCGGCATCGATCACCACCTCTGCCTTCTGCACTTTCACCTCCCCCTGCGTCAATACACTTTCCACTCTCCGAATCCCATACAACACAAGAACAAGCAAAAAAAGCGCAAGCACCCACTTCACCTTATCCACCATAGCATGACCCTTTTCATTCCAGTCTTTAAAACAAATATATGAACAAAACCCGTCCGATATATCCACCACTTTTTGTATATTTTTTCGGGGACGTGTACCGATGCGTCGGAACCTGTCCCCAATGAAAAAAATCTGACAATTTGATTTTGGCCTTATTTTATGCGGATTCGGAGCGAATTTTGTTCATTTACGTCGTGTACCTGTGCACCGGTACACGTCCCCGATATATGGTAACTGCTAGAAAGAGGAAGCCGCTGTCAGGCAGATATGTTAATATCTGCCTGCAGCGGCTCCTATTGTTTTTTCATTGATTGTTTTATTGGTTGTCTTTTATTCAGTTGTCTTTTCGTTATTCAGTTTTTCTTCGTGATATCCTGTCTATCCGTTCAGATACTGGGAAATCAGTGCCCAGACATCTGATTTTTCGAATCCGAGTTTCCATTCGGCGGCTCCTGCAAGGTCATATTCCTGCATGACTTTGAGTTTTGCCTCCAGGGACTGCTCGTCTTCCAGCCATATTTTGTACGTGTTTCCGTCTGCAGTCCACTCTGCGTAGTTTTGCTGGGTCTTGTCATCCCAGGAAGCCGTCGCGCCTGCATTGGCTACGGCTGTCTCTGCCTCTTCCATGCCGATGGCCTGGCTTGTGAGTCCTTCGGATGATTCGATCCACAGCCTTGTAAAGAACGGAAGACCGTTGATGACTTTTTCTTTTGGCACTTCTGCGAGTGTCTCTGTAATTCCTTCTTTTACGAAGTCGATGGATGCGACAGAGCCTGCTTCTTCGGAACCTGCGTAGTGTTCGTCATATCCCATGATGATTACGTAGTCCGCCACAATGCCCTGTTCTTCGCGGTTGTAATGGCTTGTAAATCCCGGTACATAGTTGTCCACGGAAAGAACAAGCTGATTTTTCCTGCACTCCACAGACAGTTCCCGGATAAACTGAATATAATGGTCGCTCATTTCCTCGGTGATCTGCTCGAAGTCTACGTTGATACCGTCCAGTCCGCTGTTTTTAGCCTCGGTCATCAGCTGGCTGATGATATTGGCCCTGCTCTGTGTATTGCTCAGTACTGCAAGGGTGTCAACCTGATTGGTAAAGTTGTCAATCAGTCCCCAGACTTCCAGTCCTGCCTGGTGTGCCGTATCCACATAGTCCTTGTTTGCAAGGGAAGTAATCGTTCCGTTTGTGTCCTGGATTGAAAACCATGTCGGGGAAATTGTGGTCAGTCCTGATGTCCCTGCAATAACAGATGCTACGTTTTCATTGGCCGCCTGGCTCGTCACCTGGTGCCAGGCAAGATTGATTTTGTAATCTTTCTGAATGTTGGTGTATTCCGGTTCTTTGTATTCGGATTCCCGTGTCTGGCTTTTGGATTTTCCCAGGGTATTGGATTTTACATAGCCGATATATCCGTCCTTGGTCCTTACCTTCATCCAGTCTCCGGCTTCCTCAATGACAACCACATCGTCAGACTTGCTGATGTCGGTCAGAATCGGACTCTTGATGCCTCCCAGGATCCGGACTTCGGTATTTTTGTTCACCGTTGCGTGGTTTTCTTCTTTATTTGTTATAATCACTGCTCTGTCCGGATTTTCATAAACATCCAGAGACATGTCCGTATATTCTTTCACAAAATCCAGCGCAAGGTAGGCTGTATCATTTTCCACTTTTACGATTTCGTAGTCTCTCGTCTGAGTACCGTCTCCGGACTCAAATTCCGATGCACCCGCCGGGATGCTGAGCGTTCTGTCCGGTAAAGTATAAAGCAGCCGGTTTTCATTAGAGTCCCAGTAAAATCTCTGATTGACATAATCATGCACAGAATCGAAATCCAGATAAATTTCGCTTCCTTCTTTCATGCTCTTGACATCTGGAATCTGATTGTCGATCGTCAGCCCTACCTGGTTTGTGTCTGTAATACCAAAATACTCATTTCTATCGGCTTCTTCCTTCGACGGGCCATATCTTTTCCATAATATTATTCCTGCTGCGATCGCCGCAACAAGCAAGAGCAGAAGAAGAATCAGGATGCGCTTTCTTCTCTGCCTCCGTTTTCTGATCCGGCGGCGCGTCTCAAGCTCTTGTCGACGTCTGAGTTCCTGATTTCGGCGTCTTGGATCCTGTTGCCGGACCGGTCTTTGAGTTCTTCCGGCCTGCCGGCTGTCCGGTCTCCGTTTGCCTCGTCTTTCTTCCATGTCCATACCTCCTGTATACGCTCACATTATATCAAGATTTCTTCTGTACGTCATTAATAATTTGATATTTTAGGCTCTATTCTTCTTGTCTTCTGCGTAGAGGGGGAATCATCGTTTTTTACTTTGAATTTGACAGTTTCACAAACCTGACTTCTTTTACTTTACCGTTTTCATCCGCCACGTAATCCCGCATGTAGGAGAGATCCTCCCGGACGGCATGTGCGGACGCAATCTGAAGCGGACTTGCCGGATGTCCATTCATCTTCATCCGGACTCCCATCCGTTCATATTCCGAGAGCTCTACAAACAGTTTCCTGTATTGCTCATCTTCTATAACTTCGCTCTCTGTACTTCTTTCCATTGTCTTTTCCTGTAACCTGAAACAGAACTTTGAAAAACCTTTTCTCATGACTGCGGCCCGGAGCATCCCCTTGTGAAGTGCACAGGTTTCTGATCGTGATATATTATTTATGATACCCCGTATGCTGAAAAAGGTAGCATTTGTTCCCGTTATTTTTCAAAATCATGAATCGTTTAAACTTGTCTTTAAGTATCAATTAGATGTAATTAAATGAATGATAACTGAGAATAATTGTGATATGCTCTATTTTGATTCTATCGAACTGATGCAGATATGCTCTTAGTGAGATAAATCAAGGACTGCTTTGCATAAACTATATGCAGAAATGCTGACCAAACAAATAGATCTGTGAATATCCCCTCCTTTACTACGTACACAGTCATTTGGGAATACTACCTCTTGTCCTGTTATTATACTCCTGTTTTTTATGATTGCAAGTATTTTTTTCTAAATTTTATTTACAGAATTTTATTTTTTGTTTATACTACTATTGAGTAAGTATAAGAATATTTACAGCTAGGAAGTGATTGTATGAAAATTGAAAAGATCAATGAAAATCAAATCCGTTGTACCCTGACACGAGCTGATCTGGAAGACAGACACTTAAAAATCAGCGAGCTTGCCTACGGTACCGAAAAGGCGAAATCACTTTTCCATGATATGATGCAGCAGGCGGCCTTTGAATTTGGATTCGAAGCCGACGATATTCCGCTTATGATCGAAGCGATTCCATCATCATCGGATTCCATCGTGCTCATCATTACAAAGGTAGAAGATCCGGAAGAGCTGGATACACGGTTTTCCAAATTTGCTCCTTCTCCGTTTGATGATACAGATACGTCCAAAAAGGCTGTCCCAGACAAGCTTGAGGGTGCGGAAGAGTTTTTGCAGCTTCTCAACAAGGTCAAGGAAGCCGTTGCGGAAATGCCCGGAAAGACAGCAAAGCCCGAAGCGGTGATCCGCCCGGCTGTCCGTCTTTTCTCATTCGGTTCTCTTGACCGGGTGATCGAGGCTGCCCGCCTGCTTTCCCCGATGTACGAGGGAGTCAATACCCTTTACAAGGATCCTGCCGATGGATTCTTCATCCTGGCAGTGACACAGTCAGGACATTCGAAAAGTGATTTCAGCAAAATCTGCAATATGCTGACAGAATACGGCATTCTGGAAAAGAGCACACCTGCATCTCTTGCCTATCTGGAGGAGCACTGCGAGCTGATTCTTTCCCGGACAGCAGTACAGCATCTTGCCAGTCTTTAAACAA
>ERZ1643246.3864-NODE-3864-length-12388-cov-104.637315_pt1 | contig 12388 bp, 16 predicted proteins | sample MGYA00579265_ERZ1643246 | MGnify/ENA primary metagenome ERZ1643246 (study PRJEB29033, sample SAMEA4952261) | chicken gut metagenome | biome: Broiler Chicken; feature: Gastrointestinal Tract; material: Caecum | place: Ireland | collected 2018 | study: Broiler...
TAATAGCCCCTTATAGGGGCAGAACAAGCCACCGGCTAAGCCGGTGGTCTTGACTCGACAGGATTTTGCATTTCCCCTACTGTTCTGTCAGAAATTGGCAGAATACGACAGGCACAGCCTACTGTCATACGGTGGGCGCTCCTTTTTACATATAAGGCGCAGGACAAGCCTGACGCTGGACCTGTACGGTGTAGATCACCGCCCCTCTGATTTCGATTTGCCCATTAACCCACTCAAAAATCGAAATTGGAGGATTACCATGAAAGAAATCAATCTGCGGGATTATTACCCGTTTTATACACAGGACGCTATTGTTGAAGTACCGGACGAAGTGGCAGCCCTTCTCCATGAATTAAAATTAGCAGAGGCAGCCTCTTTTCTGCGTACATACCGGCACAAAGCATACTTTTCTCTGGATTACGATGTCAATGTGGAGCGCGATGCACTGGTGGTGGTTCTGACACCGGCTGATATTCTGGAGCAGAAAGAAGAAAATGATCGGCTATACCAGGCGATTGCTTCCTTGCCTGAAAAACAGCGGAACCGGATCACTTCTCATTTTCTTCTCGGCATGAGTATATCGGAGATTGCAAAAAGCGAAGGTTCCGGCGCCAGCTCTGTGCATGAAGGAATCCAGAGAGGGCTTCGGCGTCTGAAAAAAATTTTGAAAAAAATGGAGTCAGACCCCGAAAAAAACGCCTGAAAATGAAATGAATAATAGAGGGACATATTCGGCGGGACAAGCCTGATGGGTGTGGCCGGTAACACACGTTCCGGCCCGCCCAACTGAAATACTGTCATAACTGCCACATCCCTCGCTTGTTCTTTGACAACTGAATATACGGTGCCATAGGTACTTTCCCTGTATTCCGAGCGGCAAATGGAGCGGCGCGATGACAGGCGGCTTTAAGGAGGTGATGAAGCCCAGCCGTCCGAGCGATCTACGCTATCCATTGATCTGGCTGTGGCAGGCCAGACGCGATGACTGATACAGGGTATAATGATACTTTCTCACGACCCGTCAAAGACTTGGGGGGAGTCCCTTCTGTGTTCGTTAGCTCTGGCGAAGCGACGGCATAAGCAGGGCTATGATGCGGTAAAGCTGGCCGCAGCCTGTGGCATCCCCGGCCCGGAAAAGGGCCTGCCGGGGGGCGTGGCAAATACGGCAAGTTACCAAAAAACCATCCATGTCGTTGTTTTGATTTTCGAGCAGCGGCATGGATTCCTATAAAATCGAAATCAGATACCATGAGGCCGGGCCACTCTTTCAGTGTGTCCGGCCTTATTCATGTGATTTTGATGATTCAGTATGAAAGGAAAGGAGCTGCTGTTATGAGTCACACACCGGCATATACGGTCATTCAAACACCGGAGGCAGATAAACTTGCCGACATCCGGGATGTATCTGTTAATAAGGATTTGCCGCGAGAAGAAAGGATTGCCGAGTTTATTCGGCAGATCCGGGACCCGTATCATTTCAAATGCGGCAGATTTGTTGTCCGGGCAAGTTTTTCCCAGGAAGGTGCCACCCTGGAGGAATGTCTGCGCGGAATCCTTCGCTGAAATTTGCTGATTTTTTTCATTTTGGGGGCTGATTTTTCCCGCATGGAGCGTTATAATAAACATGGAAAAGGAATTGAATACCGATAAGCAGACTGCACTCCTTGAATTGCGGGGATTTTTCCGTGATGAAAGGAGTGTTTTTCTATGCAGGTTTATAAAGCTGCCAAATATATCCGCTTATCTTATACGGATGACAAATCAAATGAAAGCAACAGTGTAGGCAACCAGCGAAAGCTGATCGAAGATTTCGTGAGCCGTCACCCGGAAATCGAGCTGGTTTCCGAAAAGGTAGACGATGGGTACAGCGGGGTTATCTTTGACCGTCCGGCTTTTAAGGAAATGATGGATGACATCATGGAAGGAAAGATCAACTGCGTCATTGTCAAAGACCTTTCCCGTCTTGGTCGAGAGTATATTGAGACTGGCCGCTATATGCGCCGTGTCTTTCCGGCCTATGGCGTGAGGTTTATTGCCATCAATGACAATATTGATACTCTCAATGAGAGCGCAGGCGATGACCTGACTGTATCAGTAAAGAACATTATGAATGAAGCCTATGCACGGGATATTTCCATCAAGACGAGAAGTTCTCTGGAAACAAAGCGCAAGAACGGTGATTTCGTTGGAGCTTTCCCGGTTTATGGCTATCGTAAATCCGAAGATAACCATAATCTTCTTGTAGTAGACGAATATGCTGCCCAGGTGGTGCGGAGCATTTTCAGGATGCGCCTGGAAGGATTCAGCCCCTACGCCATCGCAAATGAGCTGAACCGGCTGGGTACGCTCTCTCCCCTGGCATATAAAAAGTATTATGGCCTTCCCCATGCCAAGAAAGGCTATACAGACCGGAAGGATTGCCGGTGGTCGGCCAATACCGTCACCCGGATCTTGCAGGATGAAACTTATACCGGTACGCTGGTTCAGGGCCGAAAGGGTTCTCAGCACTTCAAACTGAAAGAGATGGAGAGCCGCCCTTCCTCCGAGTGGATTCGCGTGGAAAATGCTCACGAAGCCATTATTGATCGGAATGATTTTGACCTGGTGCAAAGGATTCGCAACCTGGACACCCGTACATCTCCCCAAAAAGATAAAGTCTATCTGTTTTCCGGCATACTGGTCTGCGGCTGCTGCGGCAGCCGGATGGTACGTAAAACCAACCGCTATAAAGACAAAGAGTATCACTATTACTATTGTCCCACCGGAAAGAAGAACGGCTGCGCCCATCCGGTCATGGTAAAGGAACATGAGCTGATGGAGTGCGTGCGGGACAGCCTGAAAGGGTTTATTGCCAATGTAGTCTCTCTGGATGAAATCTTATCCGGCATAGACCAGAGCCGTATCAACCGTGAACTTATCAAAGAGTATTCGCGGCAGATCGCCCAGAATGAGCAGCAGTTGGAGCAGATTCGTCAATATAAGATGAAACTGTATGAGAGCATGGTAAACGGCTTTCTGGACAAGTCGGAGTTCCTTTATAACAAAAGCAGTTACAGCGCCCGTATCACCCAACTGGAACAGGCGGTTGCCGCCCTTAAGGAAAAACGGACCGATGTAATGGAAAACCGGAGTGAGCGGAATCGCTGGATTGAGAATTTCAGGCGGTTTTCCGATCTGGAAGAACTGGATCGTAAGGCAGTGATCCAGCTTGTGAAGGTGATCACAGTGCTTGGAAAAGACGAATTGCAGATACAGTTTAATTATCAGGACGAATATGAAAAAGCACTTGCCCTGATTACGCCGGTACAGGAAAGGATGGTGGTCTGAAATGGCGAGAAAAAGCAGAAAACATATCACGGCGCAGGCTGCCATGCCTGCTTCTCCGTTTATCAGCACGGCGCTGTATATCCGGCTGTCTGTGGAGGATAACAACAAACGGGGAAATTCTATCGAAACTCAGAAGCTGGTTCTCGAAAAATTTCTGTTGGGAAAACCTGAACTGCGTCTTTATGACATTTATATCGACAATGGAGCAACAGGAACGAATTTCAACCGTGACGGCTTCCAACGGATGCTTTCGGATATTGAATCCGGCAAAGTGGGCTGTGTGATTGTCAAAGACCTTTCACGCCTGGGACGCAATGCCATTGACACGGGATATTACATTGAGCGGTATTTCCCTTCCCATAATGTCCGGTTTATCAGTGTTACGGATCAATTTGATTCTGAAAATCCTGACAACCTTCATGGCGGCATTATCCTTCCGCTGAAAAATATGATTAACGAAGCCTATGCGTTGGATATAGGCCGCAAGATAAAGGCCCAGGCCCGTCAAGATATGAAAGAGGGCAAGTATGTGGGGGCCAGGGCGCCATTTGGATATATGAAAGATCCTGATGACTGCCACAAATTGATTATTGATCCTGTGGCGGCCCCTGTGGTGCGCCAGATTTTCCAGTGGGCTTATGAGAAAGTCCCCCTCAACCGGATTGTGCTTCTGCTCAATGAAGGAAACTACCCCTCTCCCGGAAAGTATAAGATGCAAACCGGCGAGATCACCCATCAGGCGTTAGCAGGGCGCGGCTACTGGCAGACCTGGACAGTTGCCAAGATTTTGAAGGAGGATAAATATACCGGCGACATGGTGCAAGGGCGGACAAAAACGGTCCTTCACCGGCAGGTGCCCGCAGGCGAGGAAAACCTGATTGTCGTTACCGGAACCCATGAGCCTATCGTTTCCAAAGAGATTTTCGATGCCGTTCAGAAGTACCGGGCAGAAGTGGCCGAGGAAAGCAAGAAGCACCCGGTTATCCCATACACGCCCAATATTTTTAAGGGGCGTATCTACTGTGGAGACTGTGGGAGAAGCCTGCACCGGCAGCGCCAACAATGCAATGGTTCATATCGCTTCCACTGCCTGACCCCTACCAGGGTACATAAAGATAAATGCACTGGCGTTTCCATCAGCGAAACTGAGCTGATTGCAACTGTACTGGATATTCTTAAAAAAGAACTGGCCGCCGTCCTGGGGGATTATGCGCTGCTTCTGAAAGACAACTTGCAAAAGCAGGAAAAAGAGACAGTTTCCCGTGAGAAAATCAATCGGGCAAAGCTGCAGCTTAACCAAAGCCGTGAGCTTTTGCAGACTCTTTATGAAAATCTAATGAATGGGGCGATTGACAGTGAAGAATACTTCGTTTTGAAAGCGACTTACGAAGAACAGATGCAGGCGGCCCAAAAAGAGCTTTCCTTTTATGAAAACCAGTCTGCCGTCCGTCAGGAACAGGCCGAAAAGTGCAAGAACCTGGAAAAAGACGAGCAGGAACTTTTGGCCGGAGGCTCCCTGACTGCCGCCCTCATTGAGCGTTTGATTGAGCGGATCACGGTCTACCCGAATAAACAGGTAGATGTAAAATTTACATTCCGCACGGAATTTGAAGCGTTTAAGGAGGCGGCGGCAGAATGAAAAAGTATATGATTGCTCTTTATATCCGTCTCTCTTTGGAGGACGCCAAAACAGACAGTATGAGTATTTCCAGCCAGAGAAACATCCTCCGGGAATATGCCTCTGAACTGCCTGAATATGCCAATGCGGAACTTATGGAGTTTGTAGATAACGGGTACAGCGGGGCAAACTTCGAGCGCCCTGCGGTGCAGGAATTACTTGACCTGGTACGGGCCAATCGGATTGACTGTATCATGGTAAAAGATTTTTCCCGGTTTGGTCGCAACAGTTTGGAAACCGGCTACTTTATCGAGCGGGTATTTCCGCTGTTCCATACCCGCTTTATCTCTGTCAATGATGATTTTGACACCCAAAAGTTAAAAGGTGATACCGGAGGTATGGAAGTTGCCTTCAAGTATTTAATCAGTGAGTATTACAGCCGTGATATGTCTGTAAAGACCAAAACGGCCAAATATCTGAAATTCCAGCGGGGTGAATACCAGAGCAAGATTTGTCCGTATGGTTATCGCAAGGGTGAGGATGGCCGTCTGGCGCCGGACCCGGAGACTTCTGAAGTGGTACAGAAAATTTTTGAATATGCTGTAAACGGCATGAACGCAACCGATATTGCGCGGGAACTTTCCCGCCAGCAGATTCCCACGCCCGGAGAGCATAAGGCGCGAAAAGGGATTAAGACACACGATGTTTCAAGAACTCATGGAATGTGGTGTAATTCTACGGTACTTCGGATTCTCGCTGATGAACGCTATATGGGTACTTATGTGATTGGAAAAAGAGAGGTTACGGAAGTCGGCGGCCACCGGATGCGGAACAAAGCGGAAAGTGACTGGATCAAAATACCGGACCATCACGTACCGCTGGTGAATGAGAAAATCTTTTCAAAAGCCAATGCCTCTATTCAGCGTTTTAAGATTCCAAACAGGAAAAAGCACAACTATCTCCTGCGTGGGAAGGTTATCTGTGGATGCTGTAAACATGCCCTGCACCTGGCAAACGGGACATCTTACCGGTGCCGCTTTTCCAGCACGATTCCTTCACTGGACTGCTATAACATCCATATCCGGGAAAAAGAACTGAACCAGCTTGTATATGAATTGCTATGCAAACAGTTTCAGGTAGCTTTCGGTATTGACAGCTTAGCGGATCTCCGTAAGGTAGATACCGTTGCCATACGCCAGGCTGACTTTGACCGGCAGATTTTTGAACTGCAGGAAGAAAAGAGGAAACTGTATGAAGCTCTTGTTTCCGGTGGTATTCCGCTCCCGGAATACAAGGAGCAAAAAGAGCAGATCAGTGAAAGGCTGTTGGAAGTACAGAATACCAAAGCAGTTGTCATGACCCGTCTTGAAGCCGAACAGGAAGAACGGCAGAACCAGCGTCAGCAGATGGATATTTCCCGGATGCTGACCGAAAGCAATGGGCTGACTTCGGAATTGGTTGATCTTCTGATTGATAAGATATATGTTTACCCTGATAAACGGGTAGATGTTGCATTTAAGATAAGGGACAGTCTGGCAACTCACGAATGAGGAAAGGAATCGATTATGCGAATTGCGTTTTATTACAGAAACGGCGGCATAACTTTTGGGTGTATGCTGCCGGAACAAAAGGAGCGACTTCATGCGTTTTTTGCCGCCGAACAGAAACGGGAGGCGGCAAAACTCCTATCAAGAAAGCCGGATCGTGGGGATAAGAAATAATAAATATTTTTTTGTCGTGGACTTGACATAAGGGTGCCGTAAGTCATGAAAACGGAACTGCTCTATCTTCAGGGCCTTCAGATCCCGCTCATGCCGGCGTGTCACCTGATCGGGGTTCAGGTCCACCAGGCGGCCAGCTGGCGGCAGAATATCCATAACGCACTGGGGATATTCTACAATCCGGTTGCTGCTCTTATTCTTTGGTATGGGCTTTATGATCCATTCGCTTTTCCCGGCGTCTACCATCCCTTTATGAATCCGTACAAAGCAGCCGGTCACGTCCTCCGCCGTCAGGGCGCATACTTCAGACCGGCGGAGCGTCCCAAAGGCGGCCAGGCAGGAGGCCCGGAACATATCAGGGTCATGCTCCCGCTGGTAGGCAATCAAGGCCTGTATTTCCTCATCCTCCGGCACATGGGCCACATATGGAATCATCTGCGGCAGCGTGGCTGCAATGGCTGAATTAGGTAGATATGCGTTCAGCGTGGCGCTCAGGAATCCGTAAGCATTGCGAACGGTTTTCGGGTTATGATCTGCAGAAAAGGTATTGGCCCACTTCTGCACCTTCTCAGAGGTCAGCTGATTCAGCAGTATGCCGCCTATGCTATTGTAGTTCTTCTCTTTCATCCGGCGATATTCCCGGAGAGTGGACGGAGAAAGAACGTTGCTGCGGGATTCTATATAATCTTCCATAGCCTGAGACAGCGGCATGTTACGCATACTCTTCCGCCCCTGCTTGGTAGCGGCGAACTGTGCAGCAGCCAACTCCGCCTCCCGCTTTCCGGCCGGAGACGGATCGTCACTTGTGAAGCTCTCATACACCCGGCGGTCTTTCCACTCGCCGGTCTTTTCGTTGTAGATTCTTTCCGTGTGGCTGTAGACCTGGCAGCGCCAGGAACCAGACGGCAATTTTCTTGCTGTTGCCATGTTATCATCCTCCCTGTGTGGCTGGGGCGGCCGGGTCAGGGGATGATGAACAGTTATTAAATTAATCAATATGATGAACGTCTGGTAATTTTATCTTGCTAAATTCGTCTAGTTTTCCCTGTTTCCATGATAAATACATTTTTTTTGTAACGTCTTTATTAATTGAGGTTTTATATAAAACATTAAGTGCTTCTGACCACTCAACTACAAAATCGTCTAAGACATGATCGCAAAACAACAGGCTTCCTTTTGACCAGTCTTTTAATTCCTCTTCTGAGGGTGTCCTATCATCAATACAAGGTTCAAAATCTGAAAACATTCTAATTTTAAATAATAAATTTACAATGTCAGCATAAGTTTTTATATTCGTGCTTTCGTTGCCTTTTTTTATCCCACATAGCCAATCTATTGAAACGTCACACTTTTCAGCAATTTCAATTAAAATATCAAGCGAAGGTTTCATAATTCCTCTTTCATATCCAGAAAGAGTTTGTTGTTTAACGCCAATAAAATCACTAAATTCACTCTGGGTCATATGGCGGCCTTTACGAAGTGATTTTATTTTTTCGGAAAAAACCAAATTATAATCTTTCATCATGGTAACCGTCCTTTTGATAGATAATTCAATGATAACACAAATTGCATCAGCCAACAACAGAAATGTTACAGAGAAAATATCTAATGATATTATAAAATTAATACTTGTATATTACCATAATTAATGATATTATACAATAAAAGGAGGTGAACACATGAGAATCAACGACACAAAGTTTGATATCGCTCTGGCGAACAGCGGCTTAACCATTGAGCAGGCTGCGGCCCGGGCCGGTATCAGCCGCCAGCGTTTTACCATGATTCTGAATCAGAAGCGGGTTACTCCGCAGGCTGCTGGGAAGATCGCTCGGGGCGTTGGCGTTAATGTAACTGAAATTATTGACACAGAAGATTGACAGGCTGGGGCGGCCGGGTCAAGGAATGAAAGGAGTGAGGCAGAATGCCAAAATGCAACCTGGTAAGAGACAGGGAAAAAGAATGCACGGATCGCCTGATTGATGTTATTTATGGAACAGGCGTGAACAAACGGCAGTATCGGGCACTGTCCCAGGCTTCCGGGATACCAGAATCCACAGTGAAGTCCTGGAGGAAAGACCCAAACAAAATGAATGTGGGCGCACTGCGGCGGCTCTGTAAGGTGGTAAACGCCACGCCGGAGCAGGTGGCCGGCATGTTTCTGGAGGATGACGCATGACACTACAAGAGATCGTTTCACATTTTAAAGTGTCTCGCCGGATCAGCGATACCTCTTATCAGTGCTTTTGCCCTACGCATGTAGACAAGAAAGCCAGCTTGACCATATCAGAGGAAAAGGGAAAGATCCTCTTTCATTGTCACGCTGGATGCAGGACAGAGGACATTTTAATGGAGGTAGGGCTCACATTTCAGGACTTGGGGGAACGGCCCCGGAATACCTGGCGGGAGCGGCTGGAATATGGCCAGCAGAAACGGATTGAAGCGGTTTATGATTACCGGGATGAAAAGGGAAAGTACCTCTATTCAAAGGTACGTTTTGAGGGAAAGGAAATCCGTTACGTAACGGTGGATCAGGAGCAAGATACCTACCAATATTGTAAAACGAAGGGAATTGCTACTCTCTATCGTCTGCCGGAGCTTTTAAGAGCTATACGGGCCGGTTATCCGGTTTATATCGTGGAAGGGGAAAAGGACGCTGATACTCTGAAGAGCCTGGGCTATACTGCCACTACAGCAGGCGGCGCCAGCGATTGGCGCAGAGAATATGCGGAATATTTCACCGGCGCAAAGGTGGTGATCCTGCCGGATAACGATAAGCCTGGCCTGGAACTGAAAGACCAGATCATCCGCGATCTGAAGCATTATGCTCATTCTATCCGCTGGACGATTACCTCAGAAGCGGATAAAGGGGACGTTACCGATTACCTGAAGAAAGAGGGACACTCAAAGGAAGAGCTTCAGGAGCTTATTTCAGAATCAAAGAACATCGGTGCTCCATGGCTTTATGTGGACGGCCCGGCTTGGAGGCAAAAGACAAAGATCAACGGGGACATACTGGCCGACAGTATCAGCCGGGGGCTTCATTATTTGATTGTCCGGCGGCCAGATGAGGAAAAAGATGATTTCTTTGTTTATGAGCGGGGCGTTTACAAAAAGGCGAACCGGAATAAGGTAAAAGGCATCATTCGGCGGTATGTTCCGGTAGGAATGGCCAGTGACAACATGATAAACAACGTGTACAATCTGCTGCTCTGTAAAGATAGCAATATCTGCACCTTCCGGGATCTGGATACGGACGAGAACTATATCAACCTCCAGAACGGCCTTTACAATATAAAAACCCGGCAGCTTGAGCCGCATACCCCACGGCTAAAGAGCACGCTTCAGCTTGCTTGTGAATACCATCCGGAGAACAACAGCAGGCCCGTTTTCGACCGTTATATGAATGACCTGTGCACAGACCACGAGGGTCGGATAGATGAAGAAAAGAAAGCCGTTCTTCAGGAATATGGCGGGTTGATCCTCTCTAATGTGAAAGTATACCGCACAAAGCTCTGCCTGGTGTTATGGTCGATTCTGGGAAACTCCGGCAAAACGCAATTCTTAAACCTGATCGGGGAGCTTCTGGGGGATGATAAGGTGGCGAACATTCCTATCCAGAATATGAATGAGGCTTCAAAGTTTGCATTAGGTGGGATCGTCGGGAAGCGTCTTATCAGTGTTGGAGATCAGACAGGGAGCGATATCCGGGATAGCTCCGTGTTTAAGCAGCTCACCGGCGGCGATCCGGTAAAGGTGGAGCCAAAGAACAAGCAGCCATATTATTACATATTTCCGGGAGCGGTGGCAATCGCCTGCAATAACCTTCCCAGCTTTACAGATGATAAGGGCGGGCACATTTTTGAGCGGCTCCTGCTGGTGGCCTGTATGAATACCATAGAGAAGGAACACCGGGACGGGGCGATTCTGGACAAGATGCTGAAGGAGCGGGGCGCTATTTTTAACTGGTTTCTGGAGGGACTGCACAGGCTGATTGATAACGGGTTCAAAGTGACCAACGCTCAGGCGATCACGGAGGCACTGCAGGAGTACAGGGAGAAGCTGGACAGCGTTTACCGGTTTTTGCAGGAGAGATACACCATTACCGGGAACAGGCAGGACATGATCTCAAAACCGGATTTTGAACGGGCCTATGAAACATGGTGCGGACAGAACGAGTATACGCCAGTCAGCAAGCGAAACATCAAGGACAGAATGGAAGCGAACGGCTGCCACGTAGATAAAGCAAGGTTTGAAGGAAAAGCCGGCGTGATGGTATACAGGGGCTTGAAGGAGCGGGAAGAAGATTTCCACAGCGTTACAGATGAAAAGCTCCCGTTTTAGTGGATAGTTTGAGGAAGGAAAGTGGAGGTTTTAAGGGCTGAATAGGAGGCAAAAACCCAGTATCTACAAGGCTTTAGGAGATGTGGAGATTATTTTCTCTAATATAATGAATTAAAAATAAAATGTTTTTTTGCTGTAATGAAAAATCAAGGCGATTTTAATGGCAAAATGAATTTGCGAAAATCCTCCACAGTTCCGCAGTGCTCTGAAACCCGCATAAATACAGGCTTTTTTCTCTGTAAAGGGTATGGATAGCCCTTCCGCTGAAATCTCCACCAAATTAAAGAAAGGATGAAAAGAACATGAAAATTGAACTGAATGAAGGAAAGTACATGAGAGACAAAGAGGCCATGATGCTGCTGACCGCGAAAGAGGATGAATATCTGGCGGTGTTGGCTCAAAGGCTGCTGATCCGCAAACAGCGTAAGGAAGAAAACGAGCGCCAGGCGCAGGAAGCCTACAACAGGGCTTTAAATGGGGAGGTGTTCTGATGTTGTGTTGTTTGGCTACTAAAGAAAGCATGGAAGAAGTTATAGAAGAGGTGGACTTTTTGGCAAATAAAGCCCATGTTTCTAAATCAGTAGCAGTAGAATTGATAAAGGTTATTATTCTTGATGAAGTGTTGACTGAATTAAAAAGTATTCAATCCAGTTTAAGTGGAGGTAGCACAGAATGAGCAAGAAAAGCAGAACAGGCAGTGAAAATGGTTTCCGGGTGATCGCTGACGCAGGGATCAGCCTGGAGCCAGAGAAGGAACGGGCAAAGGTTAGGTCAAAAATGTTCCAGTATATGAAGATGAAAAAGAAAGGGAGGCGGAAATGATGCGGGAATTATCGCAGGAGGAGAAGGATCAGTTTTTCCGGAACTGGGTTGCTACGCAGGCACACAGGATTGAAATTCTTCAGGAGGAAGGTTTCAGCCGGCAGGAAGCTATTGAGATGATGAAGGTTTACTGGCTGGCGTCTCTGGATGATATTGCCAGCGCCGTGAATGGTATCTGTTAAAAAATCGGCCCCATAGGAGCACCACCTCCCACAGGGCCACCACAGCCGGAGCCGTGCGTACATACCAAGTATAGTGTACCACCTGATCCGGCAGAAAGGAAAGGGGAAAATGAAAAAATTTAAAGAAATCGAAAAGATATATAATAACCTTGACAGATTAATAGACGATTATACCGACCTGCCGGAGACACTTCAGGCCTATAGGGACGCTATGGCCTATCTGAAAGAACATAAGATGCCGCCTAAAATAGAGATGGAGGTTAATGACCTTCTTTCGGATATAGCCTATAAAAATGAGCGGCAGGGCTTTCTATATGGTTTTCAGTATGCCATCCGGCTGCTGATCGGGGAAGGCGGTGCAGAGGCATGAGAAG
>ERZ1643246.3867-NODE-3867-length-12386-cov-11.590058_pt1 | contig 12386 bp, 32 predicted proteins | sample MGYA00579265_ERZ1643246 | MGnify/ENA primary metagenome ERZ1643246 (study PRJEB29033, sample SAMEA4952261) | chicken gut metagenome | biome: Broiler Chicken; feature: Gastrointestinal Tract; material: Caecum | place: Ireland | collected 2018 | study: Broiler...
TTTTTTAAAAATCAAAACAAACGTTTATTTGGTGCTACTTCCATATATTTCCAATTAAAAATAAACCAAAAAAATGTTCGCTTGACCTAACCTAATTTACATAAAATTCTATAATAAAAAGTCTACATAAAAATAAAACAAAAGTTCGCTACTACTAAAATTATGTAAACTAATTATTTTTCAATGAAAGTCAATATTATGTAATGGTATTATGTAAACTAATGTAAACCAATGCAAAGTAAACCGAAAACTTGTTTGTACTTGAAACTAGCCCATCAACTAACTTTTAAGAGTTATCCACAGGTAAAAATGAGAAAAAACAAGATTGCACAAAAGTAGTATTTTGTGCAATGTTTTGGTATAAAGTTATCCACAGAGTTATCCACAGGTTGTTTATAATTCATAATTTAATTTGTAAAGTTATTATGGAAATAAAGGTAAATACATTATGTAAACTTGCTTTGCAAGTTAATATTAAAACTAAAATAAATGGAAATAAAACAAAAAAAAATACACTACTTTATAATGTAATGTATTTATATATTCAAACGACATTCGCCATACAAGGCTTTTATTTTTCTATTAATATACTGATATATCTGTTTTATCAAGTTCGCCGATACTATTCCAAAAAATTCGTGGATTGGTGTAAACTTGCGATACAGTTACAAGTTGCCGAATTGTCGACTTTTGGCGATACAGTAGGAAATTTTTTGAAATTCCATTTTACTGGAAAAATATGGAAAAATGAATAATTCCATTTCAGCGAACAACTGTTTGGCGAACGCCTGTTTTTGCGAACATTTGTTTTATTATCAATATACATCGTGATTATATCATAAAAACTTTTTTTTGTCAAGTGGAAATATTTGGAAATATTTGGAAAAAAATGGAAATATATTTTTTTTGGTAAAATATGGAAAAATAAAAAAAAGAGTATAAAAAAATTTTTTTTATATATTATATATAGAAGGAAAAAAACAAAAAAAACTTTTTTTTTGCGTTGTATCTGTTGCCGTTCTAACATTACAAGGGAAAAAGAAAAAATAAAAAAAGTTTTTTTATAAAAACTATTGACAAAAAATAAAAACAATGATAAAATGCTTATAGTTTGAAAAAGAAATGTTTGGAGGTGTAAAAAATGGAGGTTATAAAAAAAATTGATAATCACATAATGGAATATTATAGAAATAATAATGTAATAACGATATATTATAATTATAATAATAATTTACAATGTATTAAATTAATGTATAATATTAAAGAAAGATATTTTTTTCGGTTGTGATAATGCAATTGAAAACATAATGACCAAAAGACAAGTACAAATTTTTATAAAACAATTAAAAAATGTTATTAAAAAATAGGAGGTATTAAAAAAATGAGAAATCAGGAAGTATTAAAAAGATATCTTTTTAGTAGGTATTTTAGAGTAGCGAGTAGCTATTCAAAAAATCTAATTGCTACAATAGAAGGGAACGGCAACAAAACTTTAAAAAATTACAATGCTATTATATCAAAAAAAGAAAACGGAACGTTTTTTATTAATTCAAATTATTTACATTATACGAAAACAACAACAATTATAATAAATCAATTAATAAGGTTATTGAATGAAAACAATATAAAATATAGGTTGTTAGCGTTCTAATAATAAAATAATGTAATATAATTGTAATATAAATGTAATTATATTGTAATTGACTTTAGAAAAAAAAGATGTATAATAATAACATAAGAAAAAAAGAAAAAGAGGTGACAAAAAATGATTGATAAAATATTGACTTGTTTTGTTTATGGTTTATGGTTAGTAAAAGGCTTTTTTATAATAGCAAGTATATGTTTTATGATATATATAATATATATATTGATTGCGTATATTTTATATAAATTGAGTAAACAAAAAATAAATTTACATTTAATAGTAAATAAACTATTGAATAAGTTATTGGATAATCTACTACAAACTTCAAAAGAGTTTATAAAAATATAAAAAATGGAGGTTTAAAAAAATGGATAATAAAAATAAAATAATAAAATATAGCTTGTATTTAGGACTTAATGACAAGGACACTAAAACACAAAAGATTGATACCTTAGAAGCCTATAAAATACTGTGCAATCTACTAAAGAGTTACAACGTAGAAGGATTCACGGTTTACAATGCACATGGATTTTATGTACATGATGATGGAACGTTTACAATTGAAAACACTTTAAAGGTCGAGCTAATGTTCATTGAAGAAATAACAATTGATAATATAATAAAACAATTAAAAGTTATATTCAATCAGGAAAGTATTATTAAACAAGTAGAAGAGGTTACAAGCGAACTAGTATAAGAACGTAACAAGTAAACAAGTGAGGAGGTGCAGAAATATGAACGATTATATAAACGTAAACGATTTTATAAAAAACTACGATAATCAAAACAATGATTTTAATTATAATGATGATGATATATATTACAACGATTTTATCTCTAACTATGAAGAAGTTTAGAATAAATTGTAAAATATTGTCAATTTGGAGGTGTAAACGTGGTCATTTTATTAGTCGGTGTAGTTTTATCAATCCTTGTATGCATGCTTTTTATGTAAACAATAAAAAAAAATATTATGGTAAATAATGGAAATATACTCATAGGGAAATATTCCCCGTCGGGTATATTTTTTTTTGTTTTATAGTTCCACGTGGAACTATAAAAAATGGATTTTATAAAAAGCGAACGTTTGTTCGGATGGGGGGTAGTTTAAGTTTTGGCGAACGTTTGTTTGGTGTGAGGGGGAGTGGGCACCATCGCTTCGACACCCAAAAAAATAGGCTGTCCTACAACAACCTACATACTTACAACTTACTTACAAAAATAATTAAAAAAACTTTCATAATTATCAAAACTAACGGACTTACCATCTTTCACATCAACACAATCATATCCACTACAAAACTCATAACTATTAGCAGAGCATATAATATAAACATCTAACTCTTTTTCATTTTCAACAATAAAATCCAATATTTCATGTTTAACTTTTTCCAACATATCTACAGACAAACCAGAATCCAAGCCATCGAACAAAAAGAATACTCCTTTTTTATGATTCCTGATAGCTTTTCTACTAGTCATACCCAACTCACCAATTTTATAATACAAAAAATCGAAAATATCTTGACCTTCTGAATTTTCAAAAGTTTGAGCAATTTTCTGATAATCTCCATAAAACCCCCAAGATGACTTTGCATTTTTTTCTTCATGAACGTTATCGTACAAATATGGAATATAATCATTTCTAATAGAATCATTTTCAGGAATATTTTCCCAAGAACCAGACTCAGAGAATAGAGATTTAATTTGAGATAATGCAGAAGACTTTCCATCTCCATTTGACCCAATAAGCATAGTAACTCCTTTATTAAAAGAATATTTCACAGGTACTGATTCTCCATTATTCAAATTAGGATTAGACCACAAATACAAATCCATAAATTAATCACACTCCTTTTATCTTCTACATTTACTTTTATATCTACTTTCTATTTCGCAAACAATTTCCGTATTAATTTGTTCTATACTAATAGGATTCATACTCACCCAATCATCGCCCAAGAAATATCTACAGAGTTCATTAAGAGCAACCTGAGCTTTCATAGGAGCTGGAAACAATCCATAATCTTTCCCATTAGTTAACTTAAAGATTCTATCATAAACTTCATTTGGTTTTTCTTTTTTCAACATTATCAACTCTTTCCTTACAAAAATCTATAACACAATATCTTGGATGGGAGTAGTTGCAATTAAAATTATCGCCACAACCAATACACCAAAAGGTTCCAAGTTTTTTAGAATCTTCAAGAATGATATCTGCCATATATTCAAGTATAGGTTCTATATTAACTTTCATTTTCACAAATCCTTTCACAACATTTAACCAAATTATACATCAAACAACTAACCGTCATCAAACCAACCCCACCAGGGACTGGAGTTAACCAATTATCATTATATCTATCATCAAATATTTCCTTAACACTATCAAAATCGGCATCACCACAAAGTTTACCATTCTCATCTCTATTTATACCGACATCGATAACAACTCTAGTTCTATCACCTATAAAAGTATTATCAATAAACTTTTGTTTTCCAACAGCGGAAATAATAATATCAGAGTTTTTACAACATTCTTTTAAATCTTCCAAGTTAGTTTTAGAGTGGCAAAGAGTAACAGTAGCATCATTATTTTCTAACAAGCAAGCCAAAGGTTTACCAACAATATTACTTCTACCGATAATAGAAACGTGTTTCTCAGAAACAGAGATTCCATAGAAATTAAGGAGTAAATAAATTCCCATAGGAGTACAAGGATAAGGGTACCATTCATAAGAATTAGTAAGCAGTCTAGCTCTATTTAAAGGAGTAAATCCATCAACATCTTTTTTAGGGTCAATAGCTTTAAACACTTCAAGAGTTTGAGAGTGAGAAAGGTTCCCAATAGGGCATTGAACTAATATACCATGTATATGGGGGGCTTGGTTTAAGTTCTGGATAACAGGTAAAATATCATCCAATTTAGAGTCACTAGGTAGGGTAATTTCTTCAAAGTTCGCCCCAATGTAATCACAAGCTTTAGATTTATTTCTAACATAAACCTTACTAGCAGGGTCATTTCCCACGACAACAACAGCTAAAGTAGGGGTAACATTAAAAGTCTTTTTTATTTCTTCGCATAAGCTTTTTGTATTATTCTTAACATTAGAAGAACATTCTTTAGCCGACATAACAATAGTTGACATAAGTTATTCTCCTTTCTTAGAGTTATTTTTTTCAAGTCCATAAACCTCATTAATTTTATGACAATTCATAATCTTATATTCATTAAGAATATTACAAATTTCATCATAGTCTTCAGCATAAGAAACCACTGTATCTGCTTTCTTACAAAGGTCATTTAATTGTTCTACTTCTTTATCTCTATTATCAGAAAGTTCAAAAACAGCTTTCTTAATATCTTTTGAAAAAGGTTCTCCATCAATTAAGCAAAAGTCATTAAACTCTTCAATTGGAGTGTTTCCAGTTGAAAGTGAAATAGTTCCTGGTAAAGGAATAGTTACTGCAATTTTTATAGAGTCTACAGGGATATTAAGTTTTTCAGCAAGACCTTTTTTTGTAGTATGAAATAAATGATTAACAGGGTCTCCTTTTTTCACTTCAGAAATTTTATTTTCATATTTCTCATTAATATTTTTTAAAGATGTCTCATAAAATTCTTTTATAATATCATTTTCTAAATCATTTTTTTCCATATTATCATTCCTTTCTTTACATACAATTTCAAATTGATTACTTAAAGGATTATAACAAAGTTTCTCTATCTCATCAGAGTAAAGTTTAGCTGACCTAATTTGGGAACTACCAAGTAATTGAAAATTAATCAAATATCTTTTAGCTCCACGTTTATTGTTAGTAGGAATTTCTTTTTCAATAAAGCCATGCATACCTACAGAAAGCCAATTATAATCTGGATAGATATATTTAAAATTAGTTACAACCACTTCATCATTTTCTTTAAAATCACACATAATCAATCCCTACCTTCTAAAAAATTTAGTATAAATCCAATTTGCAATAGCAACAACTATACAAACCACAACCAAAGCTATAACAATTTTAAAAGCAATTCCAGCAACGAAGAATACAAGTTTAAGACCAACAATTAAAACTACTATAGCAAGTACAATTGCTAATATCTTTTTAAGTAAATCCATTCAATACACCTCTTTTCTTATACATTCTTACAGAACCACACAACAAGTGCAACTAAAACTAAGAAAATGAGACCAATTGGACCAAAGGCAAGAATAAGTAAAGCTAGAAGTCCAATACCAAGAAGAACAAAACCAATTTTCGAACTTCCTAGTGCAAGAACGACAAGCAAAGCCAAAACGACAAAAAGTTGACCAATCATAACATTACTCCTTTCCGAGCTAACCTATTTTTATTAATAGTAGTAGCTCTAATATCTTTCCAATTATATTTCCCATTTTCCAAAACAATATAATTTGAATTACTGTCCACAAATTTATCTATAATTTTTTCTCCAGATTTCAAGATAAGGAGAACACGTTTTCCTTTTTTAAAACCGTGATGAATCATTCATCTTCTCCAATCTTGTATGGATATTTATAAGCACAATGTAGATTTTCTACTTCTTCAGGAGTTGCAAAGACATATGCAACACCTTTTTGTGGAATAGGAACTCCTATCATAAGTCTAAAAGTTTTATTACCATTACTATCTGTAATAGGTTTAATTTCATTAACAAAACCAATACAGCCAATCCATTTATGGTTTTCTCTAAAGCAAACAATATCATTTAATTCAAACATAAAAGCACCTCATTTTTTATCATATTTTCACCAGAAATTACTATTTTTTGATAAAAACTGGTGAAAAAAGATTAATTTTTAGTCATTTTTTGTATAATTTCATTAAGAACAATCATATCGTGTAAGGCTGGTTCTACCTTTTCTTGTAGGTAACCAACATAAGGTTGTTTCAAAGAAAGTTCGTGTTTAATCCCATCAAGTCTATCATAAATATTATTTATACAAGAAAGAGCCTTATTTTTTTCATAATCATCCATAACTACATTCTCCCTTCCTCAAGACCGTGTAAATAGCCCTCATCATATCCATTTTCATAACCTTTATCATATCCTTCATTATAAGCATCATTTTGCAATTTAGTAAGTTCATTTCTTTTTTTATTGTAGCAATCTGGACAAAGGCATTCACCATTAAGCCATATTCTATCTCCATTTCTAACATCTTTATTACAAGATGGACATTTTACTATCTTATCTAAATAGTCATTCATAATTATTCCCCCAATTTTTTACCTCTTAACTTTTCAACCCAAAATCTATCTATTTCTGTAATAGGAGCCTGATAAGGAACTCCATCATTATAATTAGCATTTACTGGGTCAATAGTAAAGGAATTTGTATAGTCAAAGTTTTCTATTCCATTTTTTGCTATACTATCAACTGTATTTTTAATATCCTGAATAACATCTTGTGAGTCTATAACAAATTCAAGGAACTGTCCAGACAAGACATTAATAATCACAAGCCAATACTTAGTATTATCTTTATGAGTAGAGTATGGTTTCGTAGCAAATACAAGTTTTCCACAATTAGCCATAACAGTATATTTTTTCTTATCTGCATAAAGTCCAACAACAGTAAATTTAGTTTTTAATGGAATAGAGTATTGAACAATGCAATCCAATATAGATAATTGTTCACCATTAACTTTAGAAACTTTATCTGTTTCATAATCTGAATAAATCAATTTCCACATTACCCATTTCCTCCCTCGTCAGTATCAACCAAATAAAAAGATACATTATCGCAATTTTTTTCATTAACAAGACCATCTTGAGCTTCTGTAAGATTATGCCCATAAGCTATAGAAAAAGGGTGAATAGCACCATAAGCAAGCATAGATACAGCAGCATCAGGATTGTATTTTTCTAATTCCTCAATTAATTCTTTAACAGTAATACCTTTTCTAATCATCATTACTCCTTCCTGTATTATAATGAGCCTCAAGAAGTTTTAATAAGTCTTCATCTTCAATATAATACATATCATTTAGATTTGTTGGTTTAGTATTTTCAAGTAACTGGCATAAACGTAAATCTGGATATCTAAGCCAAATTTCCTTTATCTTGTCTAAAACTTTTGGGATTCTTTCTACATCTCTCATAATAAAACTCCTTTACTTTTTTTAAAAAATAAGGAAAAGAAGATTCTTTAGATTTTTTTAAATAGAGAATTCCTTTTCCTATGGTCAAATCATCACAATATTCATTTAAAGTATATCTTTTGTTCATTTATTTGCCTCCAAATAGATTCTTTCTAATTCTTGATATTCTTCAAAATCCTCATATCCACCTTCGCCCCATGGATGAGATACCCATCCACATTTAGGACATTTAAGACATGTATATGTAGTATCTGGGTTTCGGTCATATTTTCTAAGGCATTTTCCAGAAAGGGAGTATTCCGCTTCGTAAGAGAACCCCATAACAACTCTAATTCGTTTATTTTTACATTTAGGACAAAAATCTATAGGGATATCATAACTTTTAGCCATATACTACACCTTCTTTCCGCAATACATACAAAACACACTATCATTAGGAATTTCTTTAGCACAAGACTGGCATACCTTAACTTTAAATAAGCTAACCATTATTTTACCGTTTCCCAAATCAGTAACTGTAAGAGGGGAATCATTAACTATTCCATATTTATCACGAATTTCTTTAGGAATAACGATTCTACCTAATGGGTCAAGTCTTCTAATAATACCCACGTTTTTCATTTTTTCACAACCTTTCTTTTTGAATACAAATACATTATAGCACAACATTTCGTATAAGTCAATAGTTTTATTGTAAAAAAATGACAAATTTTTAAAAAAGATACTTTCCATTTTGAAGATTAAATATTTTATCAATAAGAATTCTTTCCAATATTTTAGGAGAGATAAAGTTAGCAAGTCCAAAAAGGGACTCATCCAAAATGGAGTTAAAGTTGTCTATTAAGGTATTTTCGCAATCTTCACAACAAGCCTTATCTGGAGTTTTATAATTTTCTTTACAGATAGGACAGAAGTTTTCTGGTGAAGGAAAAGGAATAATCTTTCCCATATTATCTCTCCTTTCTTTTAAAGCAAATCATAGTTTCTTGTGAAATGCAAGTAGAAGCATGAGGGCAATAATTTGCTTTTTCACATAAATTTTCTGGTTGTTTGTTTTTAAATCGTAAAAAAACTACTGAACCAAAAATTAACAGTAAGACTAGCAATAGTCCAACAAGCATATACAACACTTCCAAATCTTTTGTAAATTAAAATCTCTGATATTTTTTTCTAAGTTTTTGTAGAACTACATTAGACATTGTATCCATATCTATATCAGCTGTAGTGTTGTTATTTACATCTCTAAGATTTTCAGGAATCCCTTCCCCATTATTAAGCATGTTCATAAATTCAGTTTGACTAGCACCAATTTCTTTCAGAGTCTCTTTAACGCTTTGAGGAATTCCACCACCGATAATCCATTCACTCATATTAACACCCCTTTCTTTTGTAGTTTCTTAAACTTTCTATAAAGGAATTTTTCTTTTTTTCTTTTTTAAGTTCCTTTTCTTTTTTTAAGTCTTCCAAATATTCAGTTTGGACATCACTTAAAATAATGTAAGATTTACATTCTGGGCACTCAACCACATCAGACCAAGTATAGTCCAAATCATAATCAGTAAAAGGAGCAGCAAGAAATCTTTTAGTTTTTACATCGTTTTCGCAATACTGAAATATACAACCACAATGTTCACAAGTAGCTTCTTTTACAGTATTTCCATGTTTAAGTATCTTCATCTTCAAGACTTCTTTCTTCTGGAGTAAGAACAACTACTATATCATAAGATTGATAGAAAGCATCAGTCCCATTTTCTTCATTCCATTTTTTTACAAAGTCAATAAGTTCTTTTGTATCATCAAAATAGAAGTCTTCTAAATTAGAATTTTCTTCTGCATTTTCAATAGCAGTTTCTATGTCAACTTCAACACGTTCTTTTACTGTTCCCCAAACGTATTCTGGCATTTCTAAATCATTATAATATTGATATTCTTTAAGGTCTTCCAATTCCCAATAAAAGTTCTCATTAAAATAGATAGGATAATCTGGGAATTTCTTAATATATTCAGAATATGACATCTTTGTCGCTTTATCAAATTTACGTTTTTCTGAACATTGAGGACAAACATAGTTGTATTTTTCAGTAGGTTTTCCACAATCCTCACAATAGTATTGTTTACAGCACATGTTGGCAAGGTACTCATCAGTACCTATACCACCACCTGCATATACTTTCCCACATTTCTCACACATATATCCATTAACTTGAATTTTTTTAGCCATAGAATCATCTCATTTCATTTAGAATTTCATATTTTCTACAAAAGTCCATAAAGTCTTTTGAAAATACATAAATAGGTTGACTTCCCATATAAAATTCTGCATACAACAAGTTGCTAAGTTCTGGGGTACTTGTAACATAATCAAATAGAGCACTAACTTTCTTGTCTACAATTTCAGAGTCTCCAACCAATTCAAAATTATCTGGAAGTAGGTTTGTATATTGTTTTTCTGTAACAGTAAGTTCTCCTTTTGCTATTGGGACCCAAACTTGGTTAAACATATAATCAGCTACATCAAATATGTTTGAGTTATTGTATCTTTGTGTTTCAGAGTTAGCCAAGACTAACTTATCTGAATTTAAAGATGAATTCAAAGCAAGTTCGAAGCTGCTGTTTTTAAGAGGCTCTAATTTGTTAGCAGTAATGATAACAGTGAAAGTAATAGAGTTCCAGATATTATGAAAAGGGATTATTTCTATTTCAGAGGAAATTTTTATTTTTCCTGCTTGTTTTTGTTCATTCGATTGCATTTTTGCAAAGGGTTCTACTCTAATAGAGTTAATAATGTTAATACTATCTTTTTCTTCTAAAAAATAATTCATTTAAAATCTCTCCTTGTAAATATTCTTATAAAAATCTTCTCCTTTCTCTTAAAAATCTAGTTGGTATAATATCATATTAAAGAAGTAAAGTCAATATTTTTTAAGGCAAAATGTTGACAAAATTAAAAGTAAAGTTTTACCTATTGTTAAATATCGTATTTCCCAAAGATTTTATAAATAGCCCAGGATTCTTCAAAACATTTTTTTTACTAATTGGTAAATACATATTATTTTTAAAAGTAAGTTTATAGAATGTATGTAAATTGTCAATATTTTCCAATTGTAAAATTTGATTTTGAAAAATTGGATTATTAATGTCAAGATTTTGAAAATTTGCAAGGATTTGAATGTCAAGCAAGTCGTCAATTGAAGTTAAATGAAGCCTGTCAAGTTCTTGATTCATTATTATAGGAATTTGATTTTCAAAGAGCTGTTCCAAAGCATTTGAATCATTTTTGGGAAGAATGGAGAAAGTAGTGTAGATAGTTTGAAGAAAGATACAGTTGTCAAAATATTGACAAGTTGGATGTCTATAGATTATGTAATCTCCATCTTGGTTTTTAAAGTAATTCAGATTCATTAATATGTCACTCCTTTATGCAAAATCATTATATCACATTTTAGTTTTTTTGTCAAGATTTTGACAGAATTCCATAATTGGAAAAATTTTCCATTTTTGCGGGGTGAGATTTGCTTTCGGGGTAGCTAAAGCGACCCGAAATAACCAACGGTAAGACGGGGCTTACCTAGTTGAGAATTCGCTTACGCTCTTCTCTATGGATGGCGGTTAGAGAACCTTGTTAAATATATGACCGACTTATTTCCAACAAGTAGGTAATATAAAAATATATAATGTTTATATTCCAAGTTCCTATTGCCACACCCAACCAATCCATTAGGAACTTAAAATATAATCCCAAGCCATTATGACTTGCTCCCAAGATTTGGTCGCAAGACCATAAATGTCTTGACATTATATATAGGAAATCAGCAAAGTTCTGAAAACCTTGTGGGACAATGGATACAGACGACAAATATAAAAATGGAAAAATTTTCCATCGCTAAAAGTGTTGATAGAGTAGGGTTAGAGCAATTGGAAAAAACTGGAAATTTAAAAAAAATAAAACTGGGGTTAAACCCAGGTGGGAGAGGGGCTAGAAAGGAAAAAATTAAAAATGAACATTATACTATATTATCATAAAATTTCAAATGTGTCAATAGTTTTTTTAAACTCCGAATGTATTGGGGCTGTAAGGATACAGAGATTCGATTCTAAAAAATGGAAATTTTTTCCAATTGTCAAAATTTGACAATTTCATTTCCAAATTTTTCCAATTTTGGGTGGTGTGCAACAAAAGTTAGGACAAAAATGGAAAAAGACCACATAATATAGGTAGAGAGGTGTGAAGGGAGAGATATTCCTAAAAGACTGAGAAGAAAGAGGTGAAATAGATGGCTTGCAATGATTATGACATAGAAAGTGCCTTAGGGACAGATGATTATGAATACCTACAAGAATATATTGAAGAGTATGGTAGACATATGAATGACAGAAAATTTGAAAAGAAGTATGGAAAAAAAAGTATGCACGAGAGATTACAGGTGGAGAGAACGGCTGATGTCTTTGAAATAGAAGAAAGGAAATTACTAGAAGATGAAAAAGGAACAGATTATTAAAATAGACAAGGAAGTAATGGATGAATATGGAAAGTATTATTTTAATAGTCATCCAAGGGCAAGAAATCATCCATTAGCGAAGTTTAATGCAAAAGACAAGAGTGTAGGTTCAGTTTT
>ERZ1643246.3869-NODE-3869-length-12374-cov-4.031496_pt1 | contig 12374 bp, 8 predicted proteins | sample MGYA00579265_ERZ1643246 | MGnify/ENA primary metagenome ERZ1643246 (study PRJEB29033, sample SAMEA4952261) | chicken gut metagenome | biome: Broiler Chicken; feature: Gastrointestinal Tract; material: Caecum | place: Ireland | collected 2018 | study: Broiler...
CATCTCCCCGACATCACATCGTTCCAGTAGCGCAGCCCCTCCGTCTCCGTCACCCGGATCATGGGAAAGAGCTCCGGCATGCCGGGACAGATGTCAGGGAAAATATTTCTGTATTTGTCCGTCAGCTCCGGGTGAAAGCTCCGGGTCCTGTGATCCATCCAGACCGCCGTGTAAAAGATGCCCGCCTCCACCAGATCCTGGAACATGTGGCTTCCATAGCTCAGCTCCGGCATGTACCCAGCCCGGCTGTCGGACACCTCGCAGATCCCGGAAAAGCCGGAAATATCTGCGAACTTCACCGGGACGCCCAGCTCCGGTGAGGAGGTCCCGATCCGGCCCGGCGCTAACAGGAGCAGTTTTTTGCCCTGCCCCCGGTAATACCGGTTGACCCTTCCCACAGCCTCCGCCACCTGGTATTTCTGTCCGTAGGGGTATTCATAGTAGGCCTTCGGGTCAATCCGGACCACCACATCGATCTCCTGCGAGGCAGAGTCCCCCACAGAGGAGTCCTGCAGGCTGAACAGCACCTGTTCCTCGGGCACTGCCGGGATCTCCACCTTCCCGTTCCTGCTGCCCGTGTACAGTGGGCGGCACTGGAGCAGATTCACCACGAACCTTCCCTCCTCATCCAGATTGACCGTGTACTCAATGTCCACCGGATTGCCATAGGCCCTCTCCAGAGCCTTCAGCACCCTTCTCATAAAATCAGTAAAATCCCTGTTTTCCAGAAGGTGCTGGCAGGTGATAAACCACACCTGTCTCTCCTTTCCCATCCGCCGCAGGGCGTCCTCGGCCTCATAGTCCCTCTCCATCACAGCCTTCCTGAGCCAGAGCGGCATGCTCTCCACAGCCCGGTCCGTCTCCACTGTCCTCAGCGCGTTTTCCCCTATGTCCAACACGTCCATCTTCCTCTGGGAGAACCGATGCCTGTCCGCCGTGCTTGTCTGCATGGAGGCGGCAGGTCGATCCAGAGCTGCCAGCCGGGGATAGTCATTTTCCGTCCGGTCCACCGCCCGGGTCCCCAGTCCGGCCACGATCCGCAGAAGCCCCGCCGATGGATCCATGTCATCCCGCCACCTGTAGGCGCTGTAGCTGTATCCCACGCCGGCCGCCGCGGGGAAGAACAGGTCTCCGTGATAGGAGCCCGACACCCGCTGCACCAGCACAGCCATCTGCTCATCCCTGTGCTCCAGCCCCCGCTGTTTTCTGTACTCCAGCGCCGACACGTCCATAGTGCTGGCATAGACGGTCCTGACCGCGTCCTCAAAGGCCTGCAGGCGGGCTGCCGGGCTGCCCTGGTTCACGCAGAACACGGACTCGTATTTCCCCGCAAAGGCATTTCCAAATCCGTCCTCCAGAAAGCTGGAGGACCGCACGATAATAGGGCTCTGCCCGAAATACTCCAGTATGGAACGGAACTTCTCCCGAATATTCGGGGGAAATTCACCTACCAGCAGGGCCTCTCTGAGCTCCTTCGCCCGGCTGAAATAGCCCTCCTGGGTCCTCTGGGCAATCCGCAGCTCCCAGCAGCTGTTGGACACAATATAGGTGTAAAACACATCCGACCCAATGTAGAAAGAGTCATGGGGCTCCAGGTACGCCCCTCACCCGGGCAGCTCCTTCCGGACAATCTTGCGGGCCAGCAGCATCCCGCAGGCCTTGCCCCCTATGGAGCCGCTCCCCGCCATCCTGTCCCGGAGCAGGAAATAGTCCCTGGGCTCAAAATATTTCCTCAGCATCTCCTGGAGCCTGCTGTCCTTTGTCATAGTGCTCTCTATGATCTGCCGCTCCATATCCCCGCTGAAATCCCCCTGCCGGCAGGCCATCCTGGCCGCGGAGAAAAAGCGGTCATGGCTGTCCATATTCTGATCCTGCTCCTGGAGCTCTTCCTCCTCCAGGATGCGGTAGTAGCGGCTCAGGGCCACGCCGTCCTCCACAGTCTTCAAAGTCCCCTTCCCGGGATCGCAGGCGTGAGGGAGGAACATTTTGGCCGAATACCGGTTCCACACCTTCAGGGGATGGAGATAGTAGAAGCCATCTCCCCTGTACACATCCAGGAAAACCTGCGTCGTGTCCCGTATTCTGGCCACAGCGTCAAAGGAATGGCGTCCCCGCAGCAGCGGAAAATAGGCCACTGTGTCCAGCCGGAGCAGGTAAGGACAGGTAACGCGGAAAAAATTCCCCATCATCAGATCCGTATACCACACGGACTGGAGAGCGGAGAGGCTGTCGAAGACATAGAAAGCCTCCCTTCCATTTTCTGTGATACAGTTATAGATGTCAACCGTAAAAGCCTCAAAACCTCTATCCGGGTCAAACTCCCGGATCTTAAGTCCCGGCCGGGGTGCCAGCAGGGGCTCATGCCCGGCGAACTTCATATAGACAGTAGTCCGGCCGTCGGCGATGGCCCGCTCCGCAAAAGGCTCCGCAAAATACCGGAACTGGTCCAGGCTCTTTACCCTCCACACAACATTGTCCCCAAGCCGAATGTTGTCCAGAAGCCGGTCTACGTCCGGAAAACCGCTTAAAATCCTGTCAAACGCACTCATATTCTGTCCCTGCCTTCCCGCATCTGGCTATCTCCATCTTTTCATCTGCCATTCCACCTACTGCCCTATGGCTGCCCCGGCCGCCTACGCCGGGGCGCCTCCCTTGGGCTGCCAAAAAGGCGCCGGGAAATCCCTCTCCGGATTTCCGCAGCGCCTTTGCTGTCCGCTGGTCACTCACACCAGCCTTCGTTTTCTTTTACTTCCAATCTATGGATCAGGCCATCTCCGGCTCGGCTTCCGCCTCCTGGCTCAGCGCCTCCTCGTACTTCTCCAGGATAATGCTCTGGATCCGCTCTCTTGTGGCGGAATTGATGGGATGGGCGATATCCCTGTACGCTCCGTCCAGCGCTTTCTTGCTCGGCATCGCGATGAAAAGCCCTTTCTCTCCTTCAATGACTTTAATGTCATGCACAACAAATTCTTCATCCATTGTGATGGACACCACTGCCTTTAATTTCCCTTCCTTCGCAACTTTCCGCACGCGTACATCTGTGATCTGCATGTCTTCTAGCCCCTTTCTTGTCAGTCACTGCATCTTTTTCCTTTTCTCTTACAGTGCATATCTCTCATTTTTTTCGACTACTATCTTTACGCCGTTCTCGCCTACGTGGCGCGTATTGGCCCGGATCGTGTCCCGGCTCTCCACGATACAGTTCTCAATATAGGTGTTATCGCCCAGATACACGTCATTGAGAATGATCGAGTTCTTGATCACGCAGTTATTCCCCACAAAGGTCTTCTTGAACAGCACGGAGTTCTCCACTGTGCCGTTGATAATGGACCCGCTGGCCACAAGGCTGTTCTTTACAACAGCCCCCGGATTGTATTTTGCCGGTGGCAGGTCGCTGACCTTGGAATAAATGCCCGGATATTCCTTGAAGAAGTAATTTCTCACTTCCGGCTTCAGGAAATCCATGTTGGTCTTATAATACGCGTCAACTGTAGCAATATTGCTCCAGTAGTCTTTGATCTTATAGCCGTATATCTTCTTCAGATTTTTGTATCTGATGAGGATATCCGTCACGAAGTCATGCCTCTCCTCCTCGGCGCAGTGCTCAATCAGGTCGATGAGCTGGCGCCTTCTTATGATGTAAATGCCTGTGGAGATGGTGTTGTAGGCAGCCATCATGGGCTTCTCCTCAAACTCCTCCACCCGCATGGTCTCGTCCATCTTCAGGGTGCCGAAACGTGTGGCATCCTCCCCCGGCTGCAGCTCCCTGCACACGATGGTGATGTCCGCCTTCTTTGCTATATGATATTCCAGAACCTTGTTGTAATCCATCTTGTACACCGCGTCTCCGGAAGTAATGATCACGTAGGGCTCATGGCATTTCTTCAGGAAATCCAGGTTCTGGTAGATGGCGTCCGCCGTCCCCCTGTACCAGTAGCCATTGTCCGCGGTGATGGTGGGAGTGAACACAAAGAGTCCTCCCTGCTTTCTTCCGAAATCCCACCACTTGGAGGAATTCAGATGTTCATTTAAGGAGCGGGCATTGTACTGTGTCAGCACAGCCACCTTCTGGATATGAGAGTTGGTCATATTGCTCAGGGCAAAGTCGATGGCCCGGTAGCTTCCCGCGATGGGCATGGCCGCAACGGCCCGCTTCTGGGTCAGTTCTCTCATCTTGTTGCTGTTCCCGCCTGCTAATATAATTCCTACTGCTCTCATATTCTCTCACCCGCCTTTATCAATGTCTCTCCGCTCTCCAGCACGCCGCCGGGGTAATCCTCCTTCACTGTCACGCCGCTGATGGCAGTATTCTTTCCGATCTGCACGCCCTCGGGTATGACGGAATTTTCCCCGATGGTCACAAGGCCGAAGGAGTAAATGTTCGGCTTGAGCTTGTTCGGCACATCCGCGCCCGTGCCCAGAGTGGCGTTGTCACTGATCTGCACGCTCTCCGCGATAATGGCCTTGTCAATGATACAGCCCGCGCCGATTTCCACATCCTTCATGATAATGGAATCCCGGACCACGCTGCCAGGTCCGATGGTCACGCCGGAGCCGATAACGCAGTTGTGGACCTCCCCATAGATCTCTGCGCCGTCTCCTATGATACTCCTGTCGATGATGGCAGTGTCCGCAATGTACTGGGGCGGGATGATATCACTGTTCGTGTAGATCTTCCAGAACTCCTCATACAGGTTGAACTCCGGTATGATGTCGATGAGCTCCATGTTGGCCTCCCAGTAGGATCCCAGCGTTCCCACATCCTTCCAGTAGCCATTGTACTCGTAGGCGAAGAGACGCTTGTCTTTCTCGTGGCAATAGGGGATGATGTGCTTTCCAAAATCACAGCCGGGCACGTCCTTCAGATCCATCAGCGCCTTTTTCAGCACCGGCCAGCTGAAGATGTAGATGCCCATGGACGCCAGATTGCTCTTGGGCTCCGGCGGCTTCTCCTGGAACTCCGTGATGCGGCCGTCAGAGTCCGCCACCACGATACCGAAACGGCTGGCCTCCTCCATGGGAACAGGCATAGCGGCTATGGTCACATCCGCGTCATGCGCCTTGTGGTAGTCCAGCATCACCTCATAGTCCATTTTATAAATGTGGTCTCCAGACAGGATCAGCACGTAGTCCGGGTTAAATGTACTCATGTAATCCAGGTTCTGATAGATCGCGTTGGCTGTACCTGTGTACCACTCACTGTTTGAGCTCTTCTCATATGGCGGGAGGATAGACACCCCTCCGATGTTGCGGTCCAGATCCCACGGGATGCCGATCCCGATATGTGTGTTGAGCCGCAGCGGCTGGTACTGGGTCAGAACGCCCACAGTGTCGATCCCCGAGTTGATACAGTTACTGAGCGGAAAATCTATAATTCTGTATTTCCCCCCAAAAGCAACGGCCGGCTTGGCAACTTTTGCCGTGAGGACTCCAAGTCTGCTGCCCTGTCCTCCTGCCAGCAGCATTGCTATCATTTCTTTTTTAATCATGCCATCACCCCTTCTCAGCAATTTTTTAATGACTCTTATTATACCATACTTCCGTATTTAAGTGAACATATTTTACAAAAAAAGTGATTATTCTACTATTTTTTTATCGATATATCACAAAAAAAGTTTCTTGGCTTTTCTATTATATATGTTTATAATAATATAAATGAGGCACAGATCGCCTTTTTCGGCGCTTCGCCATTCTTATATGTATTGCTATTGACGGATATTATTTTACAGAAAGGTATGTTGATCATGTATAAAATCAATTTTCATGAACCTGTTCACGTGCACTTTATCGGCATCGGCGGCATCAGCATGAGCGGCCTGGCTGAGATCCTCCTCAAGGAGGGCTTCACCATCTCCGGCTCTGACGCCAGGCAGTCTGCCCTGACAGACCATCTCTCCTCCCTGGGCGCGCAGGTCTTCTACGGGCAGAAGGCCTCCAACATCATCCCCGGGATCGACGTGGTCGTGTACACAGCGGCCATCCACGAGGACAATGAGGAGTACGCCGAGGCTGTAAGGCAGGGGCTTCCCATGCTCAGCCGGGCGGAGCTCTTAGGCCAGCTCATGCGGAACTACCGGGTGCCTGTGGCCATCTCCGGCACCCACGGGAAAACCACCACAACCTCCATGCTCTCCCACATCCTTCTGGCCGGGGAGAAAGACCCCACCATCTCCGTGGGGGGCATCCTGAAAGCCATCGGGGGAAATATCCGGGTGGGCGGCTCCGACATCTTTGTGACCGAGGCCTGCGAGTACACCAACAGCTTCCTCCACTTCTTCCCGAAGATCTCCGTGATCCTCAACATTGACGCGGACCACCTGGACTTCTTTAAGGATCTGGAGGATATCCGCCACTCCTTCCGGAAATTCGCCCAGCTCCTGCCTGAGGACGGCGTCCTCATCATCAACAAAGGCATTGACAGACTGGAGGAGATTACGGAAGGGCTGAAATGCCGGATCATCACCTTTGGCCTGGAGCCGGATGCGGATTACTCTGCCGGCTCCGTCTCCCACGACGAGTTCGGCGACGCTTCCTTTGACCTCATCCGGAACGGCCAGAACGCAGGGCGGATCCGCCTGTCCGTGACAGGGGACCACAACATCTGCAACGCCCTCTCCGTCATCGCGGCTGCAGACCTGCTGGGCGTGTCCCTGGAGGACGTGCAAAAAGGGCTCTCCTCCTTCAAGGGAACAGACCGCCGCTTTGAGCACAAGGGAGACTGGAACGGGGTCACTGTCATCGACGACTACGCCCACCACCCCACGGAGATCAAGGCCACTCTGAAGGCAGCCGCCGCCTACCCCCACCGGGAGATCTGGTGCGTGTTCCAGCCCCACACCTACACCCGCACCAAGGCCCTCTTTGACGATTTCGCCGACGCACTCACTCACGCGGATCACGTAGTGCTGGCGGATATTTACGCCGCCCGGGAGACGGACACGCTAGGCGTGTCCTCAGAGCTGCTGGCAAAGGCTCTGAAGGAGAAGGGCTGCGACGCCTTCTACCTTCCCTCCTTTGAGGCCATCGAGGAATTTCTCGGCAAGCACTGCCAGAAGGGGGACATGTTGATAACTATGGGGGCCGGAAACGTTGTAAACATTGGAGAGGATCTGCTGAAAGGCTAGTTATCCACATTTTCCACAGGATTTTATCCACAAAAAAGATGGATTTTGGCTCAAAAAGTTCTTTTTGCCCCTCCCTCTCCGGTGCTATAATAGGTCTGCGATAAGACGTATACGACAGATAACGACAAGCGAGGATGGGAGAAGCATGAAGAAACTGACACTGAAAAACTGCCGGCAGGAGAGCGCGCTTTTGCTGGATTACGAATTCATTGACAACTATATGCCGGAGGCTAACGGAGAGTACGTGAAGGTCTACCTTCTGCTGCTGCGCTGCCAGGCCAGCCCGGACAGGGAGCTGACCGTCTCCGGCATCGCGGACATCCTGGACGACACGGAGAAGGATGTGATCCGCGCGTTGAAATACTGGAAAAAACAGGGTCTTCTGGACTATGAGATCACGGAGGACCCTGGCAGCGGCATGTCCTCTTCCGTCCATGAGGCGTCCTCCGCGGCGGCCTCTTCACCGGCAGTCTCTTCTGCGGCATCGGTTTCCGCGGCAGTTTCTTCCCCGGATGTTTCCCCGGCGGGAGCTTCCCCGACGGCGGCTTCCCCGGCATCGGATTCCTCTGTGACGGTTTCCCCGGCGGCATCCTCCCCGGAGAACGTGACCCGCTTCCGAAACCGCAAGGAGTTAAAGGAGCTGCTCTTTGTGGCGGAGCAGTACCTGGGAAAGACCCTTTCTGTCACGGATATGAAGACTATTACCTATTTCTATGACGAGCTGGGCATGTCTACGGACTTGATCGAGTACCTCATCGAGTACTGCGTGGAGAACGGGCACAAGAGCATGCACTACATACAGAAGGTGGCTCTCTCCTGGACAGACCGGAAGATCCGGACTCCGGAGGAGGCTAAGCAGAGCGCGGCCCTTTATAGCAAAAGCTGTTATGGTGTCCTGAAGGCCTTCGGCATCACCGGGCGCTCCCCCGCGTCCTCCGAGCTGGCCTACATCCAGCGCTGGAGCGGAGAGTACGGCTTCTCGGACGAGCTGATCCTGGAGGCCTGCAACAGAACCATGAACAGCATCCACCAGCCCAGCTTCGACTACGCGGAGTCCATCCTGAAGAGCTGGCTGGAGGGAGGCGTCAAGACCAGGAAAGATGTGGAGGCTCTGGACCTGGCCTACCAGAAGGAGAAGCAGGAGCGGAAGGAAAAGCGCCAGGCGCGGTCCGCAGCCGCTTCCCCGGAGACACCCAGGGCAGCCCGGAACCGTTTCAACAACTTTGAGGGCAGGACCTACGAGGACATGGAGGATCTGACCCGCAGGCTCATACAGAACCAGTAGGACAGGACTGTCCTCCAACACTTGAGAAGGGAGAAGACTTGTGGCTCTTACCAATTCCCAATACGACCAGATCATGCGCACCTACGAGCAGCACCGCCTGGAAAATGAGTACAGGAGGCGCAGGCGCTATGCGGATATAGAAAAAAAGATTCCTCAGATAAAGGAGCTGGACGATGAGATCTCCAGCCTTTCTCTGCAGCAGGCCCGCCGCCTTCTGGAGGGGGATGAGTCCGCTCTGGACACCTTAAAAGAAAAAATTCACTCGCTTTCCCAAAAAAAGCTTGCACTTCTGCGGGAAAACGGTTATCCTTCGGATTATCTGGAGCTTCACTACACATGCCCGGACTGCCAGGACACAGGGTATATCGGAGACAGGAAATGTCACTGCTTTAAGAAGGCTGTCATCGACCTGCTCTACACCCAGTCCAATCTGCAGGAGGTGCTGGACAGGGAGAATTTTGACACCTTTTCTATGGAATACTATTCCGAGGGCCACATCGACCGCCTCACCGGCCGGTCCTCCAGGGAGGCCATAGAGATCGCCCTGAAAACCTGCCACGAGTTCACGGACACATTCGGGACGGATTTCCGCAATCTGCTCCTCTACGGAGATACAGGGGTGGGAAAAACCTTTCTGTCCCACTGCATCGCAAAGGAGCTGCTGGAGCAGTCCTTCTCCGTAATCTATTTCACGGCCGCCCAGCTTTTTGACATATTTGCGAAGAGCACCTTCCGGCGGGAGGAGGAGGCAGGGGCCGACTGCGAGCATATCTACAGCTGTGATCTTCTCATCATTGACGATCTGGGAACGGAGATGAGCAACACCTTCACCAACTCCCAGCTTTTTATCTGTCTGAACGAGCGGATCCTGCGAAAAAAATCCACCCTGATCTCAACCAATCTCTCACTGGAAGACCTGAAAAACATTTACTCGGAGAGAGTCTTTTCGAGGATCACCAGCGCCTACACCGTGCTGAGGCTGACAGGTGACGATATCCGGATACAGAAAAAACTGATGAACAGAGCGTAAGAAAATATTTCAAATAACAGGAGGTACCTTATAAGATGCTGCGCCGAAATGAACGTATTTTAGACAATATTCCCGTTGGAGCCCTTGGGATCATCGCCCTGGACGGCTGCCAGGACATGGGAAAACGTGTCAACGACTATCTCGTAAAATGGAGAAAGGAAGACGGACATGAGCACAAGAACGATGTCGTCTTCAGCGGATATGAGCGAGACAACTATCTGATCGACGCAAGAGTGCCCCGGTTCGGCTCCGGTGAAGCAAAGGGGATCATCGGAGAGTCCGTCCGCGGAAAGGACATTTATATCATGGTTGACGTGTGCAACTACAGCCTGACCTATTCTCTGTCCGGCCACACAAACCACATGTCTCCCGACGACCACTTCCAGAACCTGAAGCGCATCATCGCCGCCATCGGGGGAAAGGGACGCCGTCTCAACGTGATCATGCCCTTCCTCTATGAGAGCCGCCAGCACAAGCGGAGCAGCCGGGAGTCTCTGGACTGCGCCCTGGCCCTGCAGGAGCTGGTTCACCTGGGCGTGGACAACATCATCACCTTTGACGCCCACGATCCGAGAGTGCAGAACGCCATTCCCTTAAGCGGCTTTGAGACCGTGCGCCCCACCTACCAGTTTGTAAAGGGACTTCTGCGCACAGTCAAGGATCTTCAGATCGACAGCGACCACATGATGGCCATCAGCCCCGACGAGGGCGCCACAGAGCGTGCCGTGTACCTGGCTAACGTGCTGAACCTGGACATGGGCATGTTCTACAAGCGCCGTGACTACACAAGGATCGTAAACGGCCGCAACCCCATCGTGGCTCACGAGTTCCTGGGCTCCTCCGTGGAGGGCAAGGACGTGATCATCCTGGACGACATGATCTCCTCCGGAGACAGCATTCTGGATGTAGCCCGCCAGCTGAAGCAGCGGAACGCGAAGAGGATCTACGCTGCCGCCACCTTCGGGCTTTTCACAAACGGTATGGAGAAATTCGACAGGGCCTACGAGGAGGGCATCATAAACGGCATCCTGACCACCAACCTGATCTACCAGACGCCGGAGCTGCTCTCACGTCCCTACTACATCAACTGCGACATGAGCAAGTACATCGCCCTCATGATCGACACACTGAACCACGACGGCTCCATCAGCAGCATCCTGAACCCCAGCGCGAGAATTCAGAACGTGGTGGAGAAATACCGCAGGGGCGAGGAAATCTAAGGACAGCTCTGATCCAAAACAGAATAGAATACACAAAAAAGGACAGGTTCCGTTTCCGCCGGAGCCGGATTGCAGGGACAATTCGGCATCGGGAAACAGAACCTGTCTTTTTCCATACATTACATTTCTATGACTTCCCTTCTGTCCGTCACGGGATGATCCCCGCGGGATATCAGGGAAGATCGATCCGGTCAAAGGGGATGGACTCCCGGCGGAGGATCTCCTCCTCCCGGCTGTGGCAGGTAAAGAGGAGCACCTGCTCCCTGTTCTTCGACAGCCATCGAAGAGTGTTGGCGAGCCGCCGGTCATCATAGCTGGCAAAGACGTCATCCAGGATCAGGGGATACTCCTCCTCGTAGAGAAGATCTGCCGCCGCCAGCCGGAGGGCCAGGTAGGCCTGCTCCACAGTCCCCCGGCTCACCTGTCCCATGGAAATCCTGCGGCCGTCCTGGAAGAGGACAAGCTGAGCCCCCTCCTCCACCAGCAGCCTGGTGTACTTCCCTCCTGTGATGCCCTGAATAATCCCGGAGACAGCCCCGTTCAGGTCCCGGCGCACCTGGGTCTGCATGTCCCGGGCCACCTGGGAGAGCCGTTCATGGGCCAGGGACAGGGCAGCCCTCTTCTTCTCCTGCTCCTTGTCGATGCTGTCCAGCTCGCCCATCTCCGTCAGCTCCTCCTGAAGGTTCTCATACTGGATCTGCTTCTCCTTCTTCTCCTCCTCCAGATGCTGCTGCTCCCAGAGCAGCTTCTCCGCTGAGGCCAGCTCCTCCTCCGGGGTGATCTCCTCCAGCATCAGCTCGGGGACTGTCTTCTGCCGCTTCTTCTCCACCTTCATGCGGTTCCAGATATAGATCCCGCCTGCCAGGGCCGCCACAACCGATGTGGCATAATTCCAGGGCCGGGGGATGAGGACAAAGAGAATGATCACCGCCAGGATGATACCTGCCACCTCAAGGGGATGGATCCGCCATCTCGCCGGGCGCAGCTCGTCGATCATCCGCTTCTCGCTCTCCTTCTTCTCATTCTCTTCCTTGATCCTCTTCAGCTCCAGTCCTTCCTGCACCCGGTCCAGCTCCTCCTCCAGCCGGTGGATATCCCGCCACACGTAGGAGGCCTCCTGCTCGATCTTCTCCCGGCGGCGCTGGCGCTCCCGGGTGTAATCCCTGGCCTGCCGGTCCAGCGCTTTTTCATGGTCCCGAAGCACTTCCTGGGCAGAGGCAAGGTCAATCCTCGTATCTCCGGAAACAGAATAATTTGCGGCGAAATTTTTCAGCTCCGCTGCCAGCTTCTGCCCTGTCCGGGCGCCGGACTGCCTGATGTACAGCGTGTCCTCATAGCTGTCAGCCTCCAGCCCTGGCAGGATCATCTCCAGATCCCCGTCCTCCAGAGACAGACGCTCTCCGTCATCCAGGCAGACAAGCTCCGCCCTCCTGGCCTGCCGGTCAAATCTTCGCTCCAGCCGAAAGGTCTTTCCCCCGCAGGTGAACTCTATGGCTCCCCCGTAGAAACCGTCCCCGTCCCAGGGCTCGTACCGGCTGAAGGTGTCGCCCGCCGCCGCCCGGCCCCGGCCTCTCTCCATGCCGAAGAGCATGCTCTTTATGAAGGTGTGGACGGTGGTCTTCCCGGCTTCGTTCTCCCCGCCAAGGAGCTGTATGCCGTCCCCCAGCAGGATGGTCCTGCCTCTGAATTTTCCGAAATGTCTCAGTTCCAGCTTC
>ERZ1643246.3870-NODE-3870-length-12372-cov-6.871803_pt1 | contig 12372 bp, 10 predicted proteins | sample MGYA00579265_ERZ1643246 | MGnify/ENA primary metagenome ERZ1643246 (study PRJEB29033, sample SAMEA4952261) | chicken gut metagenome | biome: Broiler Chicken; feature: Gastrointestinal Tract; material: Caecum | place: Ireland | collected 2018 | study: Broiler...
TAAATCCTGCTGGTACTTTTACTGGATTACTATATTTATCATATATTGTTGTATTATTCTCATATACCGTTCCATCTTTTATTGCCTCTTCTACGTCTGATAATTTTTCTTCTTCTTTATTGCTTTCTTCTAAATAATTATTTATATAATTTGATACTTTATCTAAATTTATTTTTTCATTTTGACTTATATTTCTATAAAGTTCTACACTCTCTTGAGCTTTTTTTAATATTCCATCCTCTCCCATAGTAAATGATATTGTCATTCCTGCTAATATTAAAAGAACAATTATTGTTACAACTAATACTACTAAAGTTATTCCTTCTATATTCTTCTTCAGTCTTTTAAACCTATTTTTCATATTCTTCCTCCTAATTTTATGTATTTCATTTGTATATATTTATTTATGTTTGTTATATCATAACGGTCTTTTATTTATGAGTATTTTCACTTGCTTTGTTTTATGCATACAAATATATTTATTTCCTCTTTTTACATTTTATTTTTTAGGTACTAAAAAGCTATGCATTTTAGATTCGTCTAAAATACATAGCTTTATTTATTCTTTCTATGTTTATATTTTCTTTTTTATTAAATCTTACGATATATATATATATATATATACAGTCCCAACGGTTTTAAGCATTTTTATCTTCCTTTTTTATATTTATTTTTTCATATATTTTCTAATGTGCTAATTTTAAATTAATACTATATTAATCTTCCCATTCCATTTCATATTCACCTATTTTTACTAAATCACCATCTCTAATTCCTTGCTTTTTAAGTTCCTTATTTAATCCTATTTCATCTAATTTTCTGTGAAGATAGAATAAAGATTCATAATCTCCTATATTTACTTTTCTCATAATTCTGTCTACTTTTTCACCTTTTACAATGAATATTCCATTTTCTTTAGTAACAGTAAAACTATCATCATCTTCTAAAGTATATACTTTTTCTTTATTAGTATCAATATCTATTAAACTTTCTTTTGGAAGTTCTTTTAATGTTTTAGATACATAATTCATAAGTTCATCAACGCCTTTACCTGTAGCACCTGATATCTTAAATATTTTCTGATTATTCTTTTTAGCTACTTTTTCTAATTCTAAGTATAACTTTTCATCTGTCATAGCGTCTACTTTATTAGCCACAATTATTTGAGTCCTTTTAGATAATTTTTCACTATATTTTTTTAATTCTTCATTTACTTTATAATAGTCATCTACAGGATTTCTTCCTTCTATACCAGATACATCAATAAAATGTAAAAGTAATCTTGTTCTTTCAATATGTCTTAAGAACTCTATTCCTAAACCAATTCCTTCACTTGCTCCTTCAATTATACCAGGAATGTCTGCTATTACAAAGCTATCACCAAACTTTGATTTTACTACACCAAGGTTTGGTTCAATTGTTGTGAAATGATAATTGGCAATTTTAGGACTAGCTGATGTTACAACTGATAAAAAGGTTGATTTTCCGACATTAGGAAATCCTACTAAACCAACATCTGCTAATAATTTAAGTTCTAATATCAACTCTTTTTCTTCACCTGGTTCGCCATCTTGTGCAAATCTTGGTGCTTGTCTAGTAGAGGTTGCAAAATGTGAATTACCTTTACCTCCTCTACCACCTTTTAATATAAGTACTGTTTGATTTTTATCTGAAAGGTCTGCTAATACTTCTTCTGTTTTTGCATCTTTAATAACAGTACCTATTGGTACTGGAATATATAAATCTTCTCCGCTTTTTCCATATTTATGGCTTCCTTCTCCATTTTGTCCATTTTCTGCTTTAAATTTCTTTTTGAACCTAAATTCAATTAAAGTATTGGCATCTTTATCTACTTTAAAATAGACATCTCCGCCTTTTCCGCCATCTCCACCATCTGGACCACCTGATGCAACATATTTTTCTCTTCTAAATGATATTGCTCCATTGCCTCCTTTTCCAGCTGTAGCATATATTTTTACATAGTCTGTAAACATTTTTATATTTACTCCTTTTATATTTTAATTAATTTAATAATCTAATTTCATAGATTTTTTTACTTTTTTCATTGTTTCTTTTGCAATTTCTCTTGCATGATTAGTTCCACTCATTAATATATCTTTTACTTCATTTGGTCTTTGTTCATAGTATGCTCTTTTATCTCTAATAGGTTTTAATTCATTATTTATGCTCTCTATTAATTGTTTTTTACAAGCAACACATCCTCTTTTTCCTTTTTTACATTCTTCACATATATTTTTCACTTCTTCTTTATTTGTAAATAAATTGTGATAATAGTAAACCATACAAATATTAGGATTACCTGGATCATCTTTTTTTATTCTATTCTTATCTGTTACAGCATTCATTACTTTTTCTTTTATTGTAGTTTCATCATCTGATAGATAAATTGCATTACCAAGAGATTTACCCATCTTTTCATTTCCATCTAATCCTTTTATTCTTCCATTAGAACTTAGTACTGCAATAGGTTCTCTTAGAGTTTTTCCATATATGCTATTAAACTTTCTTACAATTTCTCTACATTGTTCTATTAAAGGAAGTTGGTCTTCCCCTACTGGAACATATGTTGCATCAAAGCTTGTTATATCTGCTGCTTGACTTACTGGATAACCTAAAAATCCGTATGTAACACTTTCACCAAAAAGTTCTCTTTTCTGTGCAATTTCTGTTTTTACTGTAGGATTTCTTTGTAATCTTGCAATTGTAACTAAGTTAGAATAGAAAACTGTAAGTTCTGCTATTTCTGGAATTAATGATTGCAAAAATATTGTAGTTTTATTTGGGTCTATGCCTACTGCTAATTCGTCCATTACTATTTGGCTTACATTTTGTTTTACTTTGTCTGGATTATTAAAGTTATCTGTCAAAGCTTGAACATCTGCAACTTCTATAAATGTTTCAAATTTATCTTGAAGTTCTACTCTACTTTTTAATGAACCAAAATAGTGACCTATATGGAGTTTTCCTGTAGGCCTATCCCCTGTAAGAATTCTTAATGATTTATCTGGTTTTATATCTTCTATTTTTATTTTCTCATCATCCATAAATATTACCTCCATTTGCAGTAAGTTTTATAATTAAGTCCATATTATCATCTTTTGCTGCTTTATTTTTTCTTATACTTCCGCATTTATCACATTTGTAGATTATAACATAGCCTTTTTTGCTATCTAATTCTACACTAATTGGTCTTAAAAGTCCATGGCATGTTTCATTTCTATCACCAGGCAAAATGTCCACATGCAAAGAACATAAGCAATGTGGACAATGATCCCTTGATGTATATCCTAGTTTTTCTACTTTTTTATTACAATTTTTGCATATAAATCCTTCATCTCTTTTTGTGAAGTTTTTCATTTATTTCTCCTATTTATTTTTTCTAAATCATTTCTAGATTTCTTTTTAGGTTTATTTTACATTTTACATAATACTTTTTTATTATATCACTTTTCTTTTTAATATTCAAATATACTTCCACCTATAAATTCTCTTAGTATAGAATTGTTTGGAATTAGTTTTTCATCTATTTCATCAAAATATTCTAAAAGTGTACTTAATCTTTTGGCTTCTGCATATTCTGGAATGCTCTTATCTATTTTGTCTAATAAAGGTCTTGCGTGTTTAGCAAGAACTGCTAGTTCATATACTAAAGAACTATTAAACATTACGTCCGCTTCTTCTTGATATGGGAATATATTTTTATTTTCTCCATTATTTACAGAGTCCCATCTTTTTATAGTGTCTAATGCAGAATATCCTCTAAAATTATTGTCTCTTACTATTCTTCTTATTAATCTTGTATCAGTTGTTGATATTCTATTATAGTAATCTATATTTAATACTGTTAAGTCACTTATATATATTTTAAATTTATTTTCTTTTGGTATATCTTTTGTAAGCCTATCATTTAATGAGTGTATTCCTTCTATTATTAGTATATCATTTTCACCTAGCTTTAATTTATCTCCATTGTATAGTTTTGTTCCTACTTTGAAATCAAATGTAGGCATTTCTATTTCTTCACCATTTATTAGCTTAGTTAAGTGATTATTAAATAAGTCTAAATCTAGTGCTTCAATTGTTTCAAAATCATATTCACCATTTTCATCTTTAGGTGTGTCTTTTCTTTCTACAAAATAGTTATCTGTTCCTATTGTTACAGGATTCATTCCATAAAGTTTTAGCTGGATTCCTAGTCTTTTTGCAAAAGTTGTTTTTCCTGATGATGAAGGCCCTGCTATTAGTACCATTTTTATGCCTTTTTTGTTTGCTATTTTATCTGCTATTTGTGATAGCTTTTTTTCATGTAGTGCTTCTGCTGTTAATATTATTTCTGAACTTTTTCCTGCTTCTATTTTTTTGTTTAAATGCTCTATTGTACTTATATGCATTAATCTATTGATATCATCATATTCTTCTAAAGTTGATTGCAGTTTTTTTGTATCTTTGAATTCTCCAAGTTCAGTCGCATTTTTTCTACTTGGATATCTTACTATAAATCCATCTTTATATTTTTGTATATCAAATAGTTTTATATATCCAGTAGAAATTGGCATTACACCATAAAAATAGTTATAATAGTCTTCACAAAAATATAGTGATACTGTATCTTTACTTTTATTTCCTACTTGAAGCTTTCCTTTAAATGTATTTTCTTTAGAGTAAAATTCTTCTGCTTCTTTTTTATCCATTATTACTTTTTTTATTGGCAAGTCTTTTGCTATTATATTTTCCATTTCTTTTTTTACTTTTTGTATCATACTTTCTGTTACATTCATATTTGCTATTTCACAAAACATTGCATTTGAAAGCTGATAGTTTACACTTATCATTGCTTCTGGATATATTTTATCAAATGCTTTTGCCATTATATATAAAAGCCCTCTTACATATATTCTCATTCCGTCTTTATCTGTTATGTCTATTAATTCTACATTGTCTCCTTCTTTTACTGTATATTCCAAGCTTTTTATTTCGTTATTGCATTTACATGCAATTATATTGTTTTTAGAGAATTTTATATTTTCCTTAAATAGGTTTATTACCTTTACTTCATTCATAAGTACCCCTACCTCTCTTTCATGATAATAAATTTTCATAAGTAAAATCTTCCTTTCTTTTTTGTTTATATTAGTTCATTTTTTCTTTTATTTTAGAAAGAATATTAAGTGCATCTATAGGAGTTACTTCTTCTAGTTTTATTTTATCTAGTTCATGTGCTATTTCTGCTAGTTTATAGTTATATAAGTCAAGTTGTCCTTCATTCCTTGCTTTTTCTTCTTTTGACTTTCCTTCTTCTTTTAAAATGCTCTTTCTTTCTAATGTTTTTAATATTTCATTTGCCCTTTTAGTTACTGTTTTTGGCACTCCTGCAAGTCTTGCTACATGAACACCATAACTTTCATCAGTTCCTCCAGGGAGTATTTTTCTTAAAAAGATTACGTCTTCTCCTTTTTCTTTTACTGCTACATGGTAGTTTTTTACTCCATCTAATTTTTGCTCTAGCCCTACTAGTTCATGATAGTGTGTTGCAAATAGTGTTTTTGCTCCACATGTATTTTTGTCTGATATATATTCTGCTACTGCCCAAGCAATTGATAGTCCATCATATGTTGATGTTCCTCTTCCTATTTCATCTAATATTACTAGACTTTTATTTGTTGCATTGTTTAGTATAGTTGCTACTTCCATCATTTCTACCATGAATGTGCTTTCTCCCATACTTAAATCATCTGATGCTCCTACTCTTGTAAATATTTTGTCTACTATTCCTATATGTGCTGATGTAGCTGGTACAAAGCTTCCTATCTGTGCCATTAATGTTATTAGTGCTACTTGTCTCATATATGTTGATTTTCCAGCCATATTAGGTCCTGTTATAATTGCTAGTCTATTTTCATTAGAGTCTAAGTATGCATCATTTTGAACAAATGAGCCTGCTGATAATATTTTTTCTATTACTGGATGTCTTCCATCTTTTATATCTATAACATCTGATTTATCTATAACTGGCATACAGTAGTTCATTTCTTCTGCTACTTTTGCTAGTGAACATAGTACATCTATTTTTGCTACTATACTTGCTGCTGTTTGAAGTCTTTTAGCACTTTCTTCTATTTTGTTTCTTACTTTTACAAAAGCATCATATTCTAATACTACTACTTTTTCTTGTGCACCTATTACTTGGTTTTCTAAGTTTTTAAGTTCTTCTGTTATATATCTTTCTCCTGTAGTTAATGTTTGCTTTCTTATATATCTTTCTGGTGCCATTTTTACAAAAGATTTACTTACTTCTATATAATATCCGAATACTTTATTATATCCAATTTTTAAATTTTTAATACCTGTTTCTTGCTTTTCTTTATTTTCTAGGTCTAAAAGCCACTTTTTTCCATTTGTTGTTGCATCTATTAGTTCATCAATAGTTTCATCATATCCTTTTTTTATAATTCCACCTTCTTTTACACTCATTGGTGGGTCATCTACTATTGATTCTTGTACTAATTCGTATATATCTTCTAATGTATCTAGCCCGTCATATAGATTTTTTAGCATTTCTGAGCCTGCTACTTGTAATGTTTTCTTTAAGTCTGGAAGTTGCGAAACAGAGTTTTTTAGTGATATTAAGTCTCTTGCATTTGCTGTTCCATATGATATTTTTCCTGCTAATCTTTCTATATCATATACTTTTGATAGACATGCACATATGTCATCTCTAAACATTGGATTTTCTTTTAGTTCTTTTACTGCTCCAAGCCTTTTATTTATGTCTTCTACATCTATAAGTGGGTCTGCTATCCATCTTCTTAAAAGTCTTCCTCCCATTGATGTTTCTGTTTTATCTAAAACCCATAATAGTGTTCCTTTTTTGGATTTATCTCTCATTTTTTCTGTTAGTTCTAAATTTCTTCTAGCATTAATATCTAGTGACATATATTTTGTTGTATTATATACCGTTATCCTATTTAGGTTTTCCATTTTTGATTTTTGGGTGTCTTCTATATAGTACATAAGCCCATTTATTGCAGATGTACTAAATAGTTTATTTTTTATTGTTGGGATTTTTTCTCCTTTATCATTAAGTAGTTCAAATTCTTTATCTATTTTTTGATAATCTGCATTAAATTCATCTACTACTGATATAAAGGAGTTGAATCTTTGTTTTATGTATTTTATTTCTTCTTCTGATTCTTTCATCATTTGATTTATAACTATTTCTGATGGATTATATCTTGATATTTCATCTATTAGTTTTGAGAAGTTATTTTCTTCTTTTATTTCTGTTGCATAAAAGTCTCCTGTAGATATATCACATACAGCAAGTCCAAAGTATATTCCTTCTTTATATATTGCCATTATGTAGTTGTTTTTCTTTTCTTCAAGAAGTGTACTTTCTACTACTGTTCCTGGTGTTACTACTTTTATTACGTCTCTTTTTACTATACCTTTTGCTAGTTTTGGGTCTTCTAATTGTTCACATATTGCAACTTTATATCCTTTTTCTATTAGTTTTGCAATATATCCTTCTGCTGCATGAAATGGTATTCCACACATAGGTGCTCTTTCTTCTTGTCCACAGTCTTTTCCTGTAAGTGTTAGTTCTAGTTCTCTTGATACTGTAATTGCATCATCAAAGAACATTTCATAAAAGTCTCCTAGCCTATAAAATAGTATGCAATCTTTGTATTTTTCTTTTGTTTCTAAATAGTGCTGCATCATTGGTGAGAATTTTTTTAAATTTTCTTGTTTTTCTTCTTTTTCAATTATTTCTGACACGATTTTTTCCTCCAAAATCTTTTACATTATTTGTTTTCCTTTTAAATACCACATATGTTCTGATATTATTTGTAATGGTAATATTTTCCCCAACATTCCATCATTTCCTTCAAAGTTGACTACTTTATTAGTTTCTGTCCTTCCTGTATATATTTTTTCATTTGTTTTACTTTTTCCTTCCACTAATACCTTTTGAATTGTTCCTACATATTTCTTATTCTTTTGCTCTATTATCTCTTCTGCTAATTTTTTTAGTCTATCAAATCTTTCATGTTTTATTTCTTCTGGTATTTGATTTTCCATTTTATCTGCTACAGTTCCAATTCTTCTTGAATATATAAACATATATATTTGTTCGTATTTTACTTTGTTTACTACATCTAATGTGTCTTTAAAGTCTTCTTCTGTTTCTCCTGGAAATCCTACTATTATATCTGTTGAAAATTCTATATTAGGAATTTTTTTTCTTATTTTTTGAACTAATTCTAAATACTGCTTTTTTGTATATTTTCTATTCATTTTTTCTAATACTTTTGTGCTTCCTGATTGGAGTGGTAAGTGTATGAATTTACATACCTTTTTACAGTCTTTTATAGCTTCTATTACATCATCTGTAAAGTCTTTTGGGTGTGGAGATATAAATCTAATCCTTTCTATTCCTTCTATCTCATTTATAAGTCTAAGGAGTGTTGCAAATGAGTTTACTTTTCTTTTTTCTCCATTTTCTATTGTAACTATATATTCTAAGTCTTTATTTTCTTTTCTTTCACTTACTAGATATGAATTTACATTTTGTCCTAATAGCATTATTTCTTTATATCCTTTTTTCGCTAGTTCTTTTACTTCATTATATATATCTATTGGACTTCGACTTCTTTCTCTTCCTCTTACATATGGTACTATACAATATGTACAAAAATTATTGCAACCATTCATTATAGCTACTGATGCTTTTATTTTATCTTCTCTTACTATTGGTACATTTTCTAATATTTCTCCATCTATATCTAGTATATCTTCTATTTTTTTGTTTTCTAATATTCTTTCATATATATCTTTTGGTAAGTTTTTCATTGTATGTGGTCCAAATACTATGTCTACAAATGGATAACTTTCTTTTATTTTATTTACCATCTGTTTTTCTTGCATCATACAACCACCAATAATTATTATACATCCATTTTTTTCTTTATATTTTTTTACTTCTCCTAATTTTCCAAATAGTCTATCTTCTGCATTTTCTCTAACACAACATGTATTAAATACTATTATATTTGACTCTTCTAGATTTTCTGTTTTGGTATATCCAGCTTTTTCTAATATTCCTGCAATTTTTTCCGAGTCATTTTCATTTAGCTGACATCCCATTGTCATTATACTATATTTATATTCTTTATTTTTTGTTATCTCTTTAATTTTGTCTATAAATGTACTATCCATTTGTATACTCTTCATATTTTTATTGCTCCATTTCTATTCGACATTTTTGGTGCTTATATTCTATCATAGAAACACAAAAATTTTAAGTATTTTTTTATTTTTTTTAATTTTTAATGTTATTTTTATAATTTTATACTAAATTTTATATATATAGTTAGAAAAGACTCTGTAACTTAAAGCTACAGAGCCCCCCTAATCTATTTTTAGTTTAATCCGTATTTTTTCTTGAATTTATCTGCTTTACCACCAGTTGTTTCTTTTCTTAAATTACCTGTCCAAAAAGGATGACATTTTGAACATACATCTACTTTTATATCTTTTTTAGTTGAATTAGATTTCATTACATTTCCACAAGCACATGTTATTGTTGCTTCTGTATATTCTGGGTGTATTCCTTCTTTCATTTAATTCACCTCTTCCTTCCATACATTTAATTAGTTAGCTTTTTTAGATACTATCTCAACTCCATCATAATATCCACAACTTGGACATACTCTATGTTGCATAGTTAAGTTATGACAATGAGAGCATTCTACTAAATTCTTATTTTCTAATTTCCATGTTGATCTTTTTGTATGTGTTCTTGCTTTAGACCATCTTCTTTTAGGTTGTGCCATTTTTATCCCTCCTTATGCTTTTTTATTATATATATAAATCTCTTTTTACTTAAGTCACTTATATATTATACAGATTATATTTGTATTTGTCAATAGGCTTGATGGAGGTTTTTTTCTCCCATTTTTTATATTAAATATTTAAATTTCTTTTATCTAACTCATAGTTTTTGCCGATTTCTTCTTGAGATAATGCTTTACCATATATTCTTAAGCCAACTAGATTTCCTTTAAAAAATATTCCTTCTCCTCCTCTTGAGGCAATATACATATAGTCATTTGTAAATTGCCCATTTGCATTTGTTTGTGTAGAAGTATCATAACCACCATCAGATGTGAATTCTAAAGGCTCTGCATTGAAATATACAAGTCTTCCATCTGTTTTTTGAATTTTAGAAAATATGTTAGTATGAGTGTTGAATTTTTTATCTGAAACTTTAAAATAGTTTCTCCCAGATTGCGATGTATGGTTTGTATGAAATAAATTTTGGGCTAAACTATATCCATTATTATTTAATGCTAGTCCGAATCCACCCATGTTATTATTCCAACTTGATGTATGTTCAAAAAGTATACTAATATTATTACTATCAGTAATTTCAAAATATGCTTCAACAGTTATAGAATCATATTTAGATAAATCTAATTTATTTATAGACTTAGCATACTGATTTATACCATTAAAACTAACATATTTTTCTGAAATGGTGGGAGAATTATATAAATAAAAGTCATTTCCGTTTCCTGATAAATCGTGCCATATATTTTCTTTAATAAAACTCCTAGAATTTCCTGCATCTAGCCACAAAACAAGTCCATCTGTTACATATTCGGTTGTTTTTAAATCTATAAATGCTTCACTTTTAGAAGATAAAAGCTTTGGTTTTAATCCTGTTACAAAAAAATATTCATCAATACTTATTTAAAAATATAGATTATTTTGTAGGTAATTATATGAATTATTATATTACGAGAAAAGCCAATTAAAGGCATGAATTATTAGAATTTTTCATGCCTTATTAATTTATATATTTTATTTTTATAGATTGTTCATTATTATTTATTTTTTATATTTATAAATATACAATACTTCTAAAACCTATAAAATCAACGCTATGTTCTGTACCTCCATTTCCACGATAAGCTGGAGAAATATACTTGCCAATATCACCACCTCTTGCTACGCAAGAGAAATCTTGGTATAAATATGTTTCTGTACTCCATTCTTGAACATTCCCTGCCATATCATATATATTACATCTTACATCATAATTATTATTACTATCATGTGCATTTCCCGTTGTTGTTATTGTATCTTGTAATCCGTTTTGTTTAGAATAATCAGTATCTCCACTAAATGTCTGTATAAATACTAATGCTGTATCATATGCATAACTATTTATTAAATCACTTTCAAAATTATTATTACTACTATATAAATTTCTAGATAATGTTGCTGCATTTGCTTGAGTTACAAAATTATATACTTCTTGTTCGTTTTTTATATTGAATGTATTAGTGTTTCCTTCTACTTTTCCCGCTTCATATCTTCCTATATAATAGCCTCCTGATTCTTTTGCTTTAGTTATAAAATCTCCTAAATCTTTAGCAGTAGTATTTCCATAATTACTATTTAAAATTTCTTGATAATTCGTTTGTATTGTAACTTGATTTATATAATTGTCTGCTAATTGTTTTAGTGTTTCTTTTCCTGTACCTTCTATTGGGTTTGTATCATTGTATTTAATATCAAATTCATATCTTCCAAGATTTATTGTTTTTATATCTCCATTTCCATTATATTTTATGTCTCCTAAAGGAATCCATACATATTGATTTCCTTTGCTTATTTCATCTCCTGCTTCTGCATCTTCTATTACTATTCCTTTTGTTACATCTTCTCCTGAATCTTGGGCTAATTTAAATCCTGCTGGTATTTTTACTTGGTTACTATATTTATCATATATTGTTGTATTTTCTTTATATACTGTTCCTTTTTCTATTGCCTCTTCTACTTCTGATAATGTTTCTTCTTCATCTTCTTTATTATTTCCATTTAAATAATCATCTATATAGTTTGAGACTTTATCTAATTCTATTTTTTCATTTTCATTTGCATTTTGATAAACTTTTGCTCCTTCCTGTGCTCTTCTAAATATTCCATCTTCTCCTATACTTAAGCTTATTGCTACTCCTGAAAGTATCAAAAGTACTATTACTGTTACAACTAATGCTACAAGAGTTATTCCTTTTACTTGCTTTTTTAGTTTTATTTTTTCCTCCTTTTGTTTACTACTATTATTTTCTATTATCATTTGTTTTATTCCATTTAAGTTATATCATAGTGGCATTTTATTTGCGAGTATTTGTAATTGCTTTTATTATATATTAAAAGCTATGTATTTATATTCGTCTAAAATACATAGCTTTATTTATTACTTCTATGTTTATATTTTCTTTTCTATTAAATCTTACGATATATATATATATATACAGCCTCAACGGTTTTAAGCATTTTATT
>ERZ1643246.3871-NODE-3871-length-12371-cov-5.593374_pt1 | contig 12371 bp, 8 predicted proteins | sample MGYA00579265_ERZ1643246 | MGnify/ENA primary metagenome ERZ1643246 (study PRJEB29033, sample SAMEA4952261) | chicken gut metagenome | biome: Broiler Chicken; feature: Gastrointestinal Tract; material: Caecum | place: Ireland | collected 2018 | study: Broiler...
GCTGCTGTAGAACGTGATGTTGCTGGCGCAATGTATCCAGCTCGCTGTCGCTGGACTGCTGGAGTTTACTGTAACGTTGGCGCTCTTCCGCCAGTTGCAGTTGCAGCGCCTGACCATCGCGCCAGAGTTGATACAGTGGGCGAACCTGTGCCGGGATCTCGGTACTTAACGCTTCAATACGCGCGACCAGCTGGCGGCGCTCATACGGCGTAATTTTGGCGTCGGCGAGCAAAATCCCTTGTTTAAAGGTATTTTGCCAGCTGCCGTCGTCATATTGGCGGGCTTGCTGACGCGACTGCGCAGGCATTAAACGATCAGCACAATCCATCGCCCGCAGCCAGTAAAGCGGATTGGTTTCGGTTGATTTACCTTGCAGCGCCCAGATGTCGCTACATTCAGTAGAAAGATAGTCAGCCAGTTGATAAACCGGAATTTTTTCTTCTGCTGGCGTATCAATGGCTGGCTTATTGTGATTCTGCACGCAACCCAGCAATGCCAGACATGGCAGCCCTGCCAGCCACAGCCGTCGGGGCAATAATCGTTGAAAAATGTGTCGCATATTCACCAGACTTAAAGCCTATCCCAGTGGGCGTAATTGTTGCAGACAGTCTGGACATGGACAGCGCGGAGAAACCGGAGCGTACATATCGTACGTGAAGATTTCGAGCACTGCCCGGGGCCGAACTGACAAATAAAATAGCCTGATAGGATAGGCTGTTAGCATTATTTCGTGTTTTTCGACGACGGTAATTCAATGCGGAAACAAACGTCTTGCCCGCTCTCGTCGACCAGATACAGTTCCCCTTGCATACGGCGAATACAATCCCTGGCAATGCTTAATCCCAGACCGCTGCCCTTCACCGCCCCTTTTCGCTGGTGGCTTCCCTGAAAAAAGGGTTCGAAGATCATGGCGCGTTCCTCTTGCGGAATGGGCGTGCCTGTATTGATGACATCAATATAAACCCGCGCACCATGTAAACTGCTGCGAAGGCAAATGTTACCGGATTCAGCCCCGTAGTGCACCGCATTGGAGTAAAGATTATCCAGTACGCTCATCAGCAGCATTGGCTCCGCCAGGCAAGCTGTTGCTTTGAGATCGACGTCGGTATGCATCATTTTAGCCCGTGCGGGCAGGCTATGAGCAGAAACCACTGTCTCCACCAGCGGTGCTAATTCAACATTCTCCAGTTCCACCGCACTGTCCGCCTGTTTACGGTTGTAATCAAGCAGTTGTTCGATCAGTTTTTGCAAATTGCGGCTGCTGCTATCAAGAATGCTCACCACCTCTTTTTGCTCTGGCGTAAGCGGCCCGACAACCTGGTCAGCCAGTAATTCAGTGCCCTCGCGCATACTCGCCAGTGGCGTTTTTAATTCATGAGATAAATGTCTTAAAAATTGATGGCGTTGGGATTCCAGCCATGACAGGCGCTCACTTAACCAAAGAATACGTTGCCCAACCGAGCGTAACTCGCTCGGTCCACTGAACGAGACGCTATTGCCCAGAGAACGCCCTTCCCCCAGACGGTTGATCATGCGCTCGATATTTTTCACCGGCCCGATAATCATCCGCGTGAAAAGTAGCACCATCACCAGACTCACCAGAAATAGCACCAGCGATTGCCAACCAAAATATTGCCCACGTTCGGCGATTTCACGCTGAAGCTGCTGCCCACGAGAGAACACCACTGTGCGCGTGGCCTGTACCATTTCGGTATTGGCACTGGCAAAGGCTTCAAGACGTGCGGCGGCGGCAGCATCGGGACCGCTGTTGTTACACTGAAGTTGAGCCAGATTGTGCAAATCCTGACGTAATGCCTGGTAGAGTTTATCGTCCGGCAGCACGCCTGCGTGGGCATCGAGCATTTCGCTGTAACGCTTGCGCTGGCTTTGATAAACCTTCGCCAGGGTTGGGTCGTCCAGCACGCAATACTGACGGTAACTACGCTCCATCTCCAGCGCCGCGTTGGTCATCGCTTCACTGCGCCGGGCATCAATAAGCGTAGTGCGGTTAACCAGCGCCGCCTGATCGCTAAGCGCATTCAGGCTTTGCCAGGCTTGCCATGCCAGCACCAACAGGGGCAGCAGAATCAGCAAAAATGCCAGCATTACCAGTTGTCGTAATGAGCGGGGAAAAACGGGCCAGCGTTTCAAGGTGTTACTCTCGTCAGACGCGAATAGCCTGATGCTAACCGAGGGGAAGTTCAGATACAACAAAGCCGGGAATTACCCGGCTTTGTTATGGAATAAGGCGGTGCCTAACTCGACGTTTCGCCCGATGGTTGATATAGCTACGCTGATATCAGAAGTTGGACGGCAGGCACCTTGTTGTGCGTCATTCGAATTTTATGTAGCACGTACCGAAGGGGCTGACATAAGTCGGTGAATGAGCCACTGGTTACTATTATGCAGTAACTGTGCCAATAAAGAAAATAGTTTGGTAACGTACTGATTATACGTTGCTTTGAGGGGTTTATGGCTTCCCCGCTATTTGAATGTAAATCAGCCACTGTGTCGCTAAAAAGAGACAACTTAAGATAAACTTATTAGATAATATTAAAATCAATGAGTTAAGTGTCGCCAGAAAGCGACACGGCAAACCACCCATTGTCGTGATTTACAGACACAAAAAAGCTCCCGGAGTTGGGAGCTTATGATAGTGGTTGGTGCTTAATGCCGCATCCGGGCTGCAAAACCAATGGGCTGACGACTTACCCCAACTGCTTACGCGCATTGCGGAAAATGCGCATCCATGGGCCATCCTCGCCCCAGTTTTCCGGATGCCAGGAGTTGCTGACAGTACGGAAAACACGTTCCGGGTGCGGCATCATAATGGTGACTCGACCACTTTCAGTCGTGACTGCCGTAATACCGTTCGGTGAACCGTTCGGGTTAGCCGGGTAGGTTTCAGTGACTTTGCCGAAGTTATCGACATAGCGCAGTGCCACCAGCCCTTTGCTTTCCAGTGCCGCCAGATGCGCCGCATCACGCACTTCCACGCGCCCTTCACCATGAGAGACAGCAATCGGCATTTGCGAGCCCACCATCCCCTGCAACAGCAGCGACGGGCTTTGGGTCACTTCAACCAGGCTGAAACGCGCTTCAAAGCGATCGGAGGTATTGCGCACAAAACGTGGCCACAACTCACTACCTGGGATCAGTTCACGCAGATTAGACATCATCTGGCAACCGTTACATACCCCCAGCGCCAGCGTTTGCGGACGGTGGAAGAAGGTTGCAAACTCATCGCGTACACGGTCATTGAACAGGATTGACTTCGCCCAACCTTCACCGGCACCCAGCACATCACCGTAGGAGAAACCACCGCACGCGACCAGGGCGTGGAAATCTTCCAGGCCCGTGCGTCCGGTCAGCAGGTCACTCATATGCACGTCGATAGCATCAAAGCCTGCACGGTGGAAAGCTGCCGCCATTTCAACATGCGAGTTCACGCCCTGCTCACGCAGTACGGCAACTTTCGGACGTGCGCCAGTGGCAATATACGGTGCTGCCACATCTTCGTTGATATCGAACGACAGTTTTACATTCAGGCCCGGATCGGCGTCGTTAGATTTCGCCTGATGCTCCTGATCGGCACACTCCGGGTTGTCACGCAGGCGCTGCATCTGCCAGGTAGTTTCTGCCCACCAGACACGCAACGTGGTGCGGCTTTCGCTGAATACAGTCTGCCCGTTGGCGGTAATCACAAAACGGTCACCGGAAACCGCCTGCCCAACATAATGGACACAATCAGCAAGCCCATGCTGTGCCAGTACGGACTCGACCGCTTCACGGTCAGCGGCACGAACCTGAATCACCGCACCCAGTTCTTCGTTAAACAACGCCGCCAGGCGATCGTCACCCAGAGTGGCGATATCCGCGTCAATGCCACAATGACCAGCAAAGGCCATTTCCGCCAGCGTTACCAGCAGGCCGCCATCAGAGCGGTCGTGATACGCCAGCAGCTTACGCTGTGCAACCAGCGCCTGAATCGCGTCATAGAAGCCTTTCAGTTGCGCGACATCGCGTACATCTGCCGGTTTGTCGCCAAGCTGACGATAAACCTGCGCCAGCGCCGTTGCGCCCAGCGCGTTATTGCCTTTGCCCAAATCAATCAGCAGCAGTGCGTTATCTTCGGTAGAAAGCTGCGGCGTGATGGTGTGACGTACATCTTCCACGCGGGCAAATGCAGAAATCACCAGCGACAGCGGCGACGTCATTTCGCGCTCTTCGTTACCTTCCTGCCAGCGGGTTTTCATCGACATAGAGTCTTTACCCACCGGGATCGTCAGGCCCAGCGCCGGACAAAGCTCTTCGCCCACGGCTTTAACGGCTTCATACAGGCCCGCATCTTCACCTGGGTGGCCTGCCGCCGCCATCCAGTTGGCGGAAAGTTTAATGCGTTTGATATCGCCAATCTGTGTTGCGGCAATATTGGTTAACGCTTCACCGACCGCCAGACGGGCAGAGGCGGCGAAATCCAGCAGCGCAACCGGCGCACGCTCGCCAATCGCCATCGCTTCACCGTAGTAGCTGTCGAGGCTGGCGGTAGTGACCGCGCAGTTAGCGACCGGCACCTGCCACGGCCCCACCATCTGATCGCGCGCCACCATGCCGGTTACGCTGCGGTCACCGATGGTCACCAGGAAAGTTTTCTCCGCCACGGTCGGCAGATGCAGTACGCGTTTCACCGCGTCTGCAATGGTGATCCCTTCACGGACCAGCGCATCGCCCTTCGCTTTCAGCGTTTGTACATCGCGGGTCATCTTCGGCGTTTTACCAAGCAGGACGTCCAGCGGCAGATCGATCGGCTGATTATCAAAATGACGATCGTGCAGAGAAAGATGCAGTTCTTCGGTCGCTTCACCAATCACCGCGTAGGGTGCGCGCTCACGCTTACACAGTTCGTCAAACAGCGGTAATTGATCGGCAGCAACCGCCAGCACGTAGCGTTCCTGGGATTCGTTACACCAGATTTCCAGCGGGCTCATGCCCGGTTCGTCGCTTAGAATCTCGCGCAGTTCAAATTTACCGCCGCGCCCGCCGTCGCTCACCAGTTCCGGCATGGCGTTAGAAAGACCGCCAGCGCCAACGTCGTGGATAAACAGGATTGGGTTGGCATCACCAAGCTGCCAGCAACGGTCGATCACTTCCTGGCAGCGACGCTCCATTTCCGGGTTGTCGCGCTGGACGGAAGCAAAGTCGAGGTCGGCATCAGACTGACCAGACGCCATAGAAGACGCTGCACCACCGCCAAGACCGATGTTCATTGCCGGGCCGCCGAGAACGACCAGCTTCGCACCGACGTTGATCTCGCCTTTTTGTACGTGATCGGCGCGAATGTTGCCGATCCCGCCCGCCAGCATGATCGGTTTGTGATAACCGCGCAGCTCTTCGCCGTTGTGGCTGTTCACTTTTTCTTCATAAGTACGGAAGTAGCCGTTCAGTGCCGGACGACCAAATTCGTTGTTAAACGCCGCGCCGCCCAGCGGGCCTTCGGTCATGATGTCCAGCGCGGTGACAATGCGCTCAGGCTTACCGAAATCTTCTTCCCACGGCTGTTCGAAGCCAGGAATTCGCAGGTTGGAAACGGAGAAACCAACCAGACCAGCCTTCGGTTTCGCACCGCGTCCGGTGGCGCCTTCATCACGAATTTCGCCGCCGGAACCCGTCGCCGCGCCCGGCCACGGAGAAATCGCCGTCGGGTGGTTGTGAGTTTCGACTTTCATCAGAATATGCGCCGGTTCCTGATGGAAATCGTAGCGGCCCGTTTCGTGGTCAGCAAAGTAGCGGCCCACTTCAGAACCTTCCATTACGGCGGCGTTATCTTTATAAGCAGAGAGAACGTGATCTGGCGTGGTTTCGAAAGTATTTTTGATCATCTTGAACAGCGATTTCGGCTGCTGTTCACCGTCGATAATCCAGTCGGCATTAAAAATTTTGTGGCGGCAGTGCTCAGAGTTCGCCTGAGCGAACATATACAGCTCGATGTCGTTCGGGTTACGACCAAGCTTTGTGAAAGCATCCTGCAGATAGTCAATTTCATCTTCCGCCAGAGCCAAGCCAAGACGCAGGTTAGCGTCGATCAGCGCCTGACGGCCCTGCCCCAGCAAATCAACGCTGGTAACCGGAGTCGGTTGATGGTGGGCAAACAACTGCTCTGCATCATCTAAAGCAAAAAAGACCGTTTCCATCATGCGGTCGTGCAGTTCAGCGGTAACCTGCTGCCATTGTTCATTGGTCAGCGTACCGGCTTCTATATAGTAAGCAACGCCGCGCTCAAGGCGGTTTACCTGTTGTAGCCCGCAGTTATGGGCAATATCGGTCGCTTTCGAAGACCAGGGAGAGATGGTGCCAGGACGCGGGGTCACCAGCAGGAGTTTGCCTTGCGGGGCGTGGCTGGCGAGTGCCGGGCCATATTTCAGCAGGCGTTCAAGTTGTGCGTGCTCATCATCGTTTAACGGCGCATTGAGGTCAGCAAAATGGACATACTCGGCGTAAATATTGTGAACCGGGAGCCTGGCAGCCTGAAAACGTGCCAGCAGTTTGTTGATTCGGAATGCCGACAGTGCAGGCGAACCACGCAGAATTTCCATCATAAGTCTCTCGTCTTCTAAGCTTTCGGTGTACCCAAGGGGGGGAAACGGGCGTCATTATAAAGAATCTGATGCGCTGACGAAACCGTTTGCGTGGAAATAAAATCACCATCGTGAATTAGCAACGCGTGCCGCCAATGGCTGTAATAAGTTGCCATCTGGCGCAGGTTTACGCAAAATGCCGCTCATTTATGAGTAAACCTTTCACTATTATTACGTTTTTTCAAGCTGGGACGCGCACGACACAGAGAATTAACTAATTGAAAAAATTAAAGATTAATTATCTGTTCATCGGCATTCTGGCACTGCTGCTCGCGGTCGCTCTCTGGCCATCCATTCCCTGGTTTGGTAAAGCCGACAACCGTATCGCCGCCATTCAAGCGCGGGGAGAGTTGCGTGTGAGCACCATTCATACTCCCCTGACTTATAACGAAATCAACGGGAAACCTTTTGGCCTGGATTACGAACTGGCGAAACAGTTTGCCGATTACCTCGGCGTAAAACTGAAAGTGACCGTGCGGCAGAATATCAGCCAGCTGTTTGACGACCTTGATAATGGTAACGCCGACCTGCTGGCGGCAGGACTTGTCTATAACAGTGAGCGGGTAAAAAATTATCAGCCTGGCCCTACCTATTATTCCGTGTCACAACAACTGGTTTATAAAGTGGGTCAGTATCGCCCACGTACGCTGGGCAACCTGACGGCGGAGCAACTCACCGTTGCACCGGGTCATGTGGTGGTTAACGATCTCCAGACCCTGAAAGAAACAAAATTCCCGGAATTAAGCTGGAAGGTAGACGACAAAAAAGGCTCTGCGGAATTAATGGAAGATGTCATCGAAGGAAAACTCGATTACACCATTGCTGATTCTGTCGCCATCAGCCTGTTTCAGCGCGTTCACCCGGAGCTCGCCGTAGCGCTCGATATCACCGATGAACAACCGGTGACTTGGTTTAGCCCGTTAGATGGCGATAATACCCTTTCCGCCGCCCTGCTCGACTTCTTCAACGAAATGAATGAAGACGGTACGCTGGCACGCATTGAAGAGAAATACCTGGGGCATGGCGATGATTTTGATTACGTCGATACGCGCACATTTTTACGCGCCGTCGATGCGGTACTGCCGCAGTTAAAGCCCCTGTTTGAGAAATACGCCGAAGAAATTGACTGGCGTTTGCTGGCCGCTATTGCTTATCAGGAATCGCACTGGGATGCACAGGCCACTTCACCGACGGGTGTGCGCGGCATGATGATGTTAACCAAAAATACCGCGCAAAGCCTCGGCATTACGGATCGTACCGATGCCGAACAGAGCATCAGCGGTGGCGTGCGTTATTTGCAGGATATGATGAGTAAAGTGCCGGAAAGTGTGCCGGAGAACGAGCGGATCTGGTTTGCCCTCGCTGCGTACAATATGGGCTATGCGCATATGCTGGATGCCCGCGCCCTGACGGCAAAAACCAAAGGGAATCCTGACAGTTGGGCTGACGTAAAACAGCGTCTGCCTTTACTTAGCCAGAAACCCTATTACAGCAAGCTGACTTACGGCTACGCTCGTGGACATGAAGCCTACGCTTATGTCGAAAATATTCGTAAGTATCAGATTAGCCTGGTGGGTTATCTGCAAGAGAAAGAGAAGCAGGCTACAGAAGCGGCGATGCAACTGGCGCAGGATTATCCGGCGGTATCGCCTACGGAGTTGGGCAAAGAGAAATTTCCTTTTCTCTCGTTTCTTTCCCAGTCGTCATCAAACTATTTGACCCATTCTCCCTCTCTGCTGTTTTCCAGGAAAGGGAGTGAAGAGAAACAAAATTAATCCGTCGAGGATTGCGCTTTTTTCTGCGCTTTAATTTCCTGGCGGCGCATGCGAAAGAAGTCACTGAGCAACGCCGCGCACTCATCCGCCAGTATTCCTTCCGTAATTTCCACTCGGTGATTCATACCCGGATGATGCAGCACATCCATTAAAGATCCCGCAGCGCCAGTTTTCGCGTCACGCGCACCAAAGACCACGCGACCAATGCGACTGTGGATCATCGCTCCGGCACACATTACACATGGTTCAAGCGTGACATACAACGTGGCGTCGATCAGACGATAATTTTGCATCACCAGACCACCCTGCCGCAGGGCCATGATTTCTGCATGTGCGGTGGGATCATGGCGACCAATCGGGCGGTTCCAGCCTTCGCCGATTACCCGATTGTTATGCACTAATACCGCGCCGACCGGCACTTCCCGCTCATCCCAGGCACGTTTCGCCAGCGTCAGCGCGTGACGCATCCAGTATTCGTGGCTAAATTCGACTTCAGACAAAAAGAAAACTCCGGTTATAAAAGCGCGGCGCATTATACACGGACGCTATGCTTTACTCTATTCCAGTTGCTGGAGTTCACCGCGCGGGGTTACTCGCCAACGATGCTGACAGAAATAAAGCAGCGGATTGTCCTGATTACTGTCGCTATAGCCACTGTACAGCCGCAGCGGCGTGCCGATTTTGCGCTCCAGTTGTGCGACCTTTTCATGTCCCAGACAACGCATCGTCAATACCCAACCACCATAGCCACGCTGAATTTGGCTGGCGATAAGATTAACCCGCGGCAGCCAGGGCGTATCGAAATAAACCGCTTCAACCAGCGGCTGCGGAGAGCCGGTAATCAACCAGATATCAGCATCGGAACTTAACAGGTAGGTGGTTAATCGCTCCTGAACCAGCGGAAAGGCGGTAACATTGTCGCGAAACCAGCGCACGAAATCGGCCTGCAACGTCTGTAAACGTGCTTCGCTGTGACCAAAAGTGCACCCCCACAGAAGCAGACTCATCGGCCAGCGTGCCGCACGACCTTTTATCAATAACGCAATGGCTATAATCGGTAACAACGGCAGGACAAGTAACGCATTCAGCGGTTGGCGACGTAGTAAATAGCGCAGAAAACTGCCGAACATATCCTGCTGATGCAATGTTCCATCTAAGTCAAAAAACACCACACGACGCTCGTGAGTTGCCAAACCATACTCCTCTGGACTGAAACATCCTGATTAATTTTCGCTACTACATAGCCTAACAGATAGATCATCACTTTTCCGGCAACAATCGACCGCATCATGGCTAACTGGAATTTTTAATTCATGGCAATTAGCGGCAATGGAATATAAAATTCACTCGCGTGTGTCTCATATTGCCTGTTGTCGCCACTATTTCATCGCGAGGAAAGATATGAACGGCTTACTTCGTATCCGTCAGCGTTACCAGGGGCTTGCCCAGAGTGATAAAAAACTGGCGGATTATCTGCTGCTACAACCTGATACGGCGCGCCATTTAAGCTCTCAGCAACTGGCCAACGAAGCCGGAGTCAGTCAGTCCAGCGTCGTGAAGTTCGCGCAAAAACTCGGCTATAAAGGTTTTCCGGCGCTTAAGTTGGCGTTGAGTGAAGCGCTGGCAAGCCAGCCGGAATCACCCTCCGTGCCCATTCATAACCAAATCCGCGGTGATGATCCGTTACGGCTGGTCGGCGAAAAACTGATTAAAGAAAATACTGCCGCTATGTACGCAACGCTAAACGTTAATAGTGAAGAGAAACTGCATGAATGCGTAACAATGTTGCGCTCTGCGCGGCGGATAATTCTGACCGGTATTGGCGCTTCGGGTCTGGTGGCGCAAAACTTTGCCTGGAAGCTGATGAAGATTGGCTTCAATGCTGCCGCAGTGCGCGATATGCATGCGCTACTCGCAACAGTACAGGCGTCGTCCCCTGACGATCTGTTATTAGCCATTTCCTACACCGGTGTACGACGCGAGTTAAACCTGGCGGCAGATGAGATGCTGCGAGTGGGCGGAAAAGTGCTGGCGATTACCGGCTTTACTCCGAATGCCCTGCAACAGCGTGCTTCTCATTGCCTGTATACCATTGCCGAAGAACAAGCGACAAACAGTGCTTCAATCTCTGCTTGTCACGCTCAGGGAATGTTAACGGATTTGCTGTTCATTGCGCTGATTCAGCAGGATCTGGAACTGGCACCAGAACGTATTCGTCATAGTGAAGCGCTGGTGAAAAAACTGGTCTGAGTAAAGAATGCGCGTATAATGCCCGCCCGGTTTGTGTTGTTTTGAGAGTTTCCTTATGGCGCTGTTAATCACTAAAAAATGCATCAATTGTGATATGTGTGAACCCGAATGCCCGAATGAGGCGATTTCAATGGGAGATCATATCTATGAGATTAACAGCGATAAGTGTACCGAATGCGTAGGGCACTACGAGACACCAACCTGCCAGAAGGTGTGCCCGATCCCCAATACTATTGTGAAAGATCCGGCGCATGTCGAGACAGAAGAACAGTTGTGGGATAAATTTGTGCTGATGCACCACGCGGATAAAATTTAATATTCTGCTCCTGAAGTAGAGTATTAATTATTTTATAGGGAAACCTTAACGCTATTATATTTATTTAATTGATGATTATTAGCATAAACATTCACTAAGTTAATTTATATAGTATCTGCCCAGACACTTATTTATAGTTATTAAAGGTGCGTCCGACTGGTTCACCGGACGCACCTTAAGTACGTTTCCTTGTGTTATAAGAACAGAAGGATCAGCTGTAAAACAGCAATGATGATTTTGATGGCCCGTTTAATAAGGTATCGGCAATCAGTCATTCGTTTTTCCTTAAACAAGGAATGCAGCCGTTCAGATTAGCCCTTACATCTCCCCAAAACTGAACGTGCGAGTTATTGAGGGTGCATGCTGCACTCCACACCAGAGCTTTGACGACACCACTCGTTTCAATGGGGGAATTCTGTGGCATGGTGTAAAGCACAGCAAAATCGCCAATAACGAAACCAATTTTAATGTACTTACGAATTGGCGGTCACGTTAATCTTGCCATCAATATCGCTTTCTTCGTAAAGGCTCGAGTTTTTATGATAAAGATTGCAAGTTGCTTGTAAAAGATAACTACCCTGATCCATAATCGCTGTTGTTGAGGGTGCGTGCTGCACTAAATTAAAGTTACAAAGTAAAACCCCCGTTCCTTACCAGTTCGGGGGTTTTACTTTTTAAAGAGAACGGTATTATTTTTAACTTTCAATAATTACCGTGGCACAAGCATAGTGCCGCTCATCTGCCAGCGTTACATGCATATTTGCAACGCCCAGCTTTTCCGCCAGTTTTAATGCCTCGCCCCATAGCCGTAGCCGTGGTTTGCCGAGCTCATCATTGAATACTTCAAATTGATTAAACGCCAGACCATTGCGGATCCCGGTGCCAAACGCTTTTGCTGCGGCTTCTTTCACAGCAAAACGCTTCGCCAGAAAACGCACCGGCTGGTGGTGCGTTTTCCAGATAGCCCATTCGTTATCGCTTAATACGCGGCGTGCCAGGCGATCACCGGATCGGGCGATCACCGCTTCGATGCGAGCGATCTCCACAATATCCGTGCCTAAACCTAATATTGCCATTAGCCACGCGCTTCCAGCATCAGACGCTTCATTTCTGCCACCGCATCTTTCAGTCCGGTCATCACTGCACGACCAATAATGGCATGACCGATATTCAGTTCATGCATCTCAGGGATGGCGGCAATGGCTTTCACGTTGTGATAGGTCAGACCGTGTCCGGCGTTAACTTTCAGACCGAGGCTTGCGGCAAAGGTCGCGGCTTTGGCGATACGCGCCAGCTCTTGCGCCTGTTCGGCGTCAGTTTTGGCATCAGCATAGCAACCGGTGTGGATCTCGATAAACGGTGCGCCAACCTCTGCCGCAGCTTTGATCTGCTCTT
>ERZ1643246.3872-NODE-3872-length-12370-cov-9.285262_pt1 | contig 12370 bp, 8 predicted proteins | sample MGYA00579265_ERZ1643246 | MGnify/ENA primary metagenome ERZ1643246 (study PRJEB29033, sample SAMEA4952261) | chicken gut metagenome | biome: Broiler Chicken; feature: Gastrointestinal Tract; material: Caecum | place: Ireland | collected 2018 | study: Broiler...
CCTTTCTTGGCATCATAAGAAACAACTCGACCATTTTGAAACTCTAAAAAGAAGTCCTCTACAAGATTTCCTCGATACTCCAAAGGTTTTGAAGAATAAACTATTCCATTTGTTTTTAAATAATCTGGAGATGTAAATACTTCTTCTGTCGGCATGTTGACAATATTTTTTCCCTCAGCCGATTGAAATAAATAGTTTTCTGGTAAAGTGATTTCTAAATTCGTTCCTAAAGAATTTTTATAAACGATTTTTTCGATTTGTAAGTTATTGAGATATTGGGCTCTTCTTTTTAATTTTTGTAACTTTTCGTGCCATAATTTTTTTGGATCTTCTTCTTCATTAATCAAACAGATAGAAAAAATAAAATCCCATAGTTCTTCTTCATTTTGTAAATGCATTTCTTTTGCCCAATAAGGATTTGGAACCGCACTGATATTCCATTTTAGCAAATCTTTATCTTGATATTCTCTAAATTCTTTTGTCGTTTCACTTACATATTTTTGGACTTTTGCTAAAAGAATAGGATCCACTTCTTTTAAATATCCTGGTTGGGGTGAAGAAAGACTTAGAAAGGCATATCCTTCTTTAGCCATTTGATTGTATTTTGTTTTATCCATTAAAGGACTTTTTATAATTTCTTCATAGTTTTTTGTTAAATATAATTCTTTTTGGGCTTTATCATCGGTTAACAAAGTTTGAATGGTATGAATTCCTAAGTTTTTTGCTTCTTTAATCACAATATCCACGAAATCTTTTATTATCATGCTCGCGGTAATAAATAGTTTGTCTTCTTTTGTTAAACCTAAACAGCCTTCTACTAAAAATCTCGCATATTTTCTTTTTAATTTTTCTTTCATGACTGCTCCTTTCTTAAACAAAAAAATTCTATGCGTAAGGACGAATTTACTCGTGGTACCACCCTACTTCATAGAATTTTTCTATCTCTAATAAAATTAACGCTTTTAAACGATTTGACTCCGTTGGTTGTAAGGCAACATCTTCATCAACAAATTCATTCTAGCAAATTATTTTTTTCTTGTCAAAGCATTTATTTGTTTTTGATTTTGTTTTACTTTTAATTCGCTATAATAATATGCAGGACCTTTTTGATAAATACTTTCTAATGCATTTAGCAAATATCCTCCTTTTAAATGCATCGCTGTAAATAATGTTTCATAAATTTCTTTTTTCCATGTAGTATCTTCTGATTTTTCTTGAAGATATCTTTCTTTTTGTTCTTCGCCTACTTCTGTTAAGATAAATTCTTGATCTGGTTGTTTTTCTAATTGAAAAGTTTTTTGTACTGCAAAGGCAACCGCTAAATAAGAAGTATTGCCAAATGGACAACATTCATAACGATTTCCTTTTAATCCAGGAGTGATTTGCAAAAGCACAAATGGGATTTCTATTCCTGTTGATATTTCTTCTACATAACCATGTTTTTTTGCTTTTTTTACATAGATTTCATTTATTACTGTAAAATTGGGATGCATTCTAAATGAACCTTCACTAGCAGCATAATAATCACCATAAATATCTCCATTTATTGCAATGTTTTCATCATCAATCATACATAAATGCATCTTATATATTTTTTCTTTATTTAATTTTGGAAATCCAAACATAGTTCCACCACTTTCTAAGTGAACCTATTATAGCATTAAAGATTAAAAAGATAAAGTAAAATTGTCTTCACAATAAATCAATTGTTCTATTCCATCGTCATCATAATAACTACAAACACAGTAGCCATCGATACAATCTTGACAATTTTCTTTAGTACAATAAGAACTATTTTGAACCTCTATATCTGGAATTAAAAATGGATCTAACAAAGAATTCAAAGAATCTTCTGTTTCAAAAATCTTTTTAAAATTATTTTCGATGGCTGTTTTTTCTTCTTCTGTTAAACTTTCGATGTCTCTTGCTTCCTCTGGATTGATATCTATAAGTTCTTCAGAAATTTTGGATGTTTTATTTTTTAAATTCACTTTAAAATTTGAAGTTGTAGTTCCATTTGTTACTACCATATTTCCTGTTACATTAAAGCTTGCTATGGATTCTGATTCTTTTTCAAAAGAAAGCAATAAACTTAACTCTAACGAAGCTTGATTTGTCGGTTCTTGTACTTTAAATGTTGCCATGAATTCTCGATCGCTTTTTTGTTCCATTTCTAACGTTGCCGTTGTATTTTCTAAAGGTATTTCTATAATTATTTTTTCTCTAGTAATCGTGGCTTTTAAATTTAAAGCAGGAATTTTTATGAGGTAGCCGTTTTCTTCTTTACCAGATATAATTTCTTGGCTATCTTTATACATTGCAAAGCCATATACTTTTTTACTAATTCCTTTAGTATATAAGCGAATCGTTATAGGTTCTATTTCTCTTTCTTCTTTTAAAGAAACAAGGCCTTTTTTAATTTCTTCTATACTTGTTTCATATACTCTACTCATTTCATTTAAAAGATTTTCGTCTTCTAAAAAAGCATCGCTTATACGTGTCATAATTTTTGCAAAAGTTTTAGAATTTATTGTATAAGAATATTCTGTAACTTTTTCTTTTTGAAAGGTAGTATCTTTAACGGAAAAATCTTCTTTTGAAAAAGATGAGATCGTAGCTTCTTTTATTTTGGCAAGCATTTTGACAAGTAAAGAAAAGTCTAAAGATCCAGTTTGTTCAATTATTAACCCACCATTCATTTTGGCTTTTAATAAACCAGAAAATAATTTTTCTGATTTAAAAATCATTTCATCTTGAACCATGTAAAGGATTCCACTTAAAAGTTCTTCGGTTTCTTTGTTGATATTTAAGGATATTCTTTCCTCTTTTTCTTGGCCATCTAAACCAATATCATATGAGAATGTATAAGATGCTAGATCTTGTAATTCCTGGATATTCGTTTCAAAAGATAAACTTCCTTCGTTTTTTATTTTTTCATTTTCATAATGTACTTTAATCGTATTTTGATTTAAGAAATTAAGTCCTTCATCTAACTTTTCAAAAACCACGGAAATTGCTTTTTCATATACATCCATAGCTGTTGGTTTTAAAAATTTATATACGGCAAATGAAACGATTCCAATTACTAGAATTCCGATTAAAATGCCTCCTATAATTTTTGGCTGGACACTTTTACGTTTTGGTCCAATTTTCTCTTCTACATTCTTATTCTCAAATTCATTCATACACTTCAAACTCCTTTATCTTTCGTTATCATATCATATTCCTTTTAAAAGCTCAATGACTCTTTTTTAAAAAAATTTCAAAAGATCCAGCGGAATACGGAGCTATTTGATAAGGTGGAAAGAAAAAGTAGTAACCTTGAGATGTAAAAATAATATTTGAAAAATTTTCTTTTATCGGGCGAGTTCCATCTAATAGCATGGTTATATTTTCTATTTTGGGATGAAATAGAAAGTATATCCTGGTTTCAAAAGATATTTTATTAAGAAATTCTTTATTTTTTTCTATAAGAGAATCGATTTCTAAAAAAGTATTTGTTTTTCTATTTAGATTGATTGTCTTAAATGTCGTGTTTGAATGAGCTCCACCTGTATAAGTTGTGATAGAAAACAAATAGGAATCGTATTGTTCATCACAGAAGTTTTTATAAGTGATATCTAATGTATATAAAGTATCTTTTTCTACTTCACTATCTATAATTTGATTTAAAAATTTTTCTTTTTCTTGTTTTACAAAGTTTTCAATTTCTTTTTTTAATACTTCGTTTTGTTCTTGAGGCATATTTATATTTATTTGATGTAAATGATATGTTGGAGTTTCTAATTTGTATTCTTTTTGCTCCATAGCAATACTATTTTTTATAAAAAGAACACTTAAAACTAAAAAGAAAAGCAAACAAAAAAAAGTAGAATAACAAATATATTTCATAGAATATCTTATGCTTTTTTCTACTTTTTATTCTTTTCTAGATATAAAAAAGAAGTGTTTTTTTTACACTTCCTCTTATTTGTTTTTTTGTATTACAAATTGATCGTTTGCAACATCGATTTTTAAAGTAGTTCCCGGTTTTAAATCTGAGCCAATAATCTCATGAGCTACTAAAGTTTCAATATTTTTTGTTACATATCGTTTTATTGGTCGAGCTCCAAATTTAGGATCAAAACTTTCTTCGATAATTTTCTCTCTTGCTTCTTTTGAAAGTTCAATATGAATTTGACTTTCTTTTAATCTATTTTGCATTTCTCTTAAAATTTTATCCAATATTGCTCCCACATCCTCTTTTTTCAATGAATGGAATACAATAATTTCATCGATTCGGTTAATGAATTCTGGTCTAAAAGATAATTTTAATTCATTTAAAACTTTTTCTTTTGCATTAGCTTCATCTTCTAGAATATATTCACTTCCTAAATTACTTGTCATAATAATGATCGTATTTTTAAAATCAACAGTTCTTCCTTGACTATCTGTTAATCTTCCATCGTCTAAGATTTGAAGTAAAATATTAAAGACATCTTTATGAGCTTTTTCTATTTCATCAAATAATACGATGCTATATGGATTACGACGTACAGCTTCTGTTAATACTCCGCCCTCATCATAGCCGACATATCCTGGAGGAGCTCCGATTAATCTGGAAACATTAAAGGCTTCCATATACTCTGAACAATCAATTCGAATCATATGACGTTCATCATCAAATAACTCATAAGCTAAACTTCTTGCTACTTCTGTTTTACCAACACCAGTTGGTCCTAGAAAGATAAAGGAACCGATTGGTCGATTTGGATCTTTAATACCACTTCTGGCTCTTATGATTGCTTCACTTACAAGGTGAAGAGCTTCATCTTGACCAATAACACGTTTTTTTAAGCGATCAAACAAATGAAGCAATTTGTCTTTTTCACTACTTACTAGTTTAGCAACTGGAATATGGGTCCATCTAGAAATAATCTCGGCAATTCCTTCATCGTCTACCACATCGGATAAGATACTATTTTTTTCGCTATTTTTTAATTCTTGTAATTCTTTTTCCAAACGTGGTATCGTTCCATGACGAAGTTTTGCACTTGTTTCCAAATCGTAATTATTTTCAGCTTGTGAAAGATCAAAACGAGCTTTTTCTAATTCTTCTTTCTTTTTATTTATGCTCTCTTTTACTTTCTTTTCACTTTCCCATTTTTCTCTTAAAGCCGATTCTTTTTGCTTTAATTCGCCTAGTTCTTCATTAATTTTTTCTACTCGATGAATAGATAATTCGTCTTTTTCTTTTTTAAGTGCTTGACGTTCAATTTCCAAACTCATAATTTTACGAGTTAGTTCATCTAGAGATGCTGGGACTGAATCTAATTGCATTTTAATGGTAGCACAAGCTTCATCTACTAAATCGATGGCTTTATCTGGTAAATAACGATCAGTAATATAACGATCAGATAAAGTAGCCGCGGCAACAAGAGCATTATCTTTAATGGTTACACCATGAAATACTTCAAAACGTTCTTTTAAGCCTCTTAGGATGGTAATTGTATCTTCAACTGTTGGTTCGCTTACTAAAACTTTTTGAAAACGACGTTCTAGTGCTCCATCTTTTTCAATGTATTTTCGATATTCATTTAACGTAGTCGCTCCAATTACATGAATTTCACCTCGAGCAAGCATTGGTTTTAGCATATTAGAGACATCCATTGCTCCTTCAGCTCCACTTCCGACAATCATATGAATTTCATCGATAAACATAATAATTTCTCCATCGGAATCTTTAATTTCTTTTAAAACTGCTTTTAATCTTTCTTCAAATTCACCACGATACTTGGCTCCAGCTACCAAAGCCCCTAGGTCTAACTCCCAAATGGTGTGATTTTTTAAAGAATTCGGAACATCTCCTTTGACAATTCTTTGAGCAAGTCCTTCAACAATGGCCGTTTTACCTACTCCTGGCTCACCTATTAAAACTGGATTGTTTTTGCTTTTACGAGACAATATTCGAATGACGTTTCTTACTTCTTCATCACGGCCAATTACAGGATCCACTTTATTATCACGGACATTTTTTGTAATATCTCGTCCGTATTTTTCTAAAACATTTTTTAATTCTTCATTATTTTCTGGATACATAGTTCATCCCTCCTTAATCTAGATGTATTATAAAGCAAAAATTAGCACTTGTCAAGTAATAGTGCTAATTTTTGCTATCCACTTTGTCCTAATTGATCAAAATTAATAAGTTCGCCATTAATTTTTAAATTGGAAATCGTAATATCGGAAGTATATGTACTATAAGAATCAATCCCAAAATATAATTGGGTAATTGTACCAGAAAGTTGTTGATTAAAAGAACTTGTTGTACTTGCTGTTGCATATATTTTATACGTACTTAAGCTAGTAGCTAAATTTGTATAAAATGAAAATGCTCCATACATACTTTTAGATGTTGTAAATTTATAATCAAAAGAGACTGTTGGATTTACTAAGCTCATGTTGCTTAAATACAATTCTACTCCAACGGAAGAGCCTAGTGCCGTAGTATTATGAGTATGTAAGACAATAGAATTTCCAGAAGCCGTATAAGTTGTTTGGTTTCCTATTTGTTTTCCTGGCATCACTCGGAATTGATATGTGTATGTAGTTTTAACCGTCGTAGATGCTATTGCCGATTCATTTCCAGCAGTATCTTTAACTTTTACATATACAGTATGTGTTCCGGATAAAATGTTTGTAAAAGTATATGAACTACTTGTATTCGAATACCACTGACCATTATCAACTTTATAGTAGTATGTTCCTATACCACTTATATTATCTTGAGCATTGGAAGCGGTTACTTGAATATTGGCTCCTTTTCCAGTTGCTGTTATTCCCACGGTCGGTTTTGTCCGATCAATTTTTACCCAAGCAGAAACTATATTTGAAAAGTTACCACTTTTATCTTCACTTTTAAAATAAACTTGTTGATTTCTTTCGACAGAAAATTGCTTTTTGATATTTGTTCCTTCTAAAGCATATTCAAAACCTTCATACCAATTTTGTTGATCATAACTATAGTAGTATTTTTCTAAGCCACTTCCTGTTTCGTTACTTGTTAATTGTAGCAATATGTTTCCATTGGTGAAATAATTATTTTCTGCATCTAAAGCCAAATATGTGATTTTATATTTTAAGCCACTTCGATCTCCCATATCAAAACGAATTTTTGTGTAATTATTTTATGGTAAAGGAATGTAAATAGCTTTGCTACCTGCTACTAAAGTTCTTTTTACAGAATTTTCTTCAGTATACAAAGAATCGGTTGCATAGAAAATTTGAATGGTTATTGTTTCAGTTAAAGGTGAAGCTAATTCTACATAAACTCCTTTAATATTTTTATAACGAGCAACATTTATAAAATCTAGTTGAGGATCGTTTGAACTTGTTGTCCACTCTCCTGCAGCTCCCGCATCACTTTCGTAACCGCTGATTAGATAATTTTGATTTCCTAAAATTTGATAATAATTAGAAATACTTTGAATGTTTGGAGCAGTTTTATCGATTTTCACTAAAGTGTTTAAAGTGTTACTTTGATTTCCTAGTTTGTCATAGCAATGCCAATAAACCGTTTTCTCTCCTTGAACAGTAAGGTTTTCTGTAGTAAAAATTCCGTTTTTTATCACTCCCATACTTTTTGTAAAACTTTGATTATCATAACTATATTCACAATAATCAAAGCCACTTTGTTCTTCATTTATAGTAAAGGTAATAGAAAAATCTTGGTTTGTCCAATTTCCATTCGTTGGATTTTGTAAATTGCTTAGTATAGGCCCTTCATGATCTATTTTGTTTACTTCAATACTTGTATTATATACATTTCCAATAACATCTTTTATCCATATATAATAGGTTCCATTTGCTGTAACTTCATAGTTTAAAGAATAGCTGTTTCCTGAAATAGAAATATATTCTTCTGGTTCTTCATTCGTCGTGGTAATTTGGTATCCACTTAGTCCACTTTCATTATCTTTTAAGGTTCCTATAATATGATTGGTTATTCCCCAAGTAGAATCACTTGTTAAAGATTCTACACTTGGCTTTATATTATCTATTTTGTCGATCACGATACTCTTGGTTGTAATATGATCATATCCATCTTTTACGGATACATAATAAGTTCCATTTTTTGTGATTTCTTTTTCTGTTTCATATTCTAATACTGTCTCTATTTCTTCCCAATTAAATTCACTCACTTTTTCACTTATACTTATTCCTTTTATTCCCGTTATATCATCTGTTGCTTTTATTTTGATTCGATCTTTTCTTCCCCATGTTGTTAAAACATTTTCTATTTCTAAACTTGGGGCTTTATTATCTATCACATTTGGTGTATATTCTTCGACACTTATATTTCCTACTTTATCTTTTACCCAAATATAATACGTTTTGTTTTCTGTTATGGTATAACTAATTTCTTGATTTGTTCCTTCTATCTCAATCCATTCTGTTGGTTCTTCTTTAGTTGTTGTAATTTGATATCCACTTAATTCATAATTTTCTTGAAGTTGAATTGTTAAATCTACTTTTTCTTGTCCTTCTACAGCTTCTATTTTTATCTGTGGTTTTTCTTTATCTACTTTTGTTACTTCTATTTCTATTTCTTCTATGTTTCCCATTTCATCTTTTATATAGAATTTTTGATGGCCATTTTCTTCATACATTTGATCTATTACAACTTCTTTACTTGGGTTTTCAATACTTGTCCAATGAGTTTTATCCATACTATATTCAATAATATTGTATTTTTCACTTAATCCTCTGAATTCAAATACTTCTCCAATATTATTCATTGCTTCAGTTTGACTTTTCTTTTCTAAACTCATGGTATTTTCTCTTTGTTCTTCTTTTATATATCCAGCTTCAATACTTATTTTACTTGAAAATAAAGCATTCATTGTTTCTTCTATAGCTGGTGTTTCTTCATCCATCCATAGTTTTAAAGTATAACTTACTTCTTCTTCTGGAGCTAAAGACCCACTGGTCAATTTAAAAGAGGAATCTGCTTCTTCTAATGTCGGTTCTTTTTCTTCATAAAAAGTTAATACTTCTGGAGTACTATCGTTTAATGATACCTTGACATATTTTTCGGCCAATCTTTTTCCTTCTACTTCCATATTTTCTAACTCAACATCATAACTTGCATAGGTATCACATGTGTTTTTTATACTAAAGGTATAGCCTGTTTGTTTTAATCCTTCTTCATCGGTTATGGGATATGCTTTAGAGATTGTTATTGCTTCTGTTTCTTTGGTCATGGTTACTTCAAAACATTTACTTCCTAAAGTATTAAAGGCTTTTTGTTTTTCTGTAAACAACCAATTTGCATAGCTTATGCCTATTAAACTCGTGAATACAAGTAAAATAGCCAACAATATCAAGATCTTCTTTCGCATATCTATCCCACCTATTTTTTTATATCAAAAAAATTACTATGATTCTCCATAGTAATTTTATCACAATACCCCCCCTCCTATGGAACTTATCCCCAGCACTTCATTAATACACAAAAGGTATTATTTTTTAACTAAGTTGTGTAAAAATTCCACTCTATTTTTATATCTCTTTCAGAAGTTTCAGGGTTAATTTTTCCTATTTCTATGCGTTTTACAAATTCATCTAAAACAACTCGATTCAGCTCTTTTATATTTTTATATTTTTCAAACAATTCCAAATTTTTTTCTTGCTTTTGCTTATCTATATTTATATTACTAATTTCTTGATTAATATCTATCAATCTAGTTTTCAATTTTTCAATTTCTTGAACATTACTACTTTTAATAATGCTAAATTCGCTTTCAGTTATTAATCCAGATACTTTATCAGTATATAACTGTGTAAAAATTTTTTCTTTTGTTTCAATATCACTTTCTATTCTTATACGTTCCTTATTTAATTGGCTAATTTTTTCATCAAGATTTACGTATATATTTTGCAGAAAATATTCTTGCTTTACCTTGGATAAGTCAAAATATTTTTTTACTTGTTCTTGTATGGCTTTTAATACGTACCTATTTAATTGTTCAACACCAATAGTTGCACTATTAGAACAAGCATGTTTATCACGTTTGTAGCCGTAGCACTGTAAATATTCTTTATTTTCGCCACTTTTTAATTTTGCGTTAGTTTTATGAAAAGTATGACTACAACACTCGCAAAAAACTTTTTTTGAAAATAAAGATATATTTCCTTTGTTATCTGGTTTATTTCGTTTTTTGGTCTTAAACTTTTCAACCATATATTTCCAAGTTTCATAATCAATATTTGCAGCATGACAATGTGGTACTCTAATCCATTGTGATTCATCTTTAGGAATACTTCTTTGATCCTTTAGGCTTAATATTTTTGTCTTTCCTTGTACCAATGTTCCTGTTTGAACTTCAGATGTTACAATATCACGAATCATTTTAGCATTCCATTGTTGAACATATGGAACAAATATTATCTCTTTTTCAGAAAAAGATGCCTCTTTATTCAGTTCCTCAATTTGCTTCACCGTTACAAAAAACTTATCAGCAATACTTTCTAAAGTTTCACCATGTTCAATCTCATATTGAATTTTTTTGATTTTAGACTTACCACGATAAACTTTGACACCCTTACTTTCTTTATAATCAGCTGGTGTTAAAATATGTTTTTTCATCAGTTCAATTGCAACTTGTTTTAAACTCATTCCGTGTTTTATTAAGTCCACCATTAGTTGGATAGCCTCTCGTGCTTCTGGATCTGGAATTAAATGGTACTTGTCTTTTGGATCTCGCATGTATCCGTAAGGTGCAACACTGCCGATAAACTGTCCATTACGCATCATACTTAACAAAGTTGCACAAGTACTTCGTGAGGTTTCTTCAACTTGCCACTCATTTACAAGGCCATTAATTTGACGAGCTTTCTTCCCCTCTATTTCATTAGTATCTGTATGATCAACGAGTCCTAAAAACCTTACATTCCATTCCGGAAAACATTTATGCAAGTATTTTTCAACCATTTCCATACTTCTAGTAAAGCGAGATTGACTTTTACTCATTACTATTTCAGTATTTCCTACTTCAGCAAAACGTATACATTTTTTCCATTCTGGTCTATTATCATCAACACCAGATATATCTTCTTCACAAAAAATAGCTACTACATCCCACTCACGTCGATCACATTCATCCAAAAGAAATAGCAGTTGATTTTTTATACTTCCAGACACATCTCCTTTTTCAAGATCCCCATCTTCTCGGGATAAACGAATGTACAAAATAACTCGAAAATGATTACCAACCACTTTATAAGTTTCACGATGATTTCCATAGTCAACAAAACAAGTTGGATCATCTGTGAATTTCAAATCTAACAGTCTACGAACATTTTCTGAAACATATCTTAATTTTGAAACATCAATGAGTTGCTTGATTCTTTTAAGTTGAACCTTTTCTTGTTCTACTTCTTCTTTTGATTTATCAATAGTATTATTATTTACAATAGCTCCTTCCCTAATAACATTTAATATCATTTTTTCTCCATTTCTAAGTGGAATAATTTTTATTTATATTAAATGCTTAATAATACTCAATAAAATTATACCGTGCTTTTTCTAATATTGCACTTTTTTTTGCTTTTATTAATGTAATTTGCAGGGCTATGCTCCATTTCGATAATAATACGTGCTATTTTTTTATTTACAATGTTTTTTATATCTTCATCGGATAATGATGGATCAATTACATCGATAATTTTCCATCTATATTTTTGTTCACAACTAGTATTTATTTTTTTTACTTTATTAATATAACATTCCCCCTTTTATTTCATTTAAATATCTATAGTATTAGCAGCATCTATTTCTTTCTCATACGATTCGTTTAATATTTTCAATGATATATCATCATTCTTTTTTAGTTCAGCTATAATAGAGTCAATATTGTTTATTACCTCAGATAAATCGTCCCACGCTGTCAAATCAACTACAATATCTTTTTCTTTATCATCCACATTTTTTTCTTGTGATATTATCATTTCATATTTTCCGTCCATTTTTTCACTAGTATATAGATTTATATCTTTAATTCCATATTTTTGTAGTATATCTTCATAATAATCTGAAAAGCTTCGCATATTATAACTTTCCAAATCAGATCTGAAATCTTCAAAAGGAGTTTTATTCTCAAAATGGACATTGTATTCTCGAGATACTTCTAAAATAACATTAATTTTATCTTCATTTTTCAATTCGATAACCATCCTCTCTATCCACTTTTTTTTCATAATCTCCAAAAATAAACCATTTGAATACCTCATCTTCGTCAAAAAACTCTTCAACATAACATTCGTTGCTAGTGTTATCAATAGCAATAAAAAGATTCCCATCCTGTGCATAAATCATATCTTTTTTAACAGG
>ERZ1643246.3873-NODE-3873-length-12365-cov-11.718846_pt1 | contig 12365 bp, 17 predicted proteins | sample MGYA00579265_ERZ1643246 | MGnify/ENA primary metagenome ERZ1643246 (study PRJEB29033, sample SAMEA4952261) | chicken gut metagenome | biome: Broiler Chicken; feature: Gastrointestinal Tract; material: Caecum | place: Ireland | collected 2018 | study: Broiler...
ATTTTATCATAAGAAGGTTTATTTTTAAACTTTACACAAATTATTCTATATACTCGAAAATTCAAGTCTTTCCTATGGAAATTAAAGAATTCCCATTTTTTTAGCAATTTTTTTACCTTTTTTCATTACTTTTTTTCTATTCATCAAGTCTGATTCTGTGTACATCATAACTAACCCAGTAGTAATAAGTCCACCAATTACTACACCTTTTATAAATCTCATACTATTACCTCCTATATGTGCTTTTTACATTTTATGGATAATGTTTTAACATTATCTATCTTCTTTACTTAGTATTTATATTTTTGGATTTTTTATGCGGTTTTACATATAATTTTACAATGGAAATAATTTCATTTATAGCAATAATTGCCAAAAAAACTCCAAAACATTTTCGTAAAACTCCAACATCCATATTTATAGATATATTTGCGCCAATTATTGCACCTAAAATTCCAAAAATCGAAATTAAAATTGCAGACTTCAAAGCTATATTTTTATTTTTTAAATTCACAATTATTGCTACCAAAGATGTCGGAATAAAAAATATCAAATTAGTGGCTTGCGCAACATGCTGTTCCAAACCACTAAAAAAAGTAAGAAGAAAAATTAAAATTGTTCCTCCGCCCATACCTGTTCCGCTTACTATGCCTGAAATCAAACCAATAAAAACTTCTGCCATTTTTAAAACAAATCCTTTCTTTTGAACTTTGGGGACGTTCCTTAAAGTTCAAAATTATTTATCATATTATCTCTGCCATTATTAATAAAATTCAATGAACTTTAAGGAACGTCCCCAAAGTTCATTTTAAGTAAGCATTTTATATGATGCATATATTAAGAAGCCTAGAAAAGCGAATTTCATTATTTTTTCTGGCAGCTTTTTTAATAATTTTGCACCAAAATATCCGCCAATACCGCCACCGACTGCACACAAAATTGCTACCTTCCAATCTATATAATTACCTTTGTAATAGAAGATGCTGCTTGCAATGACCATTGGCAAGATGCAAAAAACGGAAGTGCCTCTTGCTTTTGTTGCATCTAATTTTAGTAAATATATAAAAGCTGGAACTAAAATCATGCCTCCACCTGTTGAAAATAGGCCACTTATAATTCCAGCGGCTAGACCTATAAAAATTTTTTTACCTATATTTTTTTTACCCATACTAAAAACCTACTTTTTAGTAGGTTTTCCATAATTCAGATTTTTATTCAATTTTGTGCTATTGCCAAGAGGGACGTAGATGAATGGCAAAAAATTGCCAAATAGCTACGTCCCTTGTGGCAAATTTTATTTTCCTAATATGCTTAGCCCTTTTTTGATTAATTCTTCTGTTGTGAGATCTTTTTTGTCTAGCTTTTCAAAAGCTTTTTCTATTTCTCGCCTGTTATATCCAAGTACTTGCAAAGCAGCAGTTGCTTCTGATATTTTTGTCTTGTTTTCCATAAGGTTTTGAAGCTTTTCGTCAAATTCGCTTGCTCCACTAGCAGAGTCAGTATTAGAACCTTTAGCGTTTTGCTGTTTAATGTGTTGATTTATGTTTTCTATTTCTTGCTCTTTAGTTATTTTATCTTTTAACTCCAAAATAATTCTTCTTGCTGATTTTGCACCTATTCCAGGGATTCCGAGTTAAAGCTTTTACATCTTCTGATATGACAGCAAGTGCAAATTCTGATGGCTCACAGGTTGCTAGCATTGCTAGAGCAGTTTTGGCGCCAATGCCGCTAACACCAAGCAACAACTCGAACATTTTTAATTCCTCTAAAGTATTAAATCCATAGATGCTAACGTCATCTTCTCTTACTCTATAGTAAGTATGAACTTTAACGATATCACCAATATTTCCTACTTTGTCCATACCAACATCTGACATAAAAACTTTATATCCAAGACCGCCAACATCTATAACAATGTATCCGGTCATTTTCATTTCTAATTTTCCCTTAATATATGCTAACATTCAAAATACCTCTCTTTAATTATAAATTCACATTTTTGAAGTAAAAATTTAATAGTCTAAAGTGTTGCTATTTATTATTTTACTACATATTGCGCAAAAGTCAATCAGAAAACGATAATAAAAAATTGCAACATCAAATTGTAATAAAATATGGAGAATATAGAAACGTTGACATTTTATGTAAAATATGCTAAGATAAGCATGTACAAAGATTTTTTTGCATTGAGCATTTGCTCAATTTGTTTGCTACTTTAATTGTGGCAAAAAATCAGAGTTCTCATTGAAACAGAATTATGAACAGGAGGATGGACTATGGTAAAAGCATCAAAGGCACAGAGACAAACTATAAGGAGTCAGTATCGGATTGCCAAAAGTAATCTCAGACAATGGAAAAGACGCGGCTTTAGTCATTGTCCGATAAGTTACGGCAATGAGGGGATTGTCCAGGAAGTAATTAAAAAGTTTGCAAAGAAAGGTTTCGATATTGAAGTTACAGACCATGATTATGTCTGTGTATTTTGGAGACAGCCGAAAAAGGAAGAAAAAGGACCATCAAGTACACTAAGAAGCTTAATAGGAAGTTTTATCATGACAGCTGAGAGTGTACGGAAGAGTACCATAAGGATACAGTATCGAATGGCAAGATGGTGTATCTGGGTGACAAAATTCTATGGAGGCATGAGTACTGATATAGGGCACTTTGTTGTCCTTCAAGAAGTGCTGGAAAAATTGCTGAGGAAGGGATATGATATTAAAATCGAAGATAATGGAATAATAGACAGCGTCAGTTGGCAATATGCCAGAAAGGGCCGTAGAGGAACTCTTACGGTGGTAAAAAAGAGCTAAAAAATTTTAAGCCGAAACAATAAAATCATACAGATAATGAGAAACTCTGAGGATGACTAGTAATATGCTAGTCATCTTTTTTCGAAAATAGGAGAAAGCTGACTCTTTCACACTATTTGAAAGGTGTAATAATTCCAGAAGAATCATCAGCTTTCTCTGTCGAAAAAGCGGTTGTAGCGGTACCAAGTGCCATAATACAAGTTAATGCCATACATAAAACTTTCCGTTTAATCATAAAAAAATCTTTAAATTATTGATTTTTTAATATTTTTCAAAAATTTTCATTTGACAAAATAATAATAATATGTTATTATTTAAGTACAAAATAAATGTGTTTGAAAGTCGCTAAGATTCAAGCATAGTCGTATGTGTATCGCAACTGCACATACTTTTTTTTATGCAAAAAAACAGAGCAGGCGCAACTCCTACTCTGCCGACTATTATGTATTGCTCACATTAGTCTTTGTTTGTCTTTTCATCTTGCATTTGTTGAGGTTGTTTCTGATTTTGTTGTAACATAAAGTTTTTTTCTTTTTCAGCAATAACCATATCAACTAAATGAAGAATCACGTCGCTAAGATTCAAGACACTAGCCCCACTTTCCGCCTCTAAGAAAAAGACTGACCTTTTCAAGCGAAAGGTTGCTATTATATTACAATAATTTAAAATAAAAAACAAGCGAACATATTAAAATATCTTAAATTATGATATACTTATATCATAATAAAAAAAGCAGAATCAGAAGAAATATGGAAAGTAGAGGTACAAATATGTTACATAAAATGAAGTTAAAGGAAAGTCCATTTGAAAGAATAAAAAATGGAACAAAAACAATTGAATTTAGATTATATGATGAGAAAAGGAGAAAAGTAAAAATAGGAGATGAAATAGAATTCTCAAAACTACCGGATTTACAGGAAAAATTACTAGTTGAAGTACTAGATATATACAGAGCTGAAACATTTAAGGATTTATTTGAAAAAATTTATACTGATAAGGACGAGATAGAAAGAAAAACAAAATCGATGTATCAATTTTATTCGAAGGAACAAGAGAAAGAATATGGCGTTGTAGGAATAAAAATTGCTTTATTAAGTAATAGTTTTAGATATACTTACAATAAATTAGTTAGAGATAAAATTCCTGAAAATATTGATAATGAACAAGGTAGAAAATGTAAGTATAGAATTTTAGATGACGAAGAATATTTAAGAGAGTTAAATAGAAAAATTTTGGAAGAGGCTAATGAGTTTGTAGAAGAAAATAGTATTGAAGAACTTGGTGATTTAATGGAAGTTATAAATGCTATAATGAAAGTAAAAGGTTACAACAAAGACGAAGTAAGAAAAGTTATGAAAGTTAAAGAAAAAAAGAAAGGAGCTTTCAATAATAAGATTTTTTTAGAGTATGTTAATGAAGAAAAAAGAAATTTAGCAGAGGAAAAGGAATTAAATAAAGATTTTAGAAAATGATGACGATAAATTAGTAATTGCGCCTGAAGAAAAGATATATGTTAGAAGCATTAGTAGAATTTCAAGAGAGATTTTTTGAACATGAAATTATTGAAGAATAATGATTAGAAATTAAAAAATATGAAATAATTAATTGACAAAGAAATAAAACAAACAGGAGTTGTTGTATATAAAAAATAAAGGAAAAAAGCAGACATAGAAATAATCTATGTCTGTTTTAATGCATATTGCACAAAGAAATGCATACAATTAAATAGCTTTATAGTAATTGGAGTGATGATATGTTTTTCGTATTCAATAAGCAAAAAATATATGCGTATTTAGTTTCAATTTTTACCGTAATATTGCTATTTTTTGTCGCTAGCATGATAAACCAAAGTGAAAATGCAGTGCAGACGGCAGCACCAGCAAATAAGCTATTGCCAATATATAATGTAGAAACAGAAGAGCCAAAAGTGGCATTTACAATGAATTGTGCTTGGAATGCAGATGATATAGACAGCATTTTGAAAACGCTGGATGAAAATCAAGTGAAAATAACATTTTTCGTGGTTGGGGAATGGGCAGATAAATATCCAGATGAAGTCAAAAAAATGGCAGAAGCGGGGCATGAAATTGCAAGCCATAGTGATACACACCCACATACAAATAGCTTAACTTACGAGCAGAATGTGGAAGAAATAAAGAAGAGCACTGAAAAGATTGAAAAATTGACAGGAGTAAAAACGAATATCTATAGGGCACCTTATGGTGAATACAATGATACAGTAATAAAAGCTGCAAAGGATAATAATTATTATACAATACAATGGGATTTGGATACTTTAGATTATACAGATTTAACAGCAGAGCAAATGTGGGACAGAATAGGTAATAAACTAAAAGCTGGAGATATAATATTAAGCCACAATGGTACTAAGAATACGGCTAATAGTTTGGACTTCCTAATAAAAAATATAAAGCAAAAAGGATTACAAATAGTAAAAGTTTCTGACTTAATCTATAAAGATAATTATATAATCAACTCAGCAGGAACGCAAATTCAAAGCAAATAATATGTATAAAATTACCAAAAAAGTAAATACTATTAAAAAGTTAAGTGTTGTAAATAAATGGAATGATAGAAAAAGGGGTAATGCAATGTCATTTATTGGAATAATTTCAAATAGGAAAACATTTGAAAATATAAAAAATAAATTGAAAAATTTAAACAATTGCGCAAATGTAATCCACATAAGCACTACAAGCATTTCGAATATAAAAAACATAAAGTTTGAAATAATAGTAATAGACGAAGAGATTAGCAAATTTTGTAACAATCAAGAATGTTTGTGTAATTTATGCAAAAAAGCACAGTATGTGATAGCAAATACTGATATAAATAAGGCAAATGAGGAATATCAGCTTTTGAAAGGAAATTCGCAAACGTTAATAACTTATGGGCTTAATGGAAAAGCAAACATCACAGTATCAAGCATTAGTGAAGATTCAATTATGATATATAGACAACGAAAAATCATAAATAGAAATGGAAAAAAACAAGAAATAGAGGAGAGAAGGATAAAAATACAAGAAAAAAGTAATGTAAAAATATATGAAATATTAATATTATATACAATTTTAAGCATATATGATGATTGCATAATTGAGGAAATATAGAAAAAACTTAACTTTTTTAGAAAAAATCAACTTTTTATGTAGACAAAACCAAAAAAATAGTGTATAATTATAACTATCGAGGAAAATGTTTGCAAGAGAAATATACAATTGATAAATAAAAAATAGGGAGGAAAAGAAATTGGATACAAATTATTTAGAAAACAACTATTTAACATTAGTTGGAAAAGTTACAGGAGAAAAAAAGTTCAGCCATGAAATTTATGGCGAGAGATTTTACATTTTTAACCTAGAAATACCACGTTTGAGTGGTAATGAAGACATAATACCAATAACAGTATCTGAAAGACTAATAAAAGAAGATACTTTGCAAGAAGGAAATAAACTATTAATAAAAGGTCAATTTAGATCTTACAATAGTTACGAAAATGAAAAAAATAGGTTGATTTTGACAGTATTTGCAAAAGACATTATGGAATTGCAAGAAAATGAAGACGAAGAAAATGAAATGGTAAGAAAAGACATAATAACAAATGAGGTTGTTTTGGTGGGCTATATCTGCAAAAAACCTATCTACAGGCAAACACCATTTGGACGTGAAATATCAGACCTTTTACTTGCTGTAAACAGAGCATATAATAAGTCAGACTATATTCCTTGTATAGCATGGGGCAGAAATGCAAGATTTTGTCAAAACTTAGAAGTAGGAACTGAAGTAAAAGTAGTAGGAAGAGTTCAATCAAGAGCTTATGAAAAGAAACATGAAGATGGAACTATTGAAAACAGAGTAGCTTATGAAGTTTCAGTTGGTAGCTTAGAAGTAATTGAAGAAAAAGATGATGGAAAAACTGCAGATTCTGAAAAGAAAGAAGCTGTATAAATGAAATAGCAAAATATAAAAAAAGTTTTAAAAGACTAGTCTTTTAAAACTTTTTTTGATATAATAAAAAGCATTAGAAAGAGTATAAAGCCTTAGGAAAGGAAGATAAAAAATGAACGAATTAGTAAAACAAAAAGAAAATAAAAAAAATAAAAAACCAAAAGTAAGCAATAGCTTAAAATTTACAATTTTAGCCGTTATATTAATTGCGATTTTTTGTGTTGCCTTAACACCAGTAACATTACAAAATGACACTTTTTATACAATAAAAGTTGGAGAACATATTGCACAAAATGGCATAGACATGAAAGATCCATTCTCTTGGCATGAAGATTTGCCTTATACATATCCGCATTGGCTGTATGATTTGCTTACATATTATATATATTCATTTGCAGGAATGACAGGAATATACATAACTACATGTATTTTATCTGTAATACTTGGCCTTTCAATATATTTTACAAACACGAAATTAGCTAAAAATCAATTCTTTTCATTTGTAGTGACCATAGGTGCAATGTATCTTATAAGAGGTTATATAGCTGCAAGGGCACAACTAGTAACATTTATACTATTTGTTTTAACTGTGTATTTTATTGAACAATTTTTGGCAACAAAGAAAAAGCGATATGTGGCAGGACTAATAATAATACCAATTTTAATTGCTAATATGCATGCAGCTGTTTTCCCATTCTATTTTGTATTATATTTGCCATATATAGCAGAATACTTAGTTGCAGTCTTATCAGACATGGTAATATATAGAAAAATAAAAATAGCAGACTTAAAAAGTCAAATACGTAGCTTAAACAAAAGAAAGCAAAAATTACAAAAAGAGCCTAATAAGCAACAAAAATTAGAAAAAGTTGAAGGTAAACTAACAAAACTAAATGCTCAATTATCAGAAATAGAAGCCAAAAATGATAAAATAAAAATAAAAAGAACAAAAGCACTTCAAGAACCATATAAAGTAAAAATAGTAAAAAACAATAATGTAAAATGGCTAATTTTAATAATGATAGTTTGCATTTTTACTGGATTATTAACACCAATAAAAGATACACCATATACATACTTAATAAAAACAATGGAAGGCCCAACAACCCAAAATATCAATGAGCATCAACCAATGACCTTAGCTGATGATGTAGATGTTATTTGCACATTAATTCTATTTTTAGCAATACTTATATTTACTAAAGCTAAAATTAGGCTAAGTGATTTATTTATGATTGCGGGATTATGCTACTTAATGCTAGCTTCAAGAAGGCAAGTTAGCATGTTTGGAATAATTGGTGCACTTATTTTAAATAGGCTGGCAATGGAAATAGAAAGAATATATAGTGATGACACCGCTAAAGAAGCAGTAAATAAGCTGACTACAAAAATAGGAATGCTTGTTATTACAGTTATAATGCTTTCATTAAGCTGGTATTTTGCGAAGGATAAACTTGATGATAAATATATTTCAGAATCATCATATCCAGTAAAAGCCTGTGATTATATCGTAGAAAATATCGACTTAAGCAAGGCCAGATTTTACAATGAATATAATTATGGAAGTTATATGTTATTTAGAGGTATACCAGTATTTATAGATTCGAGGGCAGACCTATATGCGCCAGAATTTGGTGGAGAAGATGATAATATTTTTATGGACTTTATAGAGACTTCAAATATTAGCAAATTTTATGAAGATGTATTTAAAAAGTATGATATTACACATGTTATTACATACACAAATTCAAAAATGAACATGATAATTACAAAAACAAAAGATAAAAACTATAAACAATTATATAAAGATGATAGATTTGTGGTATACCAAAGATTGAACGCAAGTGATGCAGACGAACAAGTTGCAAAATAAGGAGATGAAAAACAGTGTGGAAAAATTCATTGTAGAGAAAGAAGATGCAAAGAAGAGAATAGATGCATATATAGCTAAAAGCGCCAATATATCAAGAGTAAATGCACAAAGGCTAATTTCAGAAGGAAAAATACTCGTGAACGGAAAGAGTGTAAAACATTCATATAAAACACAAGAAAATGATGAAATTACTATGGAGCAAGAAGAACCTAAAGAAGTTGAGCTAAAAGCTGAAAACATCCCACTTGAAATTATATATGAAGATAAAGACATAATTGTAGTAAATAAGCCTAAAGGAATGGTAGTACACCCTGCAAATGGAAATCCAGATGGAACACTAGTAAATGCGGTTATGGCCATCTGCAAAGATTCATTATCAGGAATTGGCGGAGAGCTTAGGCCAGGCATAGTACATAGGCTTGACAAAGATACTTCAGGAATAATTATTGTGGCTAAAAATGACAAGGCGCACATTAATTTGAGTGAGCAAATCAAAAATCATAAAGTAGAAAAAACTTATATTGCTCTAGTAAAAGGAAATGTAAAAGAAAATCAAGCAACAATAAATATGCCAATAGGCAGAAGCAATAAAGACAGGAAAAAAATGGCCGTAACTAAAAATGGAAAAACGGCAATCACTCATTTTAAAGTATTAAAAAGATATGATAAATATACATTATTGGAAGTAAAAATAGAAACAGGAAGGACACATCAAATTAGAGTTCATTTATCACAAATAGGTTATCCAATTGTTGGTGATATGGTATATTCGAATGGCAAAAATGAATGGGGGATAGAAGGACAGTGTTTGCATGCTAAAAGCTTGAAATTTAAGCACCCAATAACTGGTAAAGAAATGTACCTAGAAGCGCCATTGCCAGAATATTTTCAAAAAATTTTACATGAATTAGATGGCAGAAAAATACCTGAAAAATAAGAACAAGTTTCAATAATTTGTACTTAAAAAAATCTAATTTATGCTTTAAGAAAGGAAAACAAAAAATAATGGAAGAAAGTATGAGACTCCAAAAATACCTAGCAGAATGCGCAGTAGCATCAAGAAGAAAATCTGAAGAACTAATAAAAAATGGAAAAATACAAGTAAATGGAAAAATCGTAACAGAACTTGGAACAAAAATTAATCCTGATACAGATATTGTTGAGTACAATGGAAAAGTAATAAAGCCTGAGACACAAAAGGTCTATATTTTGCTAAACAAGCCAATAGGCTATGTTACGACTACAAAAGATCAATTTAAAAGGGACTCTGTAACAGACTTGGTAAAAATCGGAAAAAGACTAGTTCCAGTTGGTAGGCTTGATATGTATACATCAGGAGCATTAATATTGACAAATGATGGCGATTTTGTATACAAAGTAACACACCCTAAGTACGAAATTGAAAAAACATACATAGCTACAGTAAAGGGAATAATCAAAGACGAAGATGTAGAAAAACTAAGAAGGGGAGTCAAAATCGAAGACTATACAAGTAAGCCAGCAAAAGTAAAGATTCTAAAAACGGATACAGAAAAAAACATTTCAAGAATAGAAATAACTATACATGAAGGGAAAAATAGAGAAGTAAGAAAAATGTGTGAAACAATAGGCTATAAAGTTATGGCACTTCATAGAAGCAAAATTGCAGGAATAGGAGTAAAAGACATACCACTTGGAAAATGGAGATATTTAACTAAAACAGAAGTGGCAAAAATTACTAAAAAACATTGAAAAATAGTAATAAAAAATATATAATAACATAAACGTAAGAAAAAGGAGAATCAAAAAAACAAATGAATAGTTTTGAACAAATAGACAATTTAAAATTTGAACCAGAGGGCTGGGATAATCGAGTAAATACTGTAAAAAAGGACCAAATATACACATACATTAAAGATGATACAACTCTACAAGGATTAGTAAAAAAATGTGATAGTGGCTACAATTTACACATTGACTTAGGAAATGGAATTGAAGGGATAATACCAAGAGCAGAAATTGAAGGCATCAATCTAAGCGAGGACGGCCTACCTAAAGAAAAACTATGTACAGGAAAAGTACATAAATTTGTTCAATTTAAAATAAAAGGAGAAAAGGATAATAACACTCTACTTCTATCCCGAAAAGATGTGCAAAACGAAGCAATAAATTGGATAAAAAAAGACTTAAAAGAGGGACAAACTGTTGAAGGCATAGTAAAAAACATCAAACCTTATGGAGCTTTCATAGAAATTGGCGGGGGCGTAGTAGGACTAGCATATATCGAAGACCTGTCAGTAGCAAGAATAAAAACGCCTTATGAAAGGCTAAAAATTGGACAAAAAATAAAAATAGTGGTAAAATCTATAAATAGAGACACTGGTAAAGTAGTTCTGTCATATAAAGAAACGCTAGGAACTTGGGAAGATAATATAAAGAACTTCCAGCAAGGCACAAAAACAAAAGGAATAATACGAGAAACTGAAAAAAACAAAAATGGAATATTTATAGAACTAGCCCCAAACTTAGTTGGTATGGCAGAGTACAGTGAAAATGTAACTTATGGACAAACAGTGGACGTATATATCAAAAAAATTGATCCGCAAAAGAAAAAAGTTAAATTAATTATTTGCCATTAGGGACGTAGCAAAATGGCAAAAAATTGCCAAAAAGGTACGTCCCCAGTGGCAAAAATCTAAAAGGAGGAATAATTTATGGTAGAGGATAGTGAAATAAAGGCGGAAGTTTCACCTTTTGCTATTAGAGAAGGCGAAATTAAAACCTTCGATGGAAAAGATGGATATGTTTCTATGAATCAAATTATACATAAGATTAATATTGGGCATATAAATGATATACATTTTGCAATATTAGATTTGGTAAATGAGTTTGAGTTTATGACATCAAGACAAATTTTCCAGATGTTAAAGATAAAAGGTATTGAGATACAAAGCCAAGATAAGTTAAATAATAAGTTAGAGCAGTTGGTAAAGTCAAAGATTTTGACTAGATATTATTTTACTTCTGAAGAGGGAAAAGGCATATATAGGATATATTGCTTAGAGAAAATGGGCAAATATTTATTGAATTCAAAAGAAGAGGATTGTAAATGGCAACCTTCAGATAATACGAAACCAGTGGCTATGATAAAGAAGAGGTTAGCAGGAAATCAAATCTTGATTGCATATTTGAGGAAAGTAAAGGCTTTTGATGAGTTTGTGGTTAAGCCTGCAATAACTGATAAGGTTTCAGGCAAAATTTTTAAGGCATCAGGTGGCGCAATAAAATTAACTAAAAACAAGAAGTCAATTTGGTTTTTGTTTGAAGTTGTTAGAAGAGAAAGTGATTGGCAGAAAAAGCTTGTGGAAAGGATGAGACAATATAAAGAGTTTTATGAGAATTTTGTGCCAGGAGATTCTAATTTCCAATCAATGCCTCAATTGATACTTGATTGTGAGGATGAGAAGCATATAGTGGAAACTTTTAAAGAAATAGTAAAAAATCAAGTTGAAATACCTCAAATAAAGCTACTGTTTACAACAGATTTGAGACAAAATAAACCAACGCTATCAGATACTTTAGTTAGCTTTAAATTAGTAGATGGTAAATACAAAATAGAAAATGAAGAATTAAAATTATTAGATTAATTAATATATTTAAGTTGTTGATGCTACCTTTTACAGCTCAGTAATTTAACTATTAAAAATATTAATATAAATAATTTTGAAGTACCG
>ERZ1643246.3874-NODE-3874-length-12362-cov-5.539368_pt1 | contig 12362 bp, 10 predicted proteins | sample MGYA00579265_ERZ1643246 | MGnify/ENA primary metagenome ERZ1643246 (study PRJEB29033, sample SAMEA4952261) | chicken gut metagenome | biome: Broiler Chicken; feature: Gastrointestinal Tract; material: Caecum | place: Ireland | collected 2018 | study: Broiler...
TGGTTTCCCACAGGAGATCCACCCTGAAGGCGGCGGACACAGTATTGGAGATGGAAAGGGAGAGGGATTCGTAAAAGATAGACGGATCGTTATCAGGAAAATCCCCCCAGCGGGATGGCTGGGGGGATTTTATAAAAATTTCCTTTATTTTTCTTCGTCAAATCCATTTGGATAAAACAGGATCTTATTATAAACAATTTCCCGTTTATCAATTTGCTGGAAAATCTCCGGCAATTTTTCCAGATCTAACCTGTGTGAAATTAGAAGATCAGGATTGAAGCCTTTTTCATTCATCAGCCTGGCGGATTCTGTCCATTCTTTTCCTGGGAATGGATTGGAGAAAGAATTCCAGCTCCCGACTACAGACAGTTGATAGCGCTCGATTTGATCCACGGCTTTTTCAGACAACTCTAGTCCCTTATGGGAAATGCCCAGAAAAACAATTCGTCCCATCTTTCCGGCGGAAAGAATTGCCTGATGCTGTGCAGAAGGAACACCGGACATTTCAAGAACCAGATCAGCACCCTTTCCATTCGTATATTCGACAGCCTTTTCTACGGGGTTTTCATGAAGAGAATTAATCGTATGCGTCGCTCCACATGCTCTGGCAACCTGCAGCTTATCATCATTAATATCTGAAACGATAATGGTTTTACATCCCAGAACCTTTGCGTATTGGACAGCAAACAGACCGATTGCTCCCAGACCGTAGATCATGACACTGTCCTTGCCGGAACCGTTTCCGCGAAGGAAGGCATGCAGGGCATTGGCAGCGGGATCGATGGTAGCGCCCCATGCGTACGGGGTGTCGGCATTCAGGCGCAGCAGATTTTCAGATTTCACTGCCAGATACTGTGCATAAGCCCCGTCATTTCGTGAGCCATAGTATTTATAGTCTTCACAAAGGGAATAAATCCCCTTTTTACACCATTCGCATTTACCACAGGGAATGAGAGGAGCAGCGCTGGCTTTGTCGCCAACTTTCCAGCCCTGTACATTTTTTCCAACCTCAACAATTTTTCCGGCAAACTCATGGCCTGGAATAATGGGAGAAATATGAGCGCCATAGGTAAGCAGACGGGGAATATCCGAACCACATACGCCAACAGCCATTATTTTAATTAGGACTTCATCATCTTTTGGCGTGGGCATAGGAACTTCTTCATACTTCAGATCTTTAGGAGCTCTCATTAATATTGCTTTCATTTTTTTCCTCCTTCTATTATTCGTTGATTCCGTTTATGACAGCAATGCCTGCGCTTACACCCAGACGGGTAGCGCCGGCTCTGATCATGGCTAGGGCCTCTTCCGCGGAGTGGATACCGCCGGAAGCCTTTACTCCCATGTCGGGGCCTACCGCTTTACGCATCAGGGCCACGTCTTCCGGGGTTGCTCCTCCTGTAGAAAAACCGGTAGAAGTTTTTACGAAATCCGCACCCGCCTCTTTAGCCAGCTGGCAGACTTTTACTTTTTCTTCATCTGTAAGAAGGCAGGTTTCAATAATTACTTTTACAAGCGCCTTATTTTGAGCAGCTTTTACGACGGCGGCAATATCTGTTTTTACATAATTCCAATCGCAGGATTTTACATATCCTACATTAATGACCATATCCACTTCCTCTGCTCCGTTAGCAACAGCATCAGAAGCCTCAAAAGCTTTTACAGCGGTAGTGTTTGCGCCAAGAGGAAAACCGATAACAGTACAAACTTTTACATTGGTTCCTTTAAGGGCAGCGGCACATTGCCGTACATAAGCTGGATTGACGCAAACAGAGGCAAAATGGTAGGCTTTTGCCTCATCGCACAGTTTTGTGATCTGAGCCGAGTTCGCTTCTGGTTTCAGAAGGGTATGATCAATGATTCCGGCAACATTTTCCTTTGTAATTTGCATAATCGACCTCCATTTTTGTTTAATCGCTAGGAACATTAGATAATAGACGAGTAACTTATGTTCATGTGAAGAATAACATTCCCCCTTGATTTTGTCAAGTAAAAAATGTAAAATATAAAAGAACAAATGTGCATAACAAAAGAGGAAGAGTAATGGATCATTATCAACGCCAAAAATTGTTAGTTCAGGTAGCAAAACTGTATTATGAACAAAATTGCAGTCAGGAAGAAATATCAAAACTTTTGAAGCTGTCCAGGCCGTATATTTCGAAATTGCTGAATGCGGCCCGGCAGGAGGGAATTGTGCAGATCCAAATCGTGGATTCGTTTAATACTGAAACGAAGTTGGAAAAGCTTTTTCGTGAGCGATTTCAGTTAGAAAAGGCTATCATCCTGCCCAGAGGCAGAGATGGAAACGCTTTAAAACAGGTCGGAGAAGCAGCAGCAAGATATTTGAATGAAATATTGGAAGATGGCATGGTAATAGGAACCTCATGGGGGGGAACCCTGTATGAATGTTCAAACTTTCTAGTCCAGAGAAAAGATATGTCCAATATCGTTTATATTCAGCTTTGCGGTGGCATCAGCAATATTAATAAAACGGTTTATGCTGCGGAAATAGCAAATAATTTTGCAGAGGCCCTGGGAGGTACGGCATATTTAATGCAGGTGCCGGCGGTGGTCGAGAATAAAGAGATTAAGAGCCTTTTCTGGAAAGACCGCAGTATGGCGCAGATTATTGAATATGGAAAGAAGATAGATATCGCAATTTTTACGGCAGGAACTTTCGGAGAGAAAAATGCACTGGTCAAGGCCGGATATTTAGAAAAAGAAAGAATGAAAAGTTTAGAGAAAAAAGGCGCAGTAGGTGATATCTGTTCCCATGTAATCGATTTTAACGGAAAGATATGTGATCAGGAGTTAGACGAAAGGACGTTGGCGATTTCTCTGGAAACGATGAAAAAAGCCCGATACAGAATTGCAGTAGCCCAGGGAGAAAGTAAAGTGGCCTCGCTGTGCGGCGCCTTAAATGGAAAACTCATGAATGTTTTAGTAACAAACGAAGAAACTGCCCAAAGTATATGGGATCGATTTGAAAAAAGATAATAAAAAAGCCCGCAAGGGCTTTTTTTATGCTTTTTTATGCTTTAAAGGAGCAACACTTTGCCTTATTTTAATTTTGGTTGAAATGATCATACGGTAATTTGCCTTGGAAAAAGAGGATTTTGCTCCGGCAATCCGATTGTGGAGAAGCTGAACGGCCTGTTTACCCATTTGTACCTTCATGACCTGAACCGAGGTTAAAGGAGGAGACACCATTTCACAGGCAGGCATATCATCAAAACCAATCATAGAAATATCATCAGGAATTTTATATCCGAGAGAAGTAAAGGCCTGCATGGCACCAAAAGCGATGATGTCCGAATCTGAGAAAAAGGCAGTAGGAATCTCGCTTTGCTCTTTCAGCCATGCAGTTATTTCTTCGTGAGCTTTGTCAGTAGAGAAATTAACAGGTATTTTTTTTACTTGAATTTCAGGAAATTCTTTCTGTGCGAGGAGAATCCCCTCTGTCCGTTCATCAAAATTAGGGATGCGCTGTTTCGAACAGAAGTAGCCGATATTTGTATGGCCGTTTTCTACAAGAAAACGGATTGCACGATAAGCGCCGCCCACATTATCGGTAGCTACACAATCGGCGTCAAATCCAAATAAATTGTTATCTACAACAATAATAGGACATTCTGCATTGTTAACAAATATATCAAAAATTTTATCGTGTAGTTTTAACTCCGTGCCTAAAAGCAGAATTCCGTCTACATCCTTTGAAAGGAGGCGAAACTGCGAGGCCAAATGATCATTTTGAGATAGATAGCTGACAAAGACATTATAACCCAGTGTACGTGCCTCTTTTTCAATCCCTTTTAATACGATGGAGTAAAAAGAAATTTCTTTTACTACATTCTGGCCGCCGGTATATATAATAAACCGCAGATTGGTAAGAGGTTTTATTTGATCCAAATTTTTTACATTCGTATAACCCAGCTGCTCTGCTGCCTCAATAACTCTTTTTCTGGTGGCAGGACTTACTCCAGGGCGTCCGTTAAGCGCAAGAGAAACAGCAGAGGGAGAAATCTGAAGAAAGTTTGCAATTTCTTTTGCTGTTGTTTTCATATCTCATAAACCCCATATTCATAAATATCTACTAAATAACTAAATTAAATTTATCACACGGAGTGTTTTTTTGCAAGCAAAACCAGAGGTTTTTCTGGGAAAATCTAAAAAGTACAGGGCGTGAGAAGAATAAAAAATACCCAATGCAGAGAAAAATCGTGAAAACAGCTAAATATTTACATAGATGTATAAAATTCAATCGATGTGAAAAGCGGAGAAAATTAGTCAAAATATGATTGAAAAGTGAAAATGCACAAAAAATAATAAAAAATTCTAAAACGATTATACAAAAATGAAAGTTATAATTGACATGTGCTAAATAGAGTGATAAATTTAAATCAATAAATTTAAAAATAATTAAATTATTTTAATCGCTGAGCTAGTATATGACGAGTAAAAAGAAAGGAGGACTACAGGTGGAAAATATCTTAGAGATCAAAAATGTTTCCAAAAGTTTTGGAAATACAAATGTCCTAAATAAGATAAACCTGACCATTCGAAAAGGAGAAATCCTTGCCCTCTGTGGGGAAAACGGTGCCGGCAAATCAACGATGATGAATGTTGTATCCGGAGTTTTACGCAGAGATGAGGGGGAAGTAATTTTTGATGGGAAGCCTGTAAATTTTTCTTCGCCCAGAGAAGGTGTATTTGCGGGAATCTCGTTTGTACATCAGGAACTGGCACTCTGCCAGCATCTGACAGTGGCGGAGAACATGTGGATGTGGTCAATGCCCAATAAAAAAGGAATTATCACACATAAAGAATTATATAGAAAAACAGATGAAATCCTTAAAAATTTTGATGTCGATTTCAAAGCGACAGATTATGTCTATACTCTCAGCGTTGCGCAGCAGCAGGTGGCGGAAATTGCAAAGGCGCTTTCTTTAGATGCAAAGCTGATCATTTTGGATGAACCGACATCTTCTATTACAGATTCTGAAGCAGAAAAGCTTTTCAAAGTATTGAGACAGCTGCGGAAGAAAGGAATTGGGATCGTCTATATTTCCCATAGGATGAACGAAGTTTTTTCTTTATGCGACCGGGTGACTGTACTTCGAGATGGCGCAATTGTTATGACCGAAGATATAAGAAATGTTTCAGAAGATAAAGTCATTACGAGCATGGTAGGACGGGAGATCAGCGATTTTTATCCGCCGAAAGCAGAAGTAAAGAAGGAAGAAGAGGAATTGCTGCGGGTGGAACATTACACTGGAAAAGGATTTCAGGATATCAGCTTTACGCTGCACAAGGGGAAGATTCTTGGCTTTTCCGGGTTGATCGGTTCAGGCAGAAGCGAGCTTATGAAGGCAATTTGCGGAATCGGGGGTTATAAATCCGGAAAACTCTTTTTTAAAGGGAAGGAAATTAGAAATCGGAATTATGGAGAATCCATCGCCCGTAAGATTTGTTACCTGACAGAGGACAGAAAGAAAGATGGGATTTTTCTTGACAGAAGTGTTCGGGATAACGTGATCGTATCCGTTCTTGGAGAACTTACAAAACATGGTGTTTTAAATGACCGGGAGGGAAATCGCATAACAGACGAGCAGGTTAAAAGTATGAAAGTGAAACTTGCAGACCGAAATCAACCGATTGGATCCCTTTCCGGAGGAAATCAGCAGAAGGCGATGATCGGAAAATGGATGGCTGTTAAGCCGGAAATTATTATCATGGACGAACCGACCAGAGGAATTGACGTGGGGGCCAAAAGTGAGATCCATTTTATGCTTCGAAAACTGTGTGATGAAGGCGTAGGGGTGATATTAATCTCTTCAGAAATGCCGGAAGTAATGGGAATGTCAGATGAGGTAATCGTGATGCATGAGGGAAGATGCATGGGACGCGTATATCAGGATGAAATAACAGAAAATAACCTGATTATGATGGCATCGGGCCATGAACACCAATAAAACTGGGAGGAAAGAAAATGCAGAAGATAAATAATCTATTTAAAACATTCAGAGAGGCAGCCATACTCATTATTTTCGTGGTGTTTTGCATCATCATGACGATTGCTTCTCCGTATTTTCTAACATGGTCAAACATTAGTTCAACCATTGTCGGGATGTGCAGCAATGCATTTCTGGCGATTGGAATGACAGTGGTACTGGCTGCGGGAGGAATTGATCTGTCCGTGGGTTCTGTAATGGCCATGGCAGGGTCGGTGATAGGTGCCCTGTTTTCTGCTGCAGGAATGAACATTTTTGCGGCGGCTCTTATTGGCGTTATTACCGGAGTTTTGGTTGGACTGGTCAACGGCTTGATCTGCAGCAAAACTTCTATTGCGCCGATGATCGTGACCTTGGGGACCATGAATGTAGCAAAAGGGTTGGCCATGGTTCTGACCCAGGGTACATCGATTTCCCTTATGAGTGCGCCGGAAGCCTACAGCGTGGCGGGACAGGGAACTGTCGGGGCAATTCCGATCTTAATTATTATTACTTTGATTATTGCAATCGTATTTGGATTCCTTCTTAAGAAATCAACCTCGATGCGCAAGGCTTATTATGTTGGCTCCAATGAACAGGCGGCAGATTATTCGGGCATTAACATAGCAAAGGTAAAAATCGGCGTTTACGTTTTGTCGGGATTGTTGGCCGGTATTGCAGGTATCTTAACTACATCCAGATTTTCCGTGGCATCGCCGACAGCCGGAGATGGAGCTGAGATGACGGCTATTTCCGCAGCTGTTATTGGAGGTGCATCGGTAACTGGTGGTTCCGGATCAATTTTGGGAACTATGCTGGGCCTGCTGCTTTTATCTTTTATTAACAATGCACTGGTTCTTTTGAATGTAAGCGTTTATTGGCAGGAGTTTATCAATGGCTGCATCCTGCTTGTAGCAGTTTTAATTGATTACTTCAGCCGTAGAAAAAAATAAAATAATGTTTAAGGGAGGCTAAGGGTATGAAAAACTCAACAGCGAAAAAAGTATTGGGAATTGTTTTGGCAGGAACTATGATTTTCGGAATGACGGCCTGCAGCGGATCTTCTAAACAGGAGGGAACGGCAGAAACATCTGGAAGCTCTGCAGGGGGAACTTCAGAGGAGAGTACCGCAACGGCAGATCTGTCCGGAGATGGTGAGTATTATATGATTACGTTCCAGTCGGGAATTGATTATTGGACCGGATGTTATGAAGGATTTGAGAGAGCAGGGAAGGCTTCCGGAGCAACGACTGTATATACAGGTTCTACAGATGGTGATTTTGCAAAAGAAGTAGATGTTCTGGAACAGGTTATCGCAAAGAATCCGGCAGGTATCGCTATCACTTGTGTAGACCCGGATGCTCTTTCTGAAAGTATTAATAAGGCAATAGAAGCAGATATTCCGGTGGTGACCTTTGACTCAGATTCCCCGAATTCCGAGCGCATGGCATATCTGGGAACCGGTAATGAAAATGCAGGTGCTGAAGCAGCGGCCTTTATGGCGGAGCAGATTGGGCATGAAGGAAAAGTTGCTCTGGTTTATTTCGCTGGATCTCAGAACCAGGAAGAAAGAGCAGCAGGTTTTGAAAAATACATGGAAGAAAATGAACCGAACATTGAAGTGGTTCAGAGAGCTAACGGCGGCGAGACTGAGAATGAAGCGGCTTCTGCTACCGCTTCTCTGATCCAGGGAAATCCGGATATTAAAGGGCTTTTCGCATGTAACGCCTGGACTGGACTGGGAGTTGGAACCGCAGTTCAGGAGGCAGGAAAAACAGGTGATATCTGTGTGGTAGCTTTTGATACAGATGAGGGTGTTCTTGATTATATTGAATCCGGCGTTATCCAGGGGTCTGTAGTTCAGGGAACGCAGCAGATGGGATATTGGGCGTTTCAGTTCTTGGCAGCAGCAAATCACGATTATGTAATTGATGGATGGGATGAGAAAGGGCTGGCAGCAGTTCCGTCAACGGTTGATACAGGTGTATCCATTGTCAGTGCGGATAATCTTGACAGCTTTAGATAATCGTTAATGAAACTAGCTGCTTGGCTGAAGCAGGCAGGCAAGCAGTTCTTGTGATGGAGGTATTAAGATGAAACTGGAAGTAGTAAGACCTAAGATTGGTATTCTGGCATTGATGCAGGGCCTTTATGACGAATCACAGCCGGAAATACCAGAGAATCAGACGAAATATGTAAATGAAGTGATCGCTCAGCTGTCAGAGGTAGCAGACTTTGAGTTTCCGGGTCTGGCCAAGGAGCGACCGGATACGGAACGGATCATCAAGCAATTTAATGATGAGGATCTGGATGGTGTAATGATTATTAATACATTGTATTCTCCAGGACTTAGGATTGTACAGGCGTTCAAGAAAAACCATCTTCCTGTTTTACTTGCAAATATCCAGCCGATTCCAAAAGTAGAGGATTACTGGAATTGGAGCTATCTGACAACCAACCAGGGTATCCATGGTATTCAGGATACTTCTAATATGCTCATGCGTCTGGGATATCATCCGGCAATTATTACAGAAGATTGGAAGAGCGACCGGTTTAAAAATTACGTGCAGGATTGGGCAATGGCAGCGGCAACTGCACATAGAATGTGTTCTGTAAGACTGGCCTGTTTTGAAAAAATGCAGAATATGGGAGATATTCTGGGAGATGAGGTGGCATATTTCCAGACATTTGGAATTGAAATGCTGACAGAGGGTATTGGAGAAGTAGTTTCCTGTATGAATGAGGTAACAGAGGCGGAAATTGATGCGCAGGTTGCGGAAGATTATCAGAACTTTGAAGTGGATAAAAATATTCCGGAAAAGAATCATAGATATGCAGCAAAACTGGAACTGGCCTTTGAAAAGTTCTGCGAAGAACATAATTATGATGGCTTTACCGCGAACTTTAATGCCTTTAAGGAGGATGGGCGCTTTGAACAAATTCCGATTTTAGGTTCTTCTAACATGATGGCTAAAGGATATGTGTACGCGGCAGAAGGAGATGTTCATGTAATGGCGCTGGAGGCGGCAGGACATTTAATGATCGGAAATCCGAATTTTACAGAGATGTATTCTCTCGATCATGTAAGAGATGCCTGTATGTTTGCACACATGGGAGAAGGAAACTGGAAGGTTGCCCGGAAAGACAGGCCAGTGAAATTAATCGACAGGCCGCTGGATATCGGTGGATTAGATAATCCTCCGACCCCCATCTTCAGCGCTGAATTGGGTGTTACAACGGTTGCTTCTCTGGTGCCGATTTCTGGAAATCAATATCGGATGGTGGCGATGAGAGGTATTGTATTGGATGAGCCGTTAATACCTGGAATTCCGATGAACCATACATTTTTTAAACCAGACAGTGGCGTGAAAGCGGCTATGGATGGCTGGCTGAAATATGGAGGAACCCATCATCAGGTACTCTGGACAGGTGACTATATGAACCGATTAGAGCAGCTATGCAATATCTGGGGCATTGAGTTTGTAGCTGTATAATCGCGCAAAAAGGGCTGCATACCCGGCGAGGTAAGCAGCCCTTTATAAAAAAGGAGAAAAAAATGAAGTTAACAGGAATAGATCATATTACAATTAATCTTCTCGATGTTGAAAAAAGCGTCTGCTTTTATGAAAAAGTTATGGGCTTAAAAAAACTGCAGGATGTAGATATGGGAGATCATATCCTGCATCTGTATCAGATGCCCGGCGCGAAACTGGAGCTGATTGAATATAAAGAAGCGCAGAATATTATCCAGGCGGGGAATACGGATATAGGTGTTTACAGACATTTTGCGCTGCGGACAGATGATATCCGGGAGCTTGAAAAAAAGTGTAAAGAGTTTGGATGCGGGATGAATATGGAACCTTCCTATATTAAACAGATGGACATTACCGCTATGCTAATTAAAGATCCTAATGGAGTAGAAATAGAAATTATTAAGGAATGAAAATATGAATGATATGTATTTGATGGCCATCGATCTGGGAACAAGTTTTATTAAAGCAGGCGTTTATTCCGTAAATGGGGACTGTATTGCATCAGAATCAGCGCCTGTAAAAGATTCTAGGCCGGGACCTGGGATTTTTATCCAAAAAGGAGAAGATCTTTTAGGAGCAGTGCTTGAATGTGTCAGAAAAACAACGGATCGGATCGGAGAAAAGAAGAAAAATATTGAGGCGATTTCTTTTACGGGACAAATGTCAGGTTTTATGGGAGTAGATAAAGACTGGAATGATATTACTACCTGGTCCTGTTCCCTGGACAGCCGGTATATGCCGTATGCGGAGAAGCAGATGCGGGAGTTAAAGGACATGTTTCTGCGTATTGGCGGTACGAATTTTCCACAGATGGCGCCGAAATATGCCTGGTTTCGCAATGAATATCCAGAAGAGAGCAAAAAGATTGCAAAATATCTAATGATCAGCGGTTATGTAATAGGAAAGCTGGGAGATATCGGAGTCGAGGAGGCGGTGATTGACCGTTCCTTTACAGAATGGACCGGTTTAGCGGATGTTCAGCATGATAAATGGTCAGAGGAAATCTGCGGACAGATTGGCTTAGATCAAAAATATCTTCCCAAAATTGTTAATTCAAATCAAATTTGCGCACATTTAAATAAAAAAATGGCGGACATATTGGGACTAAAGGCGGGTATACCATTGGTTTCCGGAGCGGGAGATAAAGCTGCGGGCTGCCTGGGAGCAGCTGTCGTCGACTATGGAGATACGATTTTTGAAGCATCATCTTATGGAGAAATCAGCTGTTGTGTACCGGAGTACAGGCCGGATATGGACGAAAAGAGGCTGGACGTCATTCCTTCTGCAGTACCGGGAGATTTTTTTGCGACACATTTTATTGCGGGCTCAGGGATTACGCTGGACTGGTTTATCAACACCTTTGCAAAACAGGATACGCAGTCGGTAAAAGAAGTTTTTGCTGAAATGGAAGAAAAAATGAAGACAGTAGAACCCGGTTGCAACGGGCTGATGGCCATTGGACTTCTGAGCGGCAGCTCTATGCCTTTGGATGGAGATCTGCGCGGCATGTGGATGGGATTTGACTGGAGTCATGGCAAGGAACATTTTTATAAAGCGCTTTTGGAAAGCTTTACCTACGATTTTACTCTTGCAATGAGAAGAATTGAAGCACTGTATCCGGAGTATCGCATCGAGCAGGTGAAAATGATTGGTGGTGGAGCAAAATCACCTGTTTGGACGCAGATGTGCGCAGACGTACAGCAAAAAGAATATGCGGTTTTGGACCGAGAAGATGTGGCTCTCTGGGGGGCATCGATTCTGGCTGGTAATGCGGTAGGTATATTTGCGGATTTAAAAGAAACAGCAAAGAAGTATGTCCATATCAGAAAAAGCTACATCCCTGAAATCGAGAGGGGAAAGAAATATATGAAAAATCTGGAACTCTATAAAAAATATACAGTAGAATTACATGATTTTTATCGTCGGTTAAAAGAAATCAGTGAAATATAATACAGATTAGAGAGGAAGATGCAAATATGAAAGCTTATGTGATGAATGAAAACCGGGAGATGGGTATTGCTGACCGACCGGAGCCGAAAGAAACGGGCACAAATTTAATTGTAAAAGTGCGGTCGGCGTCTATATGCGGAACAGATATGAGGACATTTTTGCACGGAAATGAGAAGATTAGTCCGCCGCGCATCCTGGGGCATGAATTTGCCGGAGATATTGTTTATGCCAGTCCCTATGCAGAAAAGATGGGATACAGGCAAGGAGACAGGGTAACAGCAGCACCGGCGATCGGCTGTGGAGAGTGCTGGCCCTGCAGAACAGGTCATACGAATATGTGCGATCATCTGGAAACAATAGGATTTCAATATGATGGCGTATTTGCAGAATATGTGGAAATTCCAGAAAAAGCAATTCGGATGGGGAATGTGATCCATTTGCCGGATAATATCTCGTATGACTCTGCAACTTTGATTGAGCCTGCCGGATGCGCCTATAATGGACAAAGCTATCTTCATATTCACAAAGGAGACACCGTTGTCATATACGGAAGTGGAATTATTGGCTGTATTCATGCAGAACTGGCTTTTTTGAGCGGAGCCTCGAAAGTAATGATCTGTGAACCTGTAGAAAAGAGAGGGCGCATCGCAGAAGAAAAGGTTCCAGGGCTGATCTGGATTGATAACGGGAAGAAGTATGCAGTGGAAGAAGTAAGGAAACTTACAGAAGGGGTGGGCGCTAATGTGGTGATTACCGCAACTTCTTTTGCTCCGGTACAGAAGGAGGCTCAGGATATGGCGTCGAAAATGGGAAGAATCTGTCTGTTTGGCGGGCTGGCCGGTGAGAGCACGGGCTATATTGATTCTAATAAAATACATTATAAAGAGTT
>ERZ1643246.3875-NODE-3875-length-12361-cov-7.030067_pt1 | contig 12361 bp, 11 predicted proteins | sample MGYA00579265_ERZ1643246 | MGnify/ENA primary metagenome ERZ1643246 (study PRJEB29033, sample SAMEA4952261) | chicken gut metagenome | biome: Broiler Chicken; feature: Gastrointestinal Tract; material: Caecum | place: Ireland | collected 2018 | study: Broiler...
AGGTTTTATGCGGCCTGCGAGGTATTTTTTTGTTATTCAGCTGTCAAACTCCCGAAAAGTACAGCGATGTCAGCAGAAAGCGTTGACTTTTTAACTGGATAATTATAAAATCATTTCATGAGCTGCGCTGCGAGATGTTCTCTCAGCAAAGGGATACAATCAAACAGGGACGCTGACCGAAAGAAGATGCTGAAGGGAAGTACCTTGCAGAGCCTCATCAGGGGAGCAGGCAGGACCTGAGGGGCTGCAGCAGAGTGGATATTGGCAGACTTCTTTGGGGAGGTCTGCCTTTTTGTGTCAAAGGAATCAAATGGAGGACAGGAGGAGTAGATGGAACAGATGGAAACCAGAATCGCCGTAATCGGCATCATTGTGGAGGATAAAAGCCAGGTGGACCAGGTGAATGCCCTGCTTCACCAGTACGGAGCATTTATCATCGGCCGTATGGGGCTGCCCTACGAAAAAAAGCAGGTCAATATCATCAGCATCGTGCTGGATGCGCCTGCGGATGTGATCAGTGCTCTGTCCGGAAAGCTGGGAAGACTGCCTGGAGTCAGTTCCAAGGCTCTTTACACCAAGGCCGGTGAGGGAGGTCAGGGATGACAGACCGAGAGAGAATGGAGAAGGGAAAAGCCCTTCTGGATCTTCTGGAGGAGAGGCACAGTCTGAGCCGGGAGGAGTGGCGCTTCCTTCTGGAAAACCGGGACGGGGAACTGGCCGGGGAAGTATGTTCAAGAGCCGCAGCCCTGCGGGACCGGATCTATGGGAAAAAGGTCTTTGTGCGGGGGCTCATTGAATTTACCAACTACTGCCGGTGCGACTGCCGCTACTGCGGCATCCGCAGGAGCAACAAAAACGCCAGCCGCTACCGTCTGACACCGGAGCAGATCATGAGCTGCTGCGAGGCCGGATATGACCTGGGCTTCCGCACCTTTGTGCTTCAGGGAGGGGAGGACCCCTATTTTACCGACCAGCGCATGGTGGAGCTGATTCGGGCCATCAAGGGAGAATTTCCCGACTGCGCCCTGACCCTGTCCATCGGGGAACGGCCCAGGGAAAGTTACGCCGCCTTCCGGCAGGCAGGAGCGGACCGCTATCTGCTGCGCCATGAAACGGCCAATGAGGAACACTACCGGCTGCTCCATCCCGAAGAGCAGACCCTGAAAAACCGGATGGAATGTCTGAAAAACTTAAAGGAGCTGGGGTATCAGACGGGAGCCGGATGTATGGTAGGCTCTCCCGGCCAGACGGCGGACTGCCTCATTGACGACCTGGAATATCTCACACGGCTCCAGCCGGAAATGGTAGGGATGGGACCCTTTATCCCTCATCACGATACGCCTTTTCGGGATTACCCGTCCGGCAGCGTGGAGCTGACCCTGTACCTGCTGGGGCTGGTCCGCCTCCTTCTTCCCTCGGTACTTTTGCCGGCCACCACGGCCTTAGGGACCGCGGCGGAGGGGGGACGGGAGCTGGGGGTTAAAGCCGGCGCCAATGTGGTGATGCCCAATCTGTCCCCGGAGAACGTGCGGGAGAAGTATCTTCTCTATGACAACAAGATCCATACCGGCAGGGAAGCGGCAGAATGCCTGGAGGATTTGAAGAAGTCCATGGCCGCCATCGGATACGAGGTAGTGGTGGACCGGGGAGATTTTATCCCCTGCTGAGTCCTGTTTTCAAATTGGATATCCTGAGCAGCTATATTTTGACGGGAAAGAAGATCTGACCCGGAAATGAAAGGAAGGAAAACCATATGTACGATCCCAGATCAAAACACGCAGAAGATTTCATCAACCATGAGGAGATCATGGAAACCCTGGAATATGCGGAGAAAAATAAGCATAACCGCCAGCTGATTGACGAAATCCTAAACAAGGCCAGGCTGAGAAAGGGCCTCAGCCACAGGGAGGCAGCCGTTCTTCTGGACTGCGGCCTGGAGGACAAGAATCAGGAGATTTACGCCCTGGCAGAGCAGATCAAGAAGGATTTTTACGGCAACCGCATTGTGATGTTTGCCCCGCTTTATCTGTCCAACTACTGCGTAAACGGCTGTGTTTACTGCCCTTACCACGCGAAAAATAAGCACATCGCCAGAAAGAAACTGACCCAGGAGGAAATCCACAGGGAGGTGATCGCCCTTCAGGATATGGGTCACAAGCGCCTTGCCCTGGAAACGGGGGAGGACCCGGTGAACAATCCCATCGAATACGTGCTGGAGAGCATTCGGACCGTCTACAGCATCAAGCATAAGAACGGGGCCATCCGCCGGGTAAATGTCAACATTGCGGCCACTACCGTTGAAAACTACCGGAAGTTAAAGGAGGCGGGGATCGGAACCTATATCCTGTTTCAGGAGACTTACCATAAGGAGAGCTATCTGAAGCTCCATCCCACAGGGCCCAAGCACGATTACGACTATCATACCGAGGCTATGGACCGGGCCATGGAGGGAGGGATCGATGATGTGGGCTGCGGCGTCCTGTTTGGACTGGAGCTGTACCGGTATGAGTTTGCAGGACTTCTGATGCACGCGGAGCATCTGGAGGCAGTTTACGGGGTGGGTCCCCATACCATCAGCGTGCCCCGCATCAAGAGAGCGGACGATATTGACCCGGATGTGTTTGACAATGGAATCGATGATGACACCTTTGCCAAGATTGTGGCCTGCATCCGCATTGCGGTTCCCTATACGGGAATGATCCTTTCCACCAGGGAGAGCAAGGCCTGCAGGGAGCGGGTGCTCCACCTGGGGATTTCCCAGATCTCCGGCGGCTCCAGGACCAGCGTGGGCGGCTATGTGGAACCAGAGCCGGAGGAGGAGTGTTCGGAGCAGTTTGATGTCAGCGACCAGAGAACACTGGACGAGGTGGTAAACTGGCTGATGGGGCTTGGCTATATTCCCAGCTTCTGCACGGCCTGTTACCGGGAAGGAAGAACCGGGGACCGGTTTATGTCCCTTTGCAAGTCCGGGCAGATTCAAAACTGCTGCCTGCCCAATGCCCTGATGACGCTGAAAGAGTATCTGATGGATTACGCCTCGCCGGATACCAGGAAAAAGGGGCTGGCGCTGATTGACCAGGAGATTGAGCATATTCCGAAGGAAAAGGTCCGCCAGCTGGTGAGGACCCATCTGGAGGAGATTGAAAAAGGAAACCGGGATTTCCGTTTCTGACGATCCTGTTCCCTTTGGGCGCAGAATACGGGCGGTATCCCAAGCAGACAACAAAGGAGGTACACAGACATGGGACTGAATCAGACGCCGTCAGCGGAACGGCTGCACATCGGCTTTTTTGGAAAACGAAATGCGGGAAAATCCAGCGTTATGAACGCAGTGACCGGACAGGACCTGGCAGTGGTGTCGGAGGTAAAGGGAACCACCACGGACCCGGTCTACAAATCCATGGAGCTTCTGCCCCTGGGGCCGGTGGTGATGATGGATACTCCGGGAATCGATGATGAGGGACAGCTTGGAGATCTGAGGGTGAAAAAGAGCTACCAGGTGCTAAATAAAACCGACGGGGCGGTGCTGGTTCTGGACGGACAGGTCTGTCCCGGCCCGGAGGACTTGGCGCTGTTAAAGCGGATCCAGGACAAGAAGATCCCCTATGTGGCGGCGGTAAACAAGGCGGATACCCTGGGGACTAAGAAGGAGGCTCCATGGCGCTGGCAAAGTATGCTGGAGGAAGCCGGCGTCCGCCCGGAGCAGATTCTTATGGTCAGTGCGGAAACGGGAGAGGGGATTACGGACTTAAAAGAGCGGCTGGCAGCGGTGATGAAGGAGGAGGAATCCGGCAGGCGGATTGTGGGGGACCTTCTGGAACCCGGCGACCTGGCGGTCCTGGTGGTTCCCATCGACAAGGCGGCTCCCAAAGGGAGGCTGATCCTTCCTCAGCAGCAGACCATCCGGGACATTTTGGATGCAGATGCCCAGGCGCTGGTGGTAAAGGAAAATGGCCTGAAGGAGGCGCTGGAAACCACAGGGAAGAAGCCGAAGCTGGTGATCACGGACAGCCAGGCTTTTGGAAAGGTGTCCAAAGATACGCCGGAGGATATTCTTCTGACCTCCTTTTCCATACTCTTTGCCCGCTACAAGGGGAATCTGGAGCAGGCGGTCAGAGGAGTGGCAGCCCTGAACCGCTTGAAGGAGGGGGACCGGATTTTGATCAGCGAGGGCTGTTCCCACCACCGTCAGTGCGGGGATATTGGGACCGTCAAGCTTCCGGCCTGGATCCGGGAATACACGGGAAAGGATTTTTCTTTTGAATTTACCTCCGGCACGGAATTCCCCGATGATCTGACGCCCTACGGACTGATCGTCCACTGCGGCGGCTGCATGTTAAATGAGCGGGAGATGAAATACCGTTTAAGCTGCGCTGCGGACCAGCAGATCCCCATGACCAACTACGGCATCCTTATCGCCTATGTCCACGGGATTTTAAAGAGAAGCCTGCAGGTATTCCCGGAGATTTATAAACTCCTTTAAACATTCGGGGCGGCGGGAGATCAGATGTGACGAGCGAAACAGAAGAAGCTTGGGAGAGACAGGAATGAAACAGATGATAGGAGTAATTGCCTTAGATCCCTTTGCCGGGAAGGCTTACGCCAGCCAGGTGCGCCAGGTCCTTGGTTCTGCTGCGCTGGTCCGGGATTACAGCATTATGGACGGCTCAGTCGGATATATGGACCGGTGCGACCTCTATATGATTTCCACCGATGCCCTGGATGCCATGAAGCAGAAGGGGCATCATCTGCCGGACGGGGCTCAGTCTATGGAAATTCAGGTAACATATCGAAAGGAGGCCATTATCCGCCTTCGGGAAATTCCCAAGGGGACGGAGGTGCTTTTCGTGAATCTGACGGAGACGATGGCCAGGGAGGCGGTCACCCAGCTGGAACAGCTGGGAGTGACCCATCTGAAATTCATTCTTTACGCGCCGGGATGCCCTTTAGGGGAGATTCCACGGATCGCAGTGACGCCGGATGAAGAACGGTATGTGCCGGAAGGGGTAAAGCAGATCGTCAACCTGGGCCAGAGAACCTGTTCTGCCGACACCATGATTGAGGCAGCTATGCGTCTGGGGGTGCCGGAACTGCTGGAGGAGGAGGCCTTTCGGAATTATCAGGAATCGGTGTGCGCCAATACCTACTATTTTGACCAGATGTTCAATCGTTCCCGCCGTCTGGAATCCCAGTTTGACATCCTGATGGATGTGCTGGACCAGGGAGTGGTGGCAGTGGACGAGGAAGGAAAAATTTACGCCATCAATCCCATGGCCAGAGATATTACCCATGTGTTAGGGGATACGGCCCTCGATCAGCAGGGCAGCCAGGTGTTTCCCTATATTCCCTTTGACCAGTGCCTGAAGGAAAAGAAGGAGACGGAGCCAAAGGTCGTGAGGGTGGCCGGCAGCCTGGTGAGCGTCTACGTGCGGCCGGTGCTCAGAAAGGACCAGTGTGTCGGAGCCTTCGCGATTCTCCAGAAGTTCAATGAGATGGAGCGCAGACAGAATGAACTCCGCGGGCAGCTGATGAAAAAGGGCCAGGGCCACAGGGCAAAATACTGTTTTGATGATGTGATCGGACAGTCGGAGCCCATCCGCTATACCAAGGAGATTCTGAAAAAAATGGCCCGGACAGAATCCCCGGTGCTGCTGATCGGGGAAACGGGGACAGGAAAAGAGCTGTTCGCCCACTCGGTCCACAATGCCTCCAGGCGCTGCGGCCAGCCCTTTGTGGCGGTCAACTGCGGGGCTATGCCGGAAAATCTGCTGGAGAGTGAGCTGTTCGGATATGAAGAGGGAGCTTTTACGGGAGCCAAAAAAGGCGGCAGGCCCGGACTCTTCGAATTTGCCCACCAGGGCACCCTCTTTCTGGACGAGGTGGAGGGCATGAGCCCCGCCCTTCAGGTGAAGCTGCTGCGGGTGCTCCAGGAGCGGGAGATCATGCGGGTGGGCGGCAGCCGGATCATCCATGTGGATGTGCGGATCGTGGCTGCCACCAATGAGCAGCTGGAGGAAAAGGTGGCGGACGGAAGTTTCCGTCAGGATTTGTACTACCGTCTGAATACGCTGCCGGTATGGATTCCGCCTCTCAGAGAACGGGGGGAGGATATTTTTCTGATTCTGGAGCATTTCCGGCGGGAGATGGGAGGAGCGTTTGTCCTGAGCCCGGAGATCCGCCGCCTGTTTCGGGAGTATCTCTGGCACGGAAATGTACGGGAGCTGCGCAATGTTGCCGAGTACCTGAATTTTACCGGCCGTCATGTGATTACGGAGCGGGAGCTTCCGCCTGCTTTTCTGGGATGGAAACGCAGGGGGAGAGAGGTCCCGGCAGGAGAGGGCCGAAGCCCTGGATTTCGTCCGGCCCTGACAGAAGAAAATGGGACAGGAGCCAGAAAACTGGTGCTGGAGCTGCTGTTCGAGGCCCGGCAGGACGGGCGGCCCATCGGCCGGGAAGGCATCCTGAAAGGAGGCGCCGAGAGAGGACAGCATCTGACTCAGCCTCAGGTCCGGGCGATCCTGAAAAGCCTGGAACAGGAAGGCTGTGCAGAGATTCGGCGGGGCCGGGGAGGAACTGTCATTACGGAGAAAGGGATTCAGACCCTGCGCGCAGGGACGGAACATGCGGGGAGGCCGGAAGAATAGAACCGGAATGTGGAACAAAAATGGTTGTTTGCTGGTAAAAACCAATTAAAACCATAAAATAACCTGCAAATAATCGGATATAAAAGGAAGAACCATCGGAAATAAAGCGGATTCCGGTGGTTTTTTTGTGCCTTTTATGGGGATAAACAGAAAAATATAAGTTTTTTTGGGGATTCAGAATAAGTTGGCACAGAAAATGCTGAATAATAGGGCAGAACATGAAACAACAGAAGGGAGCATACCAATATGAAATACAATTTTGATGAAGTCATTGACCGCAGCCACAACCGTTCTTCCAAGTACGATGAGCGGGTTAAGAAATTCGGCACCGCCGATGTAATCCCCCTGTGGGTGGCGGATATGGATTTCCGCACCGCCCAGCCCATCATTGACGCCTGCGTCAAGAAGGCCCAGGAGGGAATCTGGGGCTACACCTCACGGCCGGCCAGCTACTTTGAGGCGGTCCAGGAGTGGGAGGTGAAACGGAACAACTGGAAGCCGGATCTTAATATGATGAGCTGGAGCCTGGGCGTAGTGCCTGCCCTGTCAGCTATCGTCAAGCTGTTCAGCAAGGACGGGGACAAGATCCTGATCCAGACGCCGGTTTACTCCGAGTTCTACGACGTGGTGGAAGCATGGGACCGCACCGTGGTGGAGAACAAGCTGGTGGAGGAAAACGGCAGCTGGCACATTGATTTTGAGGATTTTGAGGCCAAGGCCAGGGAGTGCAGCATTTTCCTGCTGTGCAATCCTCATAACCCCCTGGGACTGGTCTGGGACCCGGAAGACCTGCGCCGGATGGCGGAAATCTGTATCGCCAATGACACGCTGCTGGTTTCCGATGAGATTCACTCTGACTTGATCTTCCACGGAAAGCATCACACCGTCACTGCCAGCATTTCACAGGAAATCGCGGACCATGTCATCACCTGCGTTTCCGCTACCAAGACCTTCAACCTGGCGGGACTTCAGGCCAGCACCACCATTTTCCCCAATGGGCAGATGAAGCAGATTTATGATCAGTTCTGGCAGGGAATGGACATCCACCGCAACAATGCCTTCAGCTCTGTGGCTATGGAGGCGGCTTACCGGGAAGGCGAGGAGTGGCTGGAGCAGCTTTTGGAGTACATTTCAGCTAACTTTGACTATGTGTGCGACTACTGCGCCAAGTATATTCCGCAGATTAAGCCAAACTGCCCCGATGCCACCTACCTGATGTGGCTGGACTGCCGGGATTTGAACATGACCAATGAGGAGCTGAGGGATTTCTTTATCCATAAGGCAAAACTGGGCCTGAATGAGGGATATACCTTTGGACGCAGCCTGAGCGGATATATGCGCCTGAATGTGGCCTGCCCCAGGGCTACGCTGGAGAAGGCGATGGACCAGCTGAAGGCCGCGGTAGACGCCCTGTAAATGCCCCGTAAATGCCCCGCAAATGGAAAGGAGACAATCAACATGTCCACATCATCCAATATCATAAAACAGAAAACCTTCTGGCAGCAGTACGGAAGCCTGATTCTGATTCTGGGCGGCATTCTGGTGGGAGCTCTGATTGGAGCGTTCGCTCCCGCCGTAGGCACTGCCATTAAGCCCATCGGCGATATCTTTCTGAACCTGCTGTTTACGATTGTCGTTCCGCTGGTGTTCGTGTCCATTGCCTCCGCTGTAGGCAGCATGGCCAATATGAAGCGGCTGGGCCGTATTCTGGGCGGCACCATCGGCACCTTCATTTTTACCGGCATCATTGCCTCCGCCTGCGTTTTAATCTGGGTGAATCTTTTCAGCCCTTCCGCCGGCACTACCATAGAGATGACGGCCAGCGAGGTTGGGGAGGCCAAGAGCGCTTCCGAGCTGATCGTCAGCTCCCTGACGGTATCTGACTTCTCCGAACTGTGGAATAAGTCAAATATGCTGCCCCTGATTATTTTCGCCATTATCTTTGGTTTCTGCGTGTCTTCCTGCGGCGGTGATGAGACGCCTATGGGAAAGCTGCTGATTAACCTGAATGATATTATCATGGCGTTTGTGGGCGTTATCATGAAGATTGCTCCCCTGGGCCTGGGCGCTTACTTTGCTAACCTGGTGGCCACCTACGGTCCGGAAATCATCGGCGATTATGGCCGTTCCATGCTGGTTTACTATCCGCTGTGCCTGCTCTACGGCGTAATCTTCTTCCCACTGTACGCATTTATGGCGGCTGGCAAGGAGGGGATTAAGACCATGGTGAAACATATCTTCCCGCCGGCAATCACCGCCTTTGCTACCCAGTCCTCCGCGGCGACGATTCCGGTTAATAAGGAAGCATGCGACGCCATCGGCGTACCCAAGGACGTCAGCGACCTGGTGCTCCCCATGGGCTGCACCATGCATATGGACGGTTCGGTCCTGTCCTCTATCGTTAAGATTTGCTTCCTTTACGGCATTTTTGGCATGGAATTTTCCGGCGCAGGTACATATGGCATGGCCATCCTGGTGGCAATCCTGTCCGCCTTCGTTCTGTCCGGCGCACCGGGCGGCGGCCTGGTAGGAGAAATGCTGATTGTCAGCATGTTCAACTTCCCTGCCGAGGCATTCCCCATCATCGCTACGTTAGGATTTATCTTTGACCCCGCCGCTACCTGCCTCAATTCCTCCGGCGATACCATCGCTTCCATGATGGTGACCCGTCTGGTGGAGGGCAAGGACTGGCTGGTCAAGGCCCAAGCCGCGAAAAAGCAGGCTTAGGCCTGAACGAGAAAGGAGCTGCATGAACTATGAAAGTAACCGTAATTGGAAGCCACCTCTGTCCCGATACCCTTTACGCCCTGGGCCAGCTGTCCGGCGCGGGCGCCGAGATTGATTTTAAAGATATCCTTTCCTGCCATGGAGTCCTCCAGGACTATCTGCAGATTCGGGAGAGCAGTCCTCTCTATGAGGAAATCCGCGGCACCCGGCGTCTGGGTATCCCCTGCTTTGTGAAGGAGGACGGGACCATGACGCTGGATTTGAAGGATATTTTGCAATAATCCTACGAGGAGAAAGAACATGCATGAACTGACAGAACTAATCCGGCAGGATATGAAACCGGCTCTGGGTGTTACGGAGCCGGGGGCCATCGCCTTCGCGGTGGCATCCGCCAAACGGCATACAAAAGGTGAGATATGCGGTGTAAAACTGCGGCTGAACAGCGGCATGTATAAAAATGCCTTTACCTGCGGCATTCCCGGAAGCGACAAGGTGGGGAATGCTCATGCCGCCGCTCTGGGGGCGGTGGGAGCGGACCCGGACAAGGGCCTGGAATGCCTGGAGGGCATCACGCCGGAGGAGGCCAGACAGGCGGAGGCTTTGGTGGAGGCAGGAAAAATCCAGGTGGAAATGGCCGGAATCGACAGCCGGATTTTCATTGAAGCTACGGTGAAGACCCGGGAAGGGGAGGCCGCAGTCCTGATCCGGGATTCTCATACCAATATCGTCCGCATCACGGAAAACGGTCAGGTCGTCTTCGAGAAAGCGGAACAGCCCCGTGAATTGCCTGAAGGCGAGGAGGAGGAAGTACCCCTGATTCACCGCTATACCTTAAAGCAGCTGTACACCTATGCCATGACGGTGCCGGCGGAGGAATTGGGCTTTATACGTCAGGCCTTTGAGATGAACCTGGCTCTCTGCAAGGCAGGTCTGGACAGCCCCAAGACAACTTACGGGCCGTATCTTCTGGCGGAGAACGGAGGAAGCTTGATTTCAGAGGATGAACAAAAGACCGCCTCCCTGCTCTGCAACGCCGCCATCGAGGCCAGGGTTCTGGGTCTGCCGGAACCGGCCATGAGTATCACCGGTTCCGGGGCTCACGGCATCATTGCCACTATGCCCCTCTATGCGGCTTACAAAGTAAAGGGGTATTCGGAGGAACGCCTGCTTCGGGCTACGGCTTTGAGCTATCTGGTCTGCATGTATATTAAGGAATACTCAGGCAAGCTGTCAGCTTTCTGCGGCTGCGCCATTGCCGCCGGCACCGGAATGGCCTGCGGCCTGGTACTTCTGAGAGGCGGAGACACAGAGGACATGACCCGCACCATAGACAACATGGCCAGCAGCATCACCGGCATGATCTGCGACGGGGGCAACCAGGGCTGTGCCATGAAGGGAGTGGTGGCGGTGGATGCCGCTTACCGTTGTGCCGCTATGGCCATGAAGAACGTTTACATTTACCCGGTTCACGGAATCAACGGCTCCACGCCGGAGGAGACGATGCAAAACATGGGACGGATCGCCTCACCTGGAATGGTTGGGACGGAGAAGACGATGATTGAGATCCTGGAAAGTAAGTCGTCCGGAAGGTAGAGATTAGAGGAAGGAAACACTGTCAAAGAAATTATTTTTCCGGTATAGCCGCCCGCTTCAGTCAGCTTGAAGTGAACCCCTTTTGTTAGACAAAATAGAAGTCTAATGAAAGGGGTTTTTTATGCCGCCAGGGAAAAAGATGTATTCAACAGAACTGAAGTTAGAAATTGTACAAAAATATTTGCAAGGAACAGCTGGTGTTAAAAAACTGGCAGAAGAATATCATGTACACAAAGGGGATATCCAGAAATGGCGAGATGCTTACTTGGAACACGGTGTAGAAGGACTGCATACAAAACCCAGGAAATACAGTGGCGATTTTAAGATTTCTGTCGTAGAATATATGCATAATACAGGGTCTTCTCTTCGAAAAACTGCTGCTCATTTTAATATTCCTTGCCGAGATTTGATTAATCAATGGGAGCGTATCTATTATTCGGAAGGGAAAGAAGCTCTGTATGAAGAACGGAGAGGCAGGGCACCGAAAATGGGAATTAAAAAGCCACGAAAACCTAAGAAAAATATAAATGCAAACGAAGACCTTTTGGAAGAAGTACAGCGTCTTCGAATGGAGAATGAATACTTAAAAAAATTAAATGCCTTAATTCAAGAGCGGGAAAAATCCGAGAAAACGATAAAGTAGCTGTCATTACAGAATTAAGGCAGAAATATAAGCTGACAGCATTATTGAGTATTGCCGGAATGCCGCGCAGCACATACTATTACTACATGAAACAAATGAAACGCCCTGATAAATATGCAGATATCAAAAATGAAATCCAGGTGATATACCATGAAAACCAAGGCCGGTATGGATATAGAAGAATCACGATGGAACTGCGTAATCGGGGCTATCAGATTAATCACAAAACCGTACAGCGCCTCATGAAAATCTTGGGTTTAAAATGCATGGTCAGGATGAAAAAGTATCGTTCTTATAAAGGACAGGTAGGAAAGATTGCTCCCAATATTCTCCAAAGGAACTTTAAAGCGGAAAAGCCAAACCAGAAATGGACAACAGATATTACAGAATTTTCGCTTTTTTGGAACAAAGCTGTATTTATCGCCTGTTTTAGATATGTACAATGGGGAGATTGTAAGTTATAGCATCAGTCATTCACCTGTTTTAAATCAGGTGATGGATATGTTGGATAAAGCTTTCGCAAAAATACCAGATAACACGCAACTTATCTTTCATTCGGATCAAGGTTGGCAGTACCAACATAGGGCATATCAAAAACGGTTAAAGGATAAAGGAATACGGCAAAGTATGTCAAGGAAAGGCAATTGTCTTGATAATGCAGTAATGGAAAACTTCTTCGGCTTACTGAAATCAGAATTGTCCTGAATTATTCACGACTTTGCCACGAATGTGGCTGAAAGCCACATAGTTACTG
>ERZ1643246.3876-NODE-3876-length-12357-cov-4.156966_pt1 | contig 12357 bp, 9 predicted proteins | sample MGYA00579265_ERZ1643246 | MGnify/ENA primary metagenome ERZ1643246 (study PRJEB29033, sample SAMEA4952261) | chicken gut metagenome | biome: Broiler Chicken; feature: Gastrointestinal Tract; material: Caecum | place: Ireland | collected 2018 | study: Broiler...
TTAAAATCCTGAGCCGTAACAGGCGTATCGGTTCAAGTCCGATCGCGGGCACCAAGTCTTAATAGGTTGAACTTTTTTTTTAGGAAGATGTTCGGCCTATTTTGTTTTATAGAAGAATTTGAGTCTTTTAACGGATAAATTCGCTTTTTAAAAAAGAAAAGGCAGACGGGAGAAAATCCCGCCTGCCTTTGCCGTTTTATAAAAGTTCGGCAAACTTTTCGTCTTGCTTTTGCGTTATTCCGGAAAGCAAGGTTCCGCCGTCATCGGCGAAACGGTTTTTACTTTTAGATTTTTTATTAAGTTGTAATGCGGCTCAGCCTTGTTCGCTTGCCATTCGGCATAATCTTTTCGTCCCTCCTCCGACGAAAGATATTCTCTGATTGCGGGCAACAATACCCGTGCCAACGATTCCAATTGAGAATCGGAAACACCTAAATTCTTTTCTTTCTCTTTGCGTTTTCTCGTGATTTTCCCCTCCGAGCAGTTATTCGTTTAATCTTGTGTTTTTCATTTTTAATGGCTCCTTTTCTAAATTTTTTCTCAGCCTCGCATGAATGCGAATTGCGAAACCGGTCGGACTTACTTTTCTATTTCATTACGTTTGGCGTTTAATTTCGCTCTTATAAAATGCCGACGCTTACGTTTCGCTCAGTAAATTTTATCGGTTATTTACCGTTAAAATTGTTGTTTGTGTGGATTCTTTTACGATTCCGTTCTTGTTCCTGTCTTTCGTTCGCGGCTTGTTTTGCGGCGGCAAGTTCTTCGGGCGCGTATTCGAGTAATTTTTCCAAAAGTTTTACCGCGCCTTCGTTGAGCGTTGCCGTCTTTTCTTTCTTTTTCAGTTCGTCATACAAATCGCCGTTATCTTTGGCAAGAACGTTGTTTTGCTTTTTGAGTTCGCTGTTTTTCATCCGTAACGCGATAATTTCCGTTTCCTTCTTCTTTCCCGAAAAGGGAATCTTTTCCGACTTTGCCGCTTCGTAACTTTCAAGCAATTCTTTCACGGGTTGTGCCGCGGTTTGCGCTTCTTCGGCTTCGCGAATTTTTTCTTCGGCGGCTTCCGTCATCTTTTTCGTCTTGAAAGCGATTGCATCCAAATGCTTTGCCGCACTGCCTTCTTTACCACGTTTTAAGCCATATTTCTTGCCGACGATTTCGTAAAAATCTGTCTGCAATTCTCGCAAAGCGGTGCGGTCGAAAAGTTCTTTCGCGCATAATCTTCCGCCCGTTACGGGCATCAGATTGAAATGCAAATGCGGCGTGCTTTCGTCCAAATGAACGACTGAGGATACGACGTTTTCTTTTCCGTAGCGTTCCGCGAAGAACTCTGTACAATCGTCAAAAAATTGCTTTTGTGTTTCGGGTGTGATGCCGTCGAAAAATTCTTTATCCGAACCTAAAATGAAAGAAGTCATAAGCACCGCGTCGTCTTTGATTTTACGTTTCGGGGCGAGTTCTTTTATTCGCTCGTCGATGAACGAAAGATATTTTTTTTCATAAGGCAAAGTGTGATAATTCAAGTGCGTTCTCGATTTGTCGATTTGCGGGTTTCTTGCGGACTTATAATTCTCGTCGCGTTCGTTTTCTCGCTCGATTCCGACGATGTCGCCGCGTTTATATTTTTCCATATGGCATACTAAATAAGACGTAATTCATTACCTCCGTAAAAATCGTTTTTGCCACCTTTTTCAAAAAGGTATAACTCACTATACCAAATCGCTTCACGTTTGGTGCCGTTCGCCCTTGCAGGGGGCAAGTGTCCGCAGATATAACGACGGCTTCGCCGTAACAAAACGGACGAAAATTTCTGTTTTCTGATAACTTTTCTATAATTATTTTCTCCTTGTGAATTTATTTTTTTGCTCGTGATTTTTATCGCTCACGGCGGACGATACCGATGATAATTTTGCATATATTCCTCCTGATTTTTAGCATGAAAAAGGTCGCTGATTTTTCTTTATCACCGACCTGAAATGCTCCGCTATATAACTTGCGGGAAAATATTTAATTGTCAGTTTTTGTTACATAGTAATACCTCCCGATTTGTTTTAAGAATAAAAAAACCGTGCGATTTCGGTTGCCTTGATAGGCTCGTTCTTCGCACGGATTTTAATCCGAGTTATTAAATTTTAGGCGATTTTATCTAAAAAATCGTACAACAATAAAACCCACGCTAAAACCTTTAATTTTTTCGGTTTCAACGCCCGTCGCGGTAGTTGCTGTATCTTTTAGCAACCCTATGGCAAACGACGGTAATTCTTCTCTCGGACAAGCGCGAGCAAAACGCCTATCCGCGTTCGTTCCTACGGCATAGGGAACGAACATTCGGGCAACATCTTCACACCCGACAGCGCCAATCTTCACGGCGCATGGCTTGACCTTATATCAAACCTATTATAGTATAGCATACGAACATTTGTTCGTCAAGTGCTTTTGCCAAAATTTTTTCAAGAGCAAACAAAAAAGGCTTAATGTATTGCATCAAGCCTCTCCTGAAAGGTTATTTTATATCAATAAAACTATTTGACTTCCAAAAACTTCATAATAAACGCGTCGGGGAAAACGAATTGTTTTTCACCTGCGTCGAATTTAACGCGCAAATACTTTTTCGCACTGTCAATCCAAACAATCGTACCGCTTCCGAATTTTTTGTGCGTAACGGTTATGCCTACTTGTACTTTTGCAAGCATTTCTTGCAAGGCCTTTTCGGCGGCAAGTTTTTCTTCGTTTTGCTTTTGCAGAGCTGTGTTTGCGTCATTTGCGGCGGCGTTAATAACATTATCCGTAACCGCGGCGGCAATTTCGTTTTCTGCGGTATTTCCCGATTTTTCGGCGCGGTACTTTTCGGGAATTAAAATCTCTTCAAAGTCTGTCATCGTGGCTTGTTGCTTGCCGTATAACTCTTCGTATTCTTCGCGACGAAGTACCGTATCCCAGCCGCCGACAGATTCGCCCGCGTGCTTGTCTATGCCTGTATAGGATAGCGACGAATTTTCGTACTTACGGAATCCGAAAATGCCTTGGTTCATCTTTTCGGAATCGAAAAGCCCTATCGAACAGAGAATATCAAAGTCTTTTACCGATAGCCCGGTAACCTTTTTGAAAAGTTCGGGTTCTATCTGCGTTATTACGTCTTTTATCGTCTGTTCGCGGTAGTCGGTTAAATACATAAACGCGGGGATACGCGCGGCGAGTTTTAAAAGATTTTCCTGCACCTGTTTTCGGAGCGATTTTGCCTTTTTTTCGTCTTCGGTAAGTTCCTTTTTCTCGGCGGACGTTAAATCGTCGCCTTTTTCTTTTTTAAGTTTTTTAACCTTTTCAGAGCGGTTTATAATCGTCTGAATTTCAGCGTTCAACGAACGAAATCCTTCGATACGCATAAGCGCGTCCAAAGCGTCCTGATTGTTTTGCAACTTTTTAAGCGTGTCGTTATCGACGTGCACCAAAAGAGCGGTTTGCCAACGCTTTGCGAGCAAGGTTGCGGACGTGCCTGCATAAGTAATATCTAAAATATCCTGCGCGTCGATACGGTTCATCGACGCGCCGTCGAACGCAAGCACGGGCAAAAACGAAATAAATTCGGCAACTTTTTGTTCGGGGCTTACGTCGTCCACCTTTAAGCGGCATGAGTAGTCGGAAATCTGATGAAGGGCACGTTCCAAAGCAAAGTCGAAAACGTAACACTCTTTTTTAATAACTTCTTTATCGCCGTTGTCGTTCACAATCTCCCAAGGCGATTGAACGCGGAACGCCGTTTGAAAATAAGTTTCGGGCGAATTAAGGTTGCGCAGCATAAACACGCCCGCCCAAGGTCTGACCGTAACGCCCGTGGTAAGTTTTCCGCAAGACAGGGTTATGGTTTTCGTTACGAGCGGATCGCCCATAGCGGCTTTTACGGGCGCAAGCGCGTCCAAGCCGATACCCGCTTTCGTACCCGCGCAAACGATAATCTTGTAATCGTCGAAAAAGTTGTTTTGCTTTTGCCGTAGCAAATTATACATGGCATAACAACTAGCAACGTTCGGCAAAAACCATAAAGTGTGCGACAGAACGTTCAAAAGCGTGGTATCCGAAAAGGGCATGGGCGGACGTTCGGCACCGAGTTTCAACCCATCAACGGGCATGTAACTACCTTGTATCATTTTAAGCCATTTCTGTACGTCGTCTTCGTAAACGAAATGCGCCGTTTCTACTTTGCCTTTTTCGGTAACTTCCGCACGGAAAAATTCGTTAATATCGAATTCGTCGTAACCCTCGTTTATCGCAACGTTCGCCGTAATGGAATCGGGCACTTTGTATGTGAGCATAACCATTTTAGGTAGTGCCGCATAAGGATTTTCGCCCAAAGACTTGTCCCAGTTTTCTTTTGCCGCTTGTTCGTCCGAATATGTCCAGTTAAAAACTTGATCTTCCAGAAATTCTCCCGAATTAAGCGCGCGAAACGGCGTACCCGATAAATACAAATAATGTTCCGACGTGATAGGCAAAAACGTTTCGTTTATGGCGTTGTCGGCTTCTTCCTTTTGATATTTTTCAAGGTCGAAATCGTCGTTTTCTTCGTCGTATTTTTCAAACAAATTTTTTGCGTTTTCACGCCAAGCGCCAAAGTGATATTCATCAAAAACGATAATATCCCAGTTGGTTGTATGGATAAATTCGTTTTTCGCTTTTATTCCGCCTGCTTCGTTCGTGCCGAGCAAATCCTGAAAAGAGCCGAAAACAACGATAGGCTTTGTTTTGTCGCAAGCGTCAAATTGTTCGTCAAGTTTTTTTGCGTCGAACTTTGCCTCTTTGTTGCTCACAAACTGCCAACCTTTGAAATCAACGTGGTGAGTCAGATCTTCTTGCCAAGCGGATTCAACGGCAGGCTTAAACGTAAGCACAAGGATTTTTTTGAATCCCATCGCCTTGCACAATTCGTATGTTGCAAAAGTCTTGCCAAAACGCATTTTTGCATTCCACAAATATTTTGGCGGGCGCGTGGGATCGTCAATTTTTGATTGCTCAAAATACGATTTTGTCATATTGACGGCTTGTTGCTGTTCGCCACGCATTGCAAAATTCCACGTGCGATTGCCTTCAAACCTTGTTTCGGTGCGGATTTCTTCAATCGCCGTCAAAGCGTCCGAAAGCGTGCAACGGAACCATTCATTTTTATCCGCTCCTTCGTTAAGCTGCAAAAAACCTTTGTGCTTTAACAAACGGTGCACGTCCTTGTCGGTAAAACAAGTGCCGTCAGCGCGCATTGCCGATTCTTTGAACAGAATTTTGAAATTGATTGCCGCCGTATGTAGTTGTTCGCGGATACGCGTTTCGGTGTCTTTTCTGTCTGTGTAGCCGATTTTGATATATCCGTCGTGGCCTTTTACGTCGGGCAGAATATATCCGTAAATTGTCGGCACAACGTCAGGACGTTTATGTAAAATTTCGGAAAGACTGATATTATTCGCCATAATGTCACTCCATGGGTTTAATCATCGATTCTATAAAATCGATTTCTTCTTGCGACAAATTGTATTTTTTATACAATTCTTCGTCCGTCCACGGCTTTGAAAAATCTTGCATAGGCACATAATGATAAACCTGCTTTGTGGCGTGTTGTGTTTGTTTTCTTATTCCCACCAAACATCTAAAAAATTTTGTTTTCAGATACGACATAACATTTTCGGCTTCTTCGCGAGTATCATAGTTGCCTATTTCCAGAAAGGTTTCCGTACATAACTCTCCTGGCGTAGCCAGGACTGGCGTAGCCGGACCTTCTCCTATTTCACCGCAACCATAACTGTTAGTTATAAATAGTTTATATTTGTTGATTCCATCTTTTTTCGGTAACGGATAATTTTTGGGAATATACTTTAATACTCTTTTTAAGGAAGCAAGTCCTAATATGCTATATCCATCCTTTATAGGGGTATCACTAATCGGTGGTAAACCGAATTTCGCAGGACTGATAAAAAAGTCGCTTGCTAAACCATATGGCTTTCTTGATGAAACTATTGTTTCAAAAGATTCTGCTTTATTTTTCCAAACCTTATGTTTAATTGATACAAGTTGCGAATACCGAATAAAAATGTCGTCATCTTCTTCGACTAAATAACGTTGAGAAAAAATCGTACCGTTATTATCATGCCTATAAATATCACACATTTTTTCTTTGTCTCTTTCCCAAAGAAAATAACATACTCCGCCTTTTATATCTACGCCGCTAAAACAGTCCTCTGCATTTGCAAAGTCGTGCAAGACAGTAAAATGCTTATCATGAATCATGTCTTCTCTAAAATCGTCTAAGCCTTTTCCACCCGTCATCCATCTTGCAGGAATAATCATACTCAAATATCGTGGTTTTAATCTTTTTGCCGCTTCGACAAATTCTTGGTATATAGGCTTTGCGCTTGCCTGTGCGCCTCCATCGGATAACTGATAAGGCGGATTTGATATAATTACGTCGAATTTCATATTAAAAATTTTCTCCGGGTTTTCTGTATGTATAAATTCGTAAGCGTGGGTTTCTTTTCCTTCTTCGCGTTTCCATTGCGTTTCGGTCGCGCCGCAAAATTTGCATTTGCCGTTTACCCAGACGTGATTCACTCTGCGAAATCGTATATTGCCTTCGGCTGTGTCGAAATGAGAAATCGAGTATTCGCCGTTTGGATATTTTGAGCAATATAGACTACGGCGAGATAACAAACTTGTGAGTTCCGTGATTGCAATGCCGTAAAGTTGCTTGTGGAAGATATGGTCGATACGTTCTTGCAAGTTAGGAATTTTATTTTCCAAGCCAACTAATAATCGTTTTGCAATTTCTCTAAGGAAAACTCCCGTTTTGCAAGCCGGATCTAAAAACGTTGTGTTTGGATCGGAAAACAATTCCTGCGGCAGTAAATCGAGCATTTGATTTACTACGTCAGGCGGGGTAAAAACTTCGTCGTTAGATAAATTCGCAAGACACGACAAAACGTCGGGTGTGTGCAAAGTCTTGTTTTTGTAGATTTTGTCAAAAAAGGTTTCAGCCATTTTCTTGCACCTTCCTGTAATGCACGGGCGGATATTCACATATCGGCAGGGGCATATATTCTTTTGTTGTGGGGTTTATAGACAAGTATTTTCGTATGTCTTCGGGAACGTCGAGAAGTGATGGTTGCTTATTTTTGGGCTTGTCGTTGGCTTTGAGCATCACGTCAAGGCGAAAATCACGACGTTTGAGTTTTGTGCCGAGCATAAGACTCCATTCGGGGAAAATAATCGGCGTATCAAGGTCGTTTTGATTTTCATCCACGCACATAAGCGTCAAAGCGTTGCCGCATAAAATATTTTTGGAAAGGATATATTTCACGGCTTCGCGCGTTTCCTGCATAACCGCCTTTTTACAAATGGATTTGTATTCTTTATCCCACAATTTGAAAAGCCGTGCGCGACATTCTGCAACGTTATCGGCTAAAATATCCACGCCGTAAAGGCTTGTTATTGCAAGCACGGAATATCTTTCAAAGTCATACGGGTTTGATTTATACAGTTTTTTTACAGTGGTAAGTTTGCGCGTCAATATTTCAGCCAAAAAATTGCCGTCACCGCATGCAGGCTCTAAAAATCGGCTGTCTATTCGGTCGCATTCCTGCGCAACCAGATCACACATAGCCTTTACTTCGCGTTCGTTTGTAAAAACCTCGCCGTGCTCGGCAACCCGCTTTTTTGATTTTATTTGTGTTTTTTGCGATTCTATGCCCATTTTACGATCCTTACTTTGTATTTCCGATAATATTATATCGTAATTACGATAAAAAGTCAACGCGTTTACGTAGTATATATATCGTAAAAACGTAGTAAAATTATTATGTGAGGTGCAAATGAACGTTATTGATAAAATACGCAAACTGCAATGGGACCGTGGCTGGACCGACTATAAACTGGCGCAAGCGGCTGATATTTCGCAATCTTCGCTTGCAACGCTGTATGCCCGCCGCACTCCGCCGAAATTAGAAATGTTGCAACGCATTTGCGAAGCATTCGGAATTACGCTTGCTCAGTTCTTTTTAGAAGATGAAAAGATAGAAGTTTTAAGCGATAAAGAAAAGCAACTGCTTTCTTCCTTCCGTAAACTTTCACCGGAAAAACAAAAAGCCTTAATTGAATTATTTGCAGACTAAAAACGGCTCCGCTATACCACGGAACCGTTTTTTGTTTGAAAAAATATTTTATTTAAATTCTGTCCCAAATATATTGACATTGTCCCAAGCGTGTGATATACTATTGCTGACATCAAAGGAGACTATCTCATGAAAAAGAAAAATATTATAAACTTAATCAGATACCATGTAGAAGGAAACGATTTGGGATTCAGAACCGAAGCGTATGAAATAGCAAAAGACTTTGATGATAACGGGGATAATCAATTAGCCGAATACATCACGGCTTTGCTTTCAAACGCCAATACTTTTGTTCCGCAAATGGAAGAAAACAACTGTGTATTTTTAGAAAAATGGACTCACGATAACGGCGATCCGTTACCTCTTCCTAAAGTCATTCAACAGGACATTATAGGAATTGTAAACGCCGTATCGCATAATGCGGGAGTTAATAAATTTCTTTTTGAAGGAAAACCGGGAACAGGAAAAACAGAAACGGCAAAGCAGCTTGCCAGAATTTTGGAACGAGATTTATATTATGTAAATTTTTCAAGTTTAATCGATAGCAAACTTGGTCAAACGCCTAAAAATATTATCTCTTTATTTAAAGAAATCAATAGTTTCTCTCGTCCGGATAAAATTGTGATTTTGTTTGACGAAATAGATACAATTGCTTTGGACAGAACGAATTCCAACGATTTACGAGAAATGGGCAGAGCAACTTCTACTATTCTGAAAGGCTTTGATAATTTGGACGACCGAATTGTTTTAATTGCAACAACAAATTTATTTGAGTATTTCGATAAGGCAATAACAAGAAGATTTGACGCGATAATCAATTTCGATAGGTATGAAAAATCCGACTTGCTTGAAATTTCCGAAGTGTTATTGAATCTTTATCTTGAAAAATTTAAGTCTGCTGGTAGAAACATTAAATTATTCAGAAAGATAATCGCACTAATGGATCCGCTGATAATGCCGGGGTCTTTAAAAAATATAATCAAAACATCGATAGCGTTCAGCAATCCTGGCGAACCGTTTGATTATTTAAGGCGGCTGTATTTCACTATCTGTAATACGTCAACGTTTGATTTGAAAGTTTTACAAGAACAAGGCTTTACATTAAGGGAAATTGAAATTCTCACCGGCGTTTCAAAAAGTCAAGTCGGTAGAGAATTAAAGGGAGAAAATAATGAGTAACAAAATTTTGCAACTAAAAGGCAGTTTTAAAACAGATGGAAACCATACAAAGCCGGCAGCGCCTAATATCCCCGAAAAAGGATTACCGGTTAATGTGGATCATCTGCGGGATTTAAAGCAGCAGTTGGAAGAAATTTTAAAATACTGGAAATCCGAAACGTTGATCGGCGGCGCGCTTATAAGTGTTTACTATAATAAAATTGTAGCAAAAAGTAATCGGATGAAGGGACTTCTTGCAAAAGGGAACATAAAACCAAACGACAGCGTCCGTGGAGCCAAATTTGATGTTTCTGGGAAACAGCATATCTTTACGCATTTTGTTTCCTTGGATATTTTAAGCGAATCCATTCGCAGATTAAACGAATGTATAAAGATTCTTGAAAAAGATTTTAACGGCAGCATATCTCATGCTGATATAAAACAGTTAAACGCCAAAAATACAAACTATCCTCTTGGTATTTCGATTTTCAAAGCAGTAATAGTTGATTGTTATTATGTGCAAAAATTTAATATAGACAGAGATGCCGAAAAGGCAAATGAAAACACAATCGTTACTCTATATAAAACAAATGTAAAAACAACCGAATTATTAAATAAATTAGGCATAACGTCTATTGATGCCGCTTTACTTGATGAAACAACTGTTCGTCTTACTCCCGATGAACTCGATTTATTAAGAGATAAGGCTCCATACCTTATAGCTATGGAAACTGTTGATATAAGAAAACTAACGTTGACGGATATCAACAGTGCATCGGATAAAATTTTAACCATTCCCGATCCGACGACAGAACCAGTGGTCGGCGTAATAGATACACTTTTCGATGACGATGTTTACTTTAAAAATTGGGTAGAATTTAAGAATATGCTCGATCCCGAGCTTGGCATTGATCCGAGTGATTATAAACATGGCACTTTTGTTACTTCAATAATTGTTGACGGTCCCGCATTTAATCCGAATCTTGAAGATAACTGCGGAAATTTCCGTGTCAAGCATTTTGGAGTGGCGAAAAACGGCTATTTTAGTTCATTTACGGTATTGAAAGCAATACGTCAGATTGTTTCGCAAAACAGAGAGATTAAAGTCTGGAATTTATCGTTAGGTTCCGTTTTGGAAATCAACAATAATTTTATTTCGCCGGAAGGTGCGGAACTTGACAAAATTCAAAGCGAATATGACGTCATATTTATTGTTGCCGGAACTAATAGACCGGAAGGTCGAAAGCTTGGTATGAAAATCGGCGCGCCTGCCGATTCACTAAATTCCCTTGTTGTCAATTCGGTCGATTTTAATAATAAACCTGCTTCGTATACAAGAGTCGGACCTGTCCTATCCTTTTTCAATAAACCCGACGTAAGTTATTATGGCGGTGACGGGAAACAAAAAATCAGAGTTTGTTCGTCACTAGGTGAATATTTTGTAACAGGAACGTCTTTTGCGGCTCCGTGGATAACAAGAAAAATGGCTTTCCTTATATACAAATTAGGATTGAGCCGCGAAGTTGCAAAGGCATTAATTATCGATTCCGCTGCAAAATGGAACAGACAGGATAATGTTTCTCATTCGCTGGGATACGGCATTGTTGCAAAAGACATCAAAGATATTGTTGAATCGCCGTCGGATGAAATTCGTTTTATATTAAAAGGTGTATCCGAAGCCTATGAAACGTATGCTTATAACATTCCTGTTCCTTATTACGATAATAAATACCCCTTCTTTGCACGAGCAACTTTATGTTACTTTCCGATCTGTTCGAGAATCCAAGGTGTTGATTATACAAACACGGAAATGGATATACACTTCGGGCGTTTAAAAGAAGACATCAAAGGCAAAACGCATATTTTGTCCCTTGATAAAAACGTTCAGGGCGATGAAGGGAATATTGCCATCACCGAAGAAAGCGCAAGAAGTTTCTATCGTAAATGGGATAATATAAAACATATCGCAGATACCATCAAGAAAGGTTCTCGACCCAAGAGTAAGTTTAATGCGGACAACTGGGGATTAAGTATAAAAACGAAAGAAAGATTGCAGTCAAAGCACGGTGCAGCCTTGCCTTTTGCCGTTGTCGTTACATTAAAAGAAATGAATGGGATAAATAGAATAGGCGATTTTATTAAATTATGTCAAATTCGCAACTGGCTTGTTTCTGAAGTTAATATTGACAATCTTATTGACGTTCAAGTTAAGGCCGAAGAGAATATTGATTTTGATTAAATTTAAAAATTATCAATCAATTAGTGTATTAAATTAGATATATTTTAAGGAGAACAATAATGAGAACGGTGGATGAATATTTGAGAGATTTGCTCAACAAAAGATCAAATAATCAACAGTACAACGATAATGAAAAAAGAGCGTATTCTTATATGTATGACTTACTTAATCAATGGAAACAAAAGTACAATTCAAATCGTTGGATAAATAACATAAAAATCGAAATACAAAATTCTGGTTCAAAAGCAAAAGGCGATGCTATAAAAGGAAAGTCGGACATAGATTTGTTTGTTTCAATTACCGATTTTGATAATCAACATGCAGCTAAAGATTATTATTTTGACTTATATGAATTTCTAAAACTACATTTTACGAGTGATTGCATTAGATTGCAAAATGTTTCTATCGGGTTAAAGTATGCAGGCTGTAGTATCGACGTTACGCCAGGAAAAAGGATTAATCAACAATATTTTAGAAACGGGAAATACTATACAGATCATTATATATATTCAAGAAAAAATGATAGAAATACACAAACAAACATACAAGAGCATATAGATCTCGTCAAAAACAGTGGATTATCTAATGAGATGATGTTACTAAAAATATGGAGAAATTGTCATGGCTTAGAATTGCCTTCCATTGCTATCGAGATAATAACTGCTGAAGTATTAAAAAGCGACCGTTCATACTCTTTATACGTAAATATAAAAAAGGTTTTTGAATCATTAAGAGATAGTATTTTAACAAGAAGGATAATAGATCCCGCTAATAGTGCAAATAACATAGCAGATTCAATGACACTTAAAGAAAAAC
>ERZ1643246.3877-NODE-3877-length-12354-cov-4.956338_pt1 | contig 12354 bp, 13 predicted proteins | sample MGYA00579265_ERZ1643246 | MGnify/ENA primary metagenome ERZ1643246 (study PRJEB29033, sample SAMEA4952261) | chicken gut metagenome | biome: Broiler Chicken; feature: Gastrointestinal Tract; material: Caecum | place: Ireland | collected 2018 | study: Broiler...
AAAATTTCAATTGGTGATATACTAGCTCTGTGTGGTATTGAAAACATACTAGAATACCAGTGGAGGAAGTTATGAAAATCATTATAATCGGCTGCGGAAAAGTCGGAGTTGCTCTGGCGGAGGGATTAAGCGGCGAACAGTATGATGTGGTGCTGGTGGATACCTGCGCCGAAAGACTGCAGCAGGTAACGGAGGATCTGGATGCCATGACCATTGTGGGAAATGGTTCCAGTATCGCGGTGCTGTCCGAGGCAGGGGTGGAAGACGCCGATCTTTTGATTGCGGTGACCGGGTCGGACGAGCTGAATCTGCTGTGCTGTCTGATTGCCAGAAAACAGGGACGATGTCAGACTGTGGCCAGAGTGAGAAATCCTGTCTACAACAAAGAGATCGGCTTTATCAAGGAAAGTCTGGGGATCTCCATGATTATCAATCCGGAACTGGCGGCGGCCATGGAGATTGCGCGTCTTCTGCGTTTCCCCTCGGCCATCAACATCGATACCTTTGCGAAAGGAAGAGTGGAGCTGCTCAGATTCCGTCAGATGCCGGAGTTTGCCATGGACGGGCTGACCATTTCGGAACTTCAAAGCAGGATCAAAAGTCAGATCCTGATCACCGGTGTGGAACGGCAGGATCAGGCATTTATTCCCAACGGAGACTTCCGGCTCCAGGATGGGGATTCTCTGTTTATCATCGCTTCCCCGCAGAACGCGGGGGCTTTTTTTCGTGAAATCGGAGTAAAAAACGACAGGGTAAAAAACTGTATGATCGTGGGCGGAGGGACCATTGCCTTTTATCTGGCCAGCCAGCTTCTGTCCATGCATATCCGGGTAACGATCATTGAAAAATCCCGTCAGCGGTGCGACACGCTGGCAGAGGCTCTTCCGGATGCCAATATTATCTGCGGGGACGGGAGCAACAAAAAGCTGCTTCTGGATGAAGGGCTGGAACAGGCGGAGGCCTTTGTCTCGCTTACCAATATGGATGAAGAGAATATTCTGGTGACGCTATACGCGAAGGAACGTTCCAGGGCAAAGCTTGTGACAAAGGTTAACCGTCTTTCTTTTGATAATCTGATTACAAAACTGGACCTGGGAAGTGTGATTTCGCCCAAGGATATCACGGTAGATTATATTCTGCGGTATACCCGCGCCATGCAGAATACCATCGGAAGCAATGTGGAGACGCTTTATCATATCCTTGACAACAAGGCGGAGGCGCTGGAATTTGTGATCCGGGAAAATTCCGAGGTGGTGGGAGTCCCCCTGAAGGAGCTTCCTCTGAAGGATAACCTTCTGGTGGGCTGCATCAACCGGGACGGAAGAATCATGATTCCCTGGGGCAATGACAGCCTGCAGGTGGGCGATACGGTGATCGTGGTGACCACCCAGAAAGGGCTCCGGGACATCCGGGATATACTGAAACGATGAGGGGCAGGAAACTATGAATTTTCGCAATGTAATTTTCATCCTTGGATGGGTGATGAATATGGAGGCAGTGCTGATGCTGCCGTCCATGGTAACGGGTCTGATTTATCGGGAGGAGGCGGTGACGGCGCTCCTCTGGTCCGCGCTTCTGTGTCTTGCGGTGGGAATTCCCATGTCAAGAATCCGCAGAAGGGATACTTATTTTCGAATTCGGGAGGGATTTGTGGCGGTGGCCCTGTGCTGGATTGCCATCAGCGTGATGGGCGGCCTGCCCTTCCTGTTTTCCGGAACTTTCACCAATCCGGTGGATGCTCTGTTTGAGACCATGTCCGGATTTACCACCACCGGCGCCAGCGTTATGACCGATGTGGAGGTGGTTCCCAAATGTATCATTTTCTGGAGGAGCTTTACCCATTGGATCGGCGGTATGGGAGTACTGGTATTTCTGCTGTCTCTGTTCCGCATGACGGGCGGGTCCCACATTAATCTGATGAAGGCGGAAAGCCCGGGACCTTCCGTGGGACGGCTTCTCCCCACCATTCAGTCCACCGCCAAGATTCTGTACATGATCTACTTCGGTATGACGGTGCTGATGGTGCTCCTTCTGCTGGCAGGAAGGATGCCGCTGTTTGATGCGCTGACCATCAGCTTCGGAACGGCCGGTACAGGAGGTTTTGGAATCAAAAACGACAGTCTGGGAAGCTATACCGTTTACCAGCAGGTGGTGGTGACGGTGTTCATGCTGCTCTTCGGCGTGAATTTCAACGTCTACTTCTTTATGCTGGCAAGGAAATGGAAAAATGCGTTCCGCTGCGAAGAACTCTGGTGGTATCTGGGAATCGTGGCGGTGTCGATTCTCACCATAGGCTGGAATATCCGGGGAATGTTTGACAATCTGGGACAGGCCATGCAGCAGTCCGCTTTCCAGGTGGCGTCCATCATCACGACCACCGGTTACGCCACCACGGACTTTAACCTGTGGCCGGAGACCTCCCGGACCATCCTGGTCATGCTGATGTTTGTGGGAGCCTGTGCGGGCAGCACCGGAGGCGGCATGAAAGTATCGCGTCTGGTGATTCTTCTGAAGACCATGAAAAAGGAACTGAGTCAGTTTCTCCATCCCAACCGTGTGGCCCGGATCCGCATGGACGGAAAAGTGGTGGAGCACGAGACAATCCGCAGTATCAATGTGTTTATGGTGGCCTATCTGCTGATTTTTTCTCTGTCCGTGCTGGTGCTTTCCTTTGACGGAACGGATCTGATCACCAATTTCACGGCGGTGGCGGCCACCTTCAACAACATCGGACCCGGTCTGGAGCAGGCAGGTCCGGCCACCAACTTTGCCATGTTCTCCAATGTGTCAAAGCTGGTGATGACCTTTGACATGCTGGCGGGCCGTCTGGAAATCTTCCCGGTTCTCCTGCTGTTTGTGAGGGATACCTGGAGAAAATTTTAACAGGCTTTTCTACATACGGAGAATTCCCAGTAAAAAAAGAGGAATTCTCCGATTTTTTCCTTGACGGAGATGGAAAGCTGTGGTAATATCCTAGTTAGATAAAACTAACTATTGCAAAAAGGCGCCAGGCGCCATATATTTTACGTGAATGGTTAGCGACACCTAACTAAAATCCTGAGGGAAATCCCGGGGATCCCTCTATAACCATGCGGCTGTCTGTCAGCGGAAAGGAGAGGCCTATGAGTCTTGTGATTATCGGAGGAAATGAACGGATGGTGACCAGATATGAGAATATCTGTAAAAATTACGGCCACACGGCAAAGGTATTCGTAAAGGAACACAGTTCCATAAAAAAGAAGATGGGATGTCCCGATCTTCTGATTCTCTTTACCAATACCGTATCCCATAAGATGGTGGTCAGCGCATCCCAGGAGGCGAAAAGAAACAATATCCCCATCGCCAGAACCCATAGCAGCAGCGTTTCCGCGCTGCAGAATCTGCTGGAAGAGATGCGGGAGGGCTGAGTATGGAATTAGAGAGAGCGCTGATTGTGCATGCGGCCCCCACACTGGCGGGGCTGAAGACAGCAAACCTGTTCTGGTTTGCCTGCCAGGATCTTCCGGAGACCCGCAGGACCATCGAGGGGTGGAACGGGATATTTTTGAAAAAAGGCGTCCGGCTGGATATTATGAAAATTCACCGGAACCGGATGCTGCTTTATGTATACCGGGAAAAGCGTCTGGAAAAGGATCTGAGCCAGCCGGAGGCGGAAAGAATTCTGAAATCCTGCGGCTACCCAGAAGGCGGGCTGACAAACATTCTGTCCCGGCTGAAGGAACGGTTGCAGAATAACCGGGATTTCCCCCATGAAATCGGATTGTTTCTGGGATATCCTGTGGAAGACGTATGGGGGTTTATCGTAAACGAGGGAAAGAATTTCTGCTGCAGCGGCTGCTGGAAGGTGTACTGCAACCAGTGCGAGAAAGAGAAGCTTTTCCATCGGTATAAAAAGTGCGGGGCGGTCTATCTGAGACTGTTCCAGAATGGGAGGAGTGTCTGGCAGCTGACTGTGGCCGCCTGACATAGATATTATTTAAGACAACGGCCGGATGCGGTCTGTTGATCGGAGAGAGAGGTAAGTATTATGAGCAAAATCGCGGTAGTTTACTGGAGTGGAACCGGAAACACGGAAGCCATGGCACAGCAGGTGGAGGCAGGAGCCAAAGCGGCCGGGGCGGAAGTGAGTGTCTATACCTGTGCGGATTTCCAGGCAGATATGATGGATCAGTTTGACGCGGTGGCTTTCGGCTGCCCGTCCATGGGAAATGAACAGCTGGAGGAGGATGAATTTGAACCCATGTTCCAATCCTGCGAAAGCAGACTGTCCGGCAAAAAGATCGCCCTGTTCGGCTCCTACGGCTGGGGAGACGGCGAGTGGATGGAAAGCTGGGAAGCCCAGTGCAGACAGGACGGCGCGGTTCTGGCCTGCGACAGTGTGATCTGCAACGAGACTCCCGATGACGAAGCCCAGGAAGCCTGCAGAAATCTGGGAAAAGCGCTGGTATAAAACGAACTGTACCAAAAGGAACCGGCCGGAACCCCTCATACTCCGCCCGAAGGAGCGGAAGGGATTGCCGGCCGGCTGTTCCTTCCTTCTGAAAAAAATTCTAAAAAGGGATTGACAAATGAGTTAGATACTGCTAATCTGTGTTTGGTTAGAAAAATCTAACTAAAATAAAATTGTGTAAATGTAAAGAAAAAGGAGGAATTTGCATGCCACTTTCAATGGCGGCAATCGGTGAGGTCTGTACCATCCGCAGGGTCAGCGGAAATGAGGAAACCAGGAGGTTTCTGGAAAATCTGGGATTTGTGACGGGGAGCGCTGTGACGGTACTTTCTGCCATCGGAGGAAATGTGATTGTCAACATCAAGGATTCCAGAGTGGCCATCAATGAAGATATGGCGCGGCACATTATGGTCTGATTCCGCAGATCAGCCGTATGCCGTATAAATAGAACCAGTCATGGAAAGGAAGGAGACATATATGACACTAGGTGATGCAAAAGTGGGAAGCACGGTGGTTGTCACAAAGATTGTGGGCGACAGTGCGTATAAGCGCCGGATTATGGATATGGGTATCACGAAGGGCAGTGAGCTGTACATAAGAAAGGTTGCCCCGCTGGGAGATCCTGTGGAAATCACGGTCAGGGGATACGAATTGTCCGTAAGGAAAAATGACGCTCAGTGCGTGGAGGTCCGTTGACCGGATGGCCAACAGCCTGTGAGATTTCAAAATTCCGAGGAGGTAAGAAAAATGGCAATTAAAATTGCGCTTGCCGGAAACCCCAACTGCGGGAAAACAACCATGTTTAACGCGTTGACCGGCGCAAACCAGTATGTGGGAAACTGGCCCGGGGTGACGGTGGAGAAGAAAGAAGGAAAGCTGAAAAGCAAAAAGGCAAAGGGGGAAGACGTGACGGTCACGGATCTTCCGGGGATTTATTCCCTTTCTCCCTATACTCTGGAGGAAGTGGTCAGCCGAAATTATCTGTTGGATGAGAACCCGGATGTGATCATTGATCTGGTGGATGCCACAAATATCGAAAGAAACCTGTATCTGACCACCCAGCTGATGGAAACGGGCGTACCGGTGGTGATCGCTCTGAATATGTCGGATCTTCTGGCAAAGCGGGGAATTACCATTGACACGAAACGTCTGTCCATGGTTCTCGGCTGCCCGGTGATCGAAACCTCTGCCCTGAAACAGACCGGCCTGCAGGAACTGGTGGACGAGGCAGTCCGGACAGCAAGAAAAAGAGAACAGAAGCTTCCGGGTGAGATTTTTTCCAAAGAACTGGAAAAAGCGGTATCTCAGGTAAAGGATCTGCTGCCGGCTTCCGTGTCGGAGGAAAAACGTCGCTGGTATGCCGTCAAGCTTCTGGAAAATGACAGCAAGGTGACCGAAACAGTGAAACTCTCCGGTGACGGAGCTTCTGTGACTGCCGGGCTGCGAAAGGATCTGGAAAAGAAACGGGACGACGACATGGAGAGCATCGTGACGGATGAGCGTTACAAATATATCCAGAAAATCGTTTCCACCACCGTGAAAAAAGGGAAAGAAAAACTGACGGTATCGGATAAGATCGACCGGATCGTCACCAACCGGATTCTCGGTATTCCGATTTTTATTCTGGTCATGTGGGCGGTTTATTATGTATCGGTGACCACAGTGGGTACGTTTGTGACGGATTGGACCAACGATGTGTTTGTGGTGGCCATTCAGGACGCCGTGGGCAGCGCGCTGAAAGCGCTGGGTACAGGAGCGCTGGTACAGGGACTTGTGGTGAATGGTATTATCGGCGGCGTGGGCGCCGTACTGGGATTCGTTCCGCAGATGGCGATTCTGTTCCTGTTTCTTTCCATCCTGGAAGACTGCGGGTACATGGTCCGGATTGCCTTCGTTATGGACCGGGTTTTCCGGCATTTCGGACTTTCCGGAAAGAGTTTCATCCCTCTGCTGATTTCCTCCGGATGCGGTATTCCCGGAATTATGGCTTCCAAAACCATTGAGCAGGATAACGACAGAAGACTTACCATCATGACGGCAACCTTTATTCCCTGCGGCGCCAAACTGCCGGTGATCGCGCTGATGGGCGGTGTGATTTCCGGTGAAGTGGCCGGATACGCGGAGAGCTCCTTTATCGCGCCGCTGATGTATTTCATCGGAATCGCGGCGGTTCTGGTATCTGCCATTATTCTGAAGAAAACAAAACCTTTCTCCGGAAAACCGGCTCCCTTTGTCATGGAGCTTCCCCAGTATCATATTCCCCAGGTTAAAACCGTACTGCTGCATGTATGGGAAAGACTGAAAGGCTTCATTGTCAAGGCAGGTACGATCCTTTTTCTGGCCTGCGTGGTTATGTGGTTCCTGGGCGGATTCGGATTCACCGACGGCGGATTCGGAATGGTGGAAGACAGTGCGGACAGTCTTCTGGCAGCCATCGGAAGCGTGATCGCCGTGATTTTCACACCGCTGGGATTCGGACAGTGGCAGCCGGTGGCGGCGTCCCTCTCCGGTTTCACAGCGAAAGAAGCCATTGTATCCACTATGGGTGTTCTGGCAAATGTGGCCGGGGACACCGAGGACGCGGTGAATGTGGCCGCAGGTGTGGCAGGCTGGTTCCCCACCACCATGGCAGCGTTTTCTTTCCTGCTGTTTAATCTGCTGGATTCCCCCTGCCTGGCCGCGATTGCCACCATGGCTCAGCAGATGCAGTCCAGAAAATGGTTCTGGTTTGCCATTCTGTTCCAGAATGTATTTGCCTATGTGGTTTGCCTGTGCGTATACCAGATCGGTTCCTTTGTGATGGGAGGCGCTTTCGGTGTGGGTACGGCCGTTGGATTCCTTCTGGCGATTGTGCTTCTGTTCCTGCTGTTCCGGCCGGATCCTTACAAAAACCAGAAAGTTTATTCCAGACGTTCTGTACAGGCGGCATAAGTTTCATCGAAAAAGCCGGATACCGCTGGTGTCCGGCTTTCCCGTTTAAGGAGGGATGAAAATGATTGCGAATATTATCATACTGGCATTGATTGCCGGTTACTGTATCTTTCTGATTCAAAAAGGAATCAGAAACTGGAAAGAAGGCAAAAGCACAGGCTGTATCGGCTGCGGAGGAAACTGTGCCGGCTGTCATGGCTGCCGCCATGACTGTATGGCCGCCCGGCCCGGCGGAAACAGCCGGAAGGCGGAGGGATAGTTATGGGAAATTCCACTGGATCGATGTTTTATCTTTTCGCGATTATCATTGTTATCTATCTTGTGGGAGCGTCGCTCTATTCTCTGTATCAGTGGATAAAAAAGAGAAGAGACAGAAAATAAGAAAAGATTTGGGAAAAGAGGGATAAAATGGCAGATGCGATTATCATACTGATTGTGATTGTACTATTGGGATTTGCCCTGAAAGGATCCATCAAACATTTTCGCGGAGAGGGTCCCTGCTGCGGCGGAGGATCCGGGAAAGTGACCCGTTCCAGGGAGAAAATTCTGGATGGCCCGGTGATCGCCAGAAAAACGATCCGGATCTCCGGGATGCATTGCGAGAACTGTGTCAACAGCATTACAGCCGCGCTCAACAAAGTGGAGGGTGTGTCGGCGAAGGTCAGCCTGGCGGATCAGACGGCCGTGGTCTCTATGGACAGGGAAGTGGAGGAATATAAGCTTCGAAGAGCGGTGGAAAAAGCGGGGTTTGAGGTAATCAGCATTGCATGAGTCCGGCTGTGCGCCAGAGCAGAGCCGGCGGAAGACGTGAAACCGGAGGGATTCTGTGAATGAAAAAGAACAGATTATTGAAAAACTGAAAAAAAACGGATGCCGGATCACAAGACAGCGGAAGCTGCTGATCGATATTATCCTGGAAAACAGCTGTTCCAGCTGCAAGGAAATTTATTTCCGGGCCTCGGAGGAGGGCGGTTCTGTCGGCCTTGCCACCGTGTATCGCATGGTGAATGCCCTGGAGGAAATCGGAGCCATTGACCGGAGCAATATATACCGGCTGGAACATCCGGCGGAGGGCTGCTGTGCGGTTTTCCTGGACGACGGCACGGTATGCCGCCTCTCGGAAAAAAACTGGAAACGGGTGATTCTTGAGGGAATGGAACAATGCGGATATCTGAAGAACCGAAAGATCAGAAAAATTGTCATGGAAGACGGCCGGAAGCAGCCCAGATGATAAAATTTCTCATCAGATCCGGTTGTGATTGACGGATATTTCCGGTATTGCTATGATGAAACGGAGTCAAAGGAGTGATACATTGTGAAACAGCACAGATTCTGGGCATGGATGATGGTTTTTTCCATGGCCATGGTTTTCTACACCGGTTACAGACACAAATAGATGGGAGGTATGGATATGATCAATTGTCTGAAATGCATAGACTGGAAAAAAGGAGGAATTTTCGCGGCGGGTGTGATTTTCGGAACGGCGGGAATCCGTCTGCTTTCCAGTAAAGATGCCAGAAAAGTTTATACCTGCGGCGCGGCCGCCGTTCTGCGGGGCAAGGAATATGTGATGCGGAATGTTTCTCTTCTGCAGGAAAACGCCGAGGACATTCTGGCGGAAGCGGAACAGATCAATGAGGAAAGAAAAGCCCGGGAAGCGGCAAATGCTCACACCGGCGAGACCACAGAGCAGGCGGAAGAAGCTTCTGCCGAAGAAGAATAATGTAACAGGAAAAAGCTGCGGCGGATGCGGATCAGAAACGCTTTGCTGCAGCTTTTTTCTTGAGTACCGGAGGAAATGACGAAAATGAAATTCAGAATTTTACATGAAATCAGAGGGCGGCTCCGGGTCCGTATGGAGCAGCGCTATATGAGTTTCCGGCAGGCGGATACCCTGCTTTATTATCTGGAACAGCAGGAGCCGGTTCTTTCCGCCAGGGTGATGGAAAGAACCTGTGACGCGGTGATTGTATACCGGGGATCCAGGGAAACGATTCTGGAGCTTCTGCGGAGGTTCTCCTATGAAACGGCATCAGTTCCGGAACAGGTGCTGGAACATACCGGCCGGAAGATGAACGCGGAATTTCAGGAAAAGCTGATTACGAAACTGATTCTTCGGGCCGGAAGCCGCCTCTTTGTCCCGGCGCCGGCAAGAGCAGTGTGGACGGGAGCAAAGTCGGTTCGTTATCTGGCAAAAGGGCTGAAAAGTCTCTGGAAAAGAAGGATGGAGGTGGCAGTGCTGGATGCCGCCGCCATCGGAGTTTCCGTAGCCCGGAAGGAAATGAATACCGCTTCATCGGTGATGTTTCTCCTTGGAATCGGAGAACTTCTGGAAGAATGGACTCATAAGAAATCGGTGGCCGATCTGGCCAAAAGCATGTCTTTTTCGGTGAATCAGGTATGGCTTGTAAAAGAGGGAAAAGAGGTACTGGCGCCGGGAAAATCGATCCGTCCCGGGGACCGGGTGATGGTACATATGGGAAATGTGATCCCCTTTGATGGAGAAGTGGCAGACGGGGAAGCCATGGTGAACCAGGCGTCACTTACCGGGGAGACCGGGCCGGTTCGCAGAACGCTGGGAAACTATGTGTATGCCGGTACCGTTGTGGAAGAAGGCGAACTGACCGTTCTTGTCCGGGAAACTTCCGGATCAACAAAATTTGAAAAAATCGTTCAGATGATTGAGGATTCGGAAAGAATGAAATCCGCCATGGAAAATCGGGCGGAGAATATCGCGGATCATCTGGTGCCTTACACACTGGGAGGAACGGTACTCACTTATCTGCTGACAGGAAATGCCACAAAAGCACTCTCCGTGCTGATGGTGGATTTTTCCTGTGCGCTGAAGCTGGCCATGCCGATTTCCGTGCTTTCTGCCATGCGGGAAGCGGCGCTTCACCATATGACGGTAAAAGGCGGAAAATATCTGGAGGCTGTTGCCGCCGCGGATACCATTGTTTTCGACAAAACGGGCACACTGACAAAGGCGCAGCCTTCCGTGGCGCGGGTGGTGCCTTTCTGCGGCAGAAAGGAAAGAGAACTTCTTTGTGTGGCTGCCTGCCTGGAGGAACATTTCCCTCATTCCATGGCAAAGGCGGTGGTGCAGGCTGCCAGGGAAAGGGGAATCGTACACGAGGAGATGCATTCCAGGGTGGAATATGTGGTGGCCCATGGAATCTCCTCTTACATCAACAGCAGCCGGGTGGTGATCGGAAGTTATCATTTTGTCTTTGAGGATGAAAAATGTACCATTCGTCCGGAATACCGGGAATTGTTTGACAGTCTTCCGGAAGAGTATTCCCATCTGTATATGGCCATTGATCACGAACTGGCGGCGGTCATCTGTATAGAAGATCCGCTGCGGCCGGAAGCCCCGGCGGTTATCCGTGCTCTCCGGGAGGAAGGACTGAACAAAATAGTTATGATGACAGGGGACAGTGAGCGGACAGCAGCTGCGGTAGCCCGCCGGGCGGGTATGGACGAATATTATGCGGAAGTTCTGCCTGAAGAGAAAGCCGCATATATTAAACGGGAAAAGGAAGCGGGGAAAACGGTCATTATGGTGGGGGATGGAATCAATGACTCGCCGGCGCTGTCTGCTTCCGATGCGGGAATCGCCATCAGCGACGGGGCGGAAATCGCCAGAGAAATCGCGGATATCACCATTTCCGCTGATCAGCTTACGGAACTGATTACCCTGCGGCGTCTGGGCAGCGGGCTTGTGAGACGCATTCGGCGAAATTACCGGTTTATCGTGGCTTTTAATACCAGCCTGATTTTTCTGGGAATCGCGGGCGTACTGCAGCCTGCCGCGGCGGCCTTTCTTCATAATGCCTCCACTTTGTTTATCGGTCTGGAAAGCATGCGGAATCTTCTGGATAAAAAACAAAAAATTTAAAAAAGTGTTGACAGATTTGAAAAAACAGTATATCCTGATAACATATTAATTGAACAGAGCTTTAAACCGTTGAAGCGGAGATCAAAGCAGCAGATGCGCGCACAGAGAGTCCGGGAAGCTGAGAGCCGGATCGAGATGCAGGCTGCCAAATGGACCGCCGAGGGCGCAGTCAAAGGCCGGAAGGCCGAGTATTCTGCGACGTAGGGCATACGTCAGTTGCCGGGGATATGATGGTATCCCGTTAAGCGCATGGAATCACCATGAATCAAGGTGGCACCGCGGGCAGTACTATATTCAGATATGAATTTGCACCCGTCCTTGACAGAGAAGAATCTCTGTCAGGGGCGGGTTTTTGCGTGTAAGCCCGGAGGGCGGCCGCATGGATGGGCAAGCTTGCTTGCACAGACGTGCGGACACCCGACGGGCAGCGGACAGCGAACGGCTTTGCCGTGAGCTGGACGGAGGTGTAAGGCGTACCCGTACGATCAGGCTCAGGAAACCCCTTCGGGGATACCTTTATGGCCATGCGGCCAAAATCAATGAAAGGAGGTTCCTATGTATCCTACATTGGAAGAAGTAAAAAAGTTGGCGGAGCAGGGAGAATACCGGAGAATTCCCGTCTGCCGGGAACTGTATGCGGACCGGTATACCCCGGTGGAGGTCATGCGGACGCTGCGGGCGGCCAGCAGACACTGTTTTCTGCTGGAGAGTGCCGAGCAGAATCAGCAGTGGGGAAGATATTCCATACTGGGTTATGATCCGGTGCTGGAGCTGACCTGCAAAGGAGGAACGCTGACCATCCGAAGCGGAGACATGGAAGAGTTTACCAGGGAGGAGACGGAGAAAACCAGTCATCCGGGGGAGGCCATCCGCAGGATTCTGGATCGGTACAAAAGTCCCAGGCTTCCGGGAATGCCTCCTTTTACCGGCGGAATGGTGGGCTATTTTTCCTATGAGTATCTCCGGTATCCGGAGCCGGTTCTGAATTTTCCGGAACCGGGAGAGACGGATTTCCGGGACGTGGATCTGATGCTGTTTACCAGGGCGCTGGTGTTTGACCATTACCGGCAGAAGC
>ERZ1643246.3882-NODE-3882-length-12341-cov-31.573498_pt1 | contig 12341 bp, 9 predicted proteins | sample MGYA00579265_ERZ1643246 | MGnify/ENA primary metagenome ERZ1643246 (study PRJEB29033, sample SAMEA4952261) | chicken gut metagenome | biome: Broiler Chicken; feature: Gastrointestinal Tract; material: Caecum | place: Ireland | collected 2018 | study: Broiler...
TAATCACTTCTTCATAATAATCAATTCTTTAATTGTTATTTAATTGTAAAATAATAATTCTTAATTTTAGTCACTATAACTTTTAATTTTAAAATTATCTAAAAATTCTTTATTACATAATTTATTATAAAAAATTAAAAATTTAAACAAATTTTAAGGTCCGTCCCTAAAATCCCTCCTAGGAGGGATTTTGAGGACCGTCCCCTAATCCCTGTTTGCTTTTTCGAATCTTGCTCTTATTTTGTCTTTACCTAATATTTTCATTATCTCGTACATGTCTGGCGTGTTTGTTCTTGCTGTTAATGCTACTCTTAGGACTGTACTTACATCTCCTACATGTGCTTTGTATTTTCCTGGATTTTCTTTGAATTCTTTTACTTCTTTTGCATATCCCATTTCTCCAGATAATTCTTTTATTTTATCAAACCATGTTTGTTTGTCATCATTGTCATCATAATATTTTTCTATGTATAATTTTAATATTTTTTCTATATCTTCTTTTTCTGATATTACTTGATATTCATAATTTTGTTTTTTGCTATCGAACATTTCATCATACATATATTCTATATTTTCTCTGACATCAGACCATTTTGCTATGTCTTTTCTTGGCTTTTTGTTTCCTCTTTCTATTCCAAATACTTTTAGGGCATATTCTTTATCTTTCTTTAAAATTTCTGCCAATTCCTTATCATATACTTCTGCCCATTCAAGTGATTGGTTATATACTTCTTCTGCTGTGAATTTTGATATTACATTTTTTCCTACATCTAGTAATTTTACCATATCAAATAATGCTCCACTTACACTCATTTTATTAAGTTGTAATTCAAATTCATCTATAGATGCTTCTTTGTTTGCTCTTCTCCAATTTTCAAAATTTGAATTTGCTATATTTAATAGGTATTCATTTACTGCTTCTTTTGGAATTCCTAATTCAACATAGTATGAAACTGCTGCTTCTGGGTCTTTTCTTTTACTTAGTTTTCTTTTATTACCATTATCATTTTTCATTATTGGTGCAATATGTGCATATTTTGGTGCTTTAAATCCTAATTCATGGAATAATTGTAAATGTAATGGCACTGAAGATAACCATTCATCACCACGAATTACATGTGTAGTTCTCATTAAATGATCATCTATTGCATGTGCAAAATGATATGTTGGTAATCCATCTGCTTTTATTATTACTATATCTTGGTCATTTTCTGGAAAATCTACATTTCCTTTTATTATATCATGATGTTTTATTTTTCTATCTTCTCTTCCTGGAGATTTAAAACGGATTATATATTTTTCTCCAGCCTTTATTTTTTCTACCATTTCTTCTACTGTTAAATTTCTACATTTAGCCCATACTCCATAATATCCTGGTCTAATCTTAGCAGATTCTTGTTTTTGTCTTATTTCTTCTAATTCTTCTTGTGAACAAAAACATGGATATGCTTTTCCTTGTTCTATTAAATATTTTGCATAAGCTTGGTATATTTCTTTTCTTAAAGATTGTTTGTATGGTCCATAATTACCTTTAAATTCTGTTTCATTTATCATTCCTTCATCTGGTTCAAACCCAAAATTATTTAAAGATGTTATTATTTCTAATGTACCATTTTCTACTTGTCTTTTTTGGTCTGTATCTTCTATTCTTACAAAAAATACACCATCAGTTTGTTTTGCTAATTTTTTTGCAATTAGTCCTTGGTATAGTCCTCCTATATGAACAAAACCTGTTGGACTTGGTGCTATTCTTGTTACTATTGCTCCTTCTTTTAAATTTCTTTCTGGATATTTTTCTTCATAATAACTTATATCTTTAGCTTCTGGAAATATTAAATTTGCTAAATCCTTGTAATCCATTTTCATCTCTCCTAACTATTATTTAATTTTTTATATTATCTTTTTACTACTTATTAGTAATTATAATTATAGTTTTTATTTTATTATAATTATATTTATTGAACTATGCTAAACTATTAAATATACAGTAAATATATTTTTTTAACGATAATTCTATTTTATATAATTCTTTTAACATTTAACATTATTAAATATACACTGTTATATTTTTTTAGATTATATTTAATTAAAATTAAAATTATATTTAATCTATTTGTATTTTTACTTTTTAATATAAAATAGTATACCTTAAATTTATAGATTTTTCAAGTATTTGTTCATTTTTCCTTTTTCTGTAAGGACTAATTTTTTGCAAATTTGCATAAAATATGATATAATATAATTGTAACTCATTAACATAAGCAAATTTTTTTATTTGCTTTCTTTTCACAGAAAAGGAGGTCTCTTATGTATATGTGTGACGACGTAAGACATAGAATCCAGTGGTTACTGTCCAACGGTTATTCTGTGTCAGAAGCTTTTGACATCGTCGAATTTGATGGATTCTTCATCGATTGATAATGTCCAAACATCCAACATAAGACTAACTTCAGAAAAGTCCAGCTCCGCAAGAGTTGGACTTTTCACATTATATTATAATAATATAAAAATCTCTATAAATTATATTATTAACAAAAATTGTATCTTCTTATCTGTATTTTTGAATAAAAAAGATTTTAAGCTTTTTATTATCCAATATCTAAGTCCGGACAAAATGGAGTGTCCCTAACATCCGGGAAATTAGATTTCCATTATGATTGGGATTATCATAGGATTTCTTTTTGTTTTTGTAAATATATAATCTTTTAAGTTTTCTCTTACTGTTGATTTTATAGTTGACCAATCACGTATTTCTTTTTCTTCACATTTTTTTATTTCATGTCTTACTACTGATTTTACATCATCCATTAGTGTTTCTGATTCCTTTACATAAACAAATCCTCTTGATATTACATCTGGTCCTGCTACTACTTCTCCTGTATTTGAGTCCATAGTTAATACAATTATTATTAAACCATCTTGTGATAAATGTTGTCTATCTCTCAAGACTACATTTCCTACATCTCCTACACCTAAACCATCTACTAATACTCTTCCACTTTGTACTGTTCCATTAAATTTAGCTTCGTCTTGGTCTATTTCTAGTATTCTACCATTTGACATTAGCAGTATATTTTTTGGTTGTATTCCCATACTTGCTGCTGTTTCTGCATGTGCCATTAGTTGTCTGTATTCACCATGAACTGGTATAAAATATTTTGGTTTTGTAAGTGCTATCATAAGTTTTTGTTCTTCTTGACAAGCATGTCCTGATACGTGTACATCTGCTAATGCACTATAAACTACTTCTGCTCCTATTTGCATTAAGTCATCTATTACCTTAGATACAAATTTTTCATTTCCTGGTATTGGGTTTGCTGATATTATTACTAAATCATTTGGTGTGATTTTTACTTTTTTATGTTCTCCTGCTGCCATTCTTGTTAATGCTGACATTGTTTCACCTTGACTACCTGTTGTAATTATTACTAATTGTTCATCATTATATGTCCCTATCATGTCTATATCTATAAATAAATCTTCTGGACAATCTATATATCCTAATTCTCTTGCAGTTGTTATCATATTTATCATACTTCTACCACATACTGCTATTTTTCTTCCATATTTAACTGCAGCATTTACTATTTGTTGTACCCTATGAACATTTGATGCAAATGTTGCTACTACAATTCTTTTTGTACAATGTATAAATAATTTATCAAAAACTTCTCCTACAGAACTTTCAGACATTGTAAATCCTTTTCTTTCGGCATTTGTACTGTCTGACATCAATGCTAAAATTCCTTGATTTCCAAGTTCAGCAATTCTTCCTAAATCCATCATCTTTCCATCTATTGGTGTATAATCCATCTTAAAGTCCCCTGTATGAAGTATTGTTCCTACTGGTGTTGTTATTGCAAGCATTACTGAATCTGGTATACTATGTGTACTTCTTATAAATTCTACATTAAAATATTTTCCTAGTGATATAGTTTGTCCTTGTACTACTTCTACCAATTTTGTGCTTCTTAATAATTTATGTTCTTCTAATTTATTTTTAATTAGTCCTACTGCTAATCTTGGTGCATATATTGGTATATTTATTTGTTTTAAGAAATATGGAATACTTCCTATATGGTCTTCATGTCCGTGTGTAATTATCATACCTTTAATTTTTTCTTGATTCTTTACTAGATATGATATATCTGGTATAACTAAATCTATTCCTAACATATCATCTTCTGGGAATGACAATCCACAATCTACTACTATTATTTCATCTTCATATTCAAAAACTGTTATGTTTTTTCCTACTTCATGTAATCCGCCTAGTGGTATTATTTTTAATTTTGACTTTTTAAATATACTGCTATTTTCTTTTCCCCTTTTTCTTGTTGTTTTTTGTTCTTGATTTTCCATTAAAATTTCATTTTTTGGTATTCTACTTGATAATGTTCTTTTTGCAGATGTTCTTTTTTCTCTTTTTACTTCCTTTGAATTTAAAACATTATTTCTATTTTCTCTTTTTGTGTCATTTAAATTAGTAACATGTTCTTTTTTTTCTCTTCTTACCTTATTATCTGTATTTTCTCTTGCTTTATTACTTTTAATTTGTAATCTATCTTCTGTTTTTTCTAAAATTTTTCCTCTTGATTTTGTTTCTTTCCTCTTTCCATTAACATTTTTTAATATACTTCTTCTTTCTTCTTGTACATTTATACTTTCTTGTGACATAATATTCCTCCTTTATTTTTGTTTCATTTGTACCTAAAAAATTAGTTTAGAAATATAAACTAATTGAATAAATTTTTATTAAATTACAGGGATATTATATAATTAGAAACAAAAATATAATTTATATATTTCTATATAAATATTTATATAAATTATTATTTTTTTCCGTTTTTAATATATTTTTCTATTTTTATTACATTTTTTCTTTTGTTTTAAATCTCATCTCATTACCATAAATATACTAATTTTAATCTCTTAATTTCTTTTTTAATATCTCATATAATTTTTACAATTTAATCATTTTTAGTCCGCTAACATTTTGTGTATCTTCTTACACATCTTATTTCCGTTAATCTTTTTAGGTTATAAATAAAATCTCATTTTTTGCCTTTGGCAAATACTGATTGCTATTATACCATATATTTACTTATTTTGTCAAATTTAATTTTCCCCAAACCATAATGTCACCATTTCGGACATTAGGGACACTCCATTTTGTCCAAAGTTACCACATATTTCCAATACATATATCAATTTATAAAATTTTTTATTACTATTCAGACTATATAAGATTTATAGTAAGAAATCAAAAAAAGAGAACCACCCGAAGGCAATCCTCTCTGATGACAACTATCAGCAATCAACTTAGTTAAGCAGAGTCCAACTTCTAGAAAAATTTGAAATCCACTCTTCAAATGTTATCTGTGTTGGAATATTGAATAAAAAGAAAACTATTAATAAAGGATTTTTTTTCATTTTTATCAAATCCCGTCCATTTCTGCTTTCGCTTGTGATTTCCTGTAAATCACTAACAGATATCATCTCAAGAAAAGTATTTAATGCCATTGCTGCGTCTGAATACTCTCCTCGTTTTACCATGCTATATACTTTCCGCATGGCTTCTGTGAAGTATGCTAAGTTTTGCATACGTTCCCTCCTTTCTGTTTGTTGTTCAACCGCTTGTTAATATTATTATAGCACATTTTTGTTTTTTCCTCAATTTAAGAAAATCAATTCACCTTTTATATTTCCATTTGGCTTCCTAAAAATGTTGCTGCTGATTGTGCTACCTTTTTTTCCACATCATTCATTTTTGCTTTTGGGTCTTTTGACATTAAAATTACTGTTCCTATTGTGTCTCCATTTGATATTATTGGATATACTACTTGGGCATTGTGTTTTCTTTCTGGATTGTCATTTTTTGTTATTGGCATTGATATATCACTATTTTCTTTGCTTGTATATACTTCTTTATCTTCCATTAGTTGTTCTAATTCTTTACTTACATCTTGCTCTAAAAATTCTTTTTTAGAACCTCCTGATACTGCTATTATTGTGTCTTTGTCTGTTATACATGCTATATGTCCTGTTGTTTTTGATAGTGTTTCTGCATATCCTGATGCAAATTCAGAAAGTTCTCCTATTGGAGAATATTTTTTTAGTATTATTTGCCCTTCTCTATCTGTAAATATTTCTAATGGGTCTCCTTCCTTTATTCTTAATGTTTTTCTTATTTCTTTTGGTATAACTACTCTACCTAAATCATCTATTCTTCTTACAACTCCTGTTGCTTTCATAATTTTCCTCCTTTTTAAATTTATGTCTACTACTATTATGACAAATAAGGAAAATTTTATACATTTAATTTTTATTTTTAACATAAATTTAAATTATTAAAAAAAATAATCTTTCCTAAGCATATATGAAAAATCTATATATGCTTAAGAAAAAATTATTATTCATTTGAATATAAAATTATTTATTTTTACATATTATTTAATTTTATTTTTATTTTTCGTAATATAAAAATTTCATATTTTTCTATATAATTAAAAATTAACTTTAATCTTCTTTTTTAGGTAAAAAAGATATTTTATATTTATCTAAAATCAATCCCAAAGATTTAGAAAATTCTTTTAACATTACAATTTTTATACTCGTGTCTTTACCTTCTAAATAATTATCTAATACTTGTTTTAATTGTTTTATATTTTTCATTTCTGGTTCTATTTCTTTTGTATATTTTTCTGCTCTATTCATTAACTTTTCTTTTATTAAGACTATATCTTCATTACTTGCGCAAGAAATTCTTTGGAATAATTGAAATACATCATAATATTTAAATATTGGTATATTCATACATTCTCTATCAAATGCTTCATAAAATTGTTCCATTCTCATTGGAATACATTTAAATATTTCATCTGCTTTCTCTTTGTACATTTTATCTAATAATTGGATATTTAAATTATTAAAATGTTTTAAAATATCTTCTAAATCATCAGACCATCCATCTACTGCAATTTTTGCTAATTCTTCGTCAACATTATTGCAATATTTTGAATGTAAAGAAGATAAATTCATTCCATTGAAAAACATTGTTTTTAATGTTTTTATATCATAATCAATAAGATTTTTCTTTACAAAATAACTAAAATATGCATAAATTTTTACCATATCTATTAGTTCAATATTACCTTCATTTACATCTTTAACAATTGATGATATTACATTCCCAAACTCGTCATCTGATATTTTCCAATATTCTTCTGTTAATAATCTCTTATATCCTGGTAAATTTTCTGTATCTACTGTATTTCTTATCATTTCCATATCTTTTGTGAATAATTTCATGTCAAATATTCTTGTTCTTACATAGTATTCTATAAATTTAAAGAAACGATAGTCTGATTTAAAATTATAATAATAATTACTATCAAATTCTTTTATATAAAATTGTCTATTATCCATTAAAACTCTTGAAGATACAAGTATTGCTTTATATTCTTCATTGTCATTTATATTTATAAATTTATCTTTTGTTATTTTTCCTGCTTTTATTTCAAATGATACAGCTATTGTAAATATTAACATTGTTTGAATTACTCTATAACTTGTGTTTGGATAATTTTTATTTACCATTTCATAAATTTTTTTAAAATCATTTAATGAATGTTTTAAAATTCTTAAATTTCTTGTTCCGCTTCTTTCAAATGTAGAAATTATAAGTCTTGTATTTTCTCTTAAAAATCTTATTAAATCTGAATCATTTTCATATCTCATCAAAATTCCGTTTATAATATAATCAAATTTAGGTGCATATTCAAAAGTTTCTCCAATTAACTTTTCTTTTATTCTTTCATAATCATTTGCTTTATCAAAAACTCTTTCAATTTTATTTTGAATTTTTTCTACCATTGGTTTATCTGGCTTGTTCAGTTCACCTTGTTTATCTAATAAATATGTTGCAATAAATGTTTTCATTTCTAGATTTGAACTTTTTAGTTTTGTAGATAATTCTTTTTCATTACATATTATTATTGTTTTTATATGATCATGTTCTACAAAATTATTTATATATCCCAAAATATCTATTACATCTACATTTGCTCTTTCTAAGTCATCAAAACATAATACTTTATCATCTGTTGCAAAAAAATCCGCATAGTCTATTTTATCACCATTTTGAGTCACACCAAAAAAATTAGCCATATCAAGACCAGTTTTTGCATATTCTGGAATTGTTGTTTGATTATTTACATCCATATATTTTCTCAGATTTTTATCCATCAACTGTGTTGTTTCTATAAATATTTTTTTACTTATTTCTTCTAAGTTAGAAATTCCATATAGTGACATATATATTGTTGTATATTTTTTTCCATTAAGATGCATTGATTCTATTTTTTTTCTTATTCTGTTATTCCAAAAATATGTTTTTCCTGATCCCCATTCTCCATTTATCATTATTGCATAATCTGTATAATCTGATCTTACATAATCTAAAATACTTTCTACTAAATCTTCCATATTTTTTTCATCCTTTCTCATATAAATTTAAATTATTACAAATTTAAATCTATTTAGTTCTTTAGTTTTTTATTTTTTTAATAACAATTCCGTATTTTTTATTCTAAAGTTTTAATTTTATTTAAAACTTTAAAAACAGTACACTTTAATCTTTGGCAATAACCATTACTCCAATGTTTTGTACATTACCTTGCCTTAATGTTTTACAACATTCTTCAACTGTACTTCCCGTAGTATATATATCATCTATTAGTAATATTTTCTTATTCTCTACTTTTTTTATATTTTTTATACTATATACATTTTTTATGTTTTTACTTCTTTGTTCTTTATTTAATTTACTTTGTTCTATTATATCTTTATCTTTCTGTAATACATCATCAACATATGCTATTCCAGTTTTTTTACTTATTTCTTTTGAAAGTAGTGCACTTTGATTATATCCTCTTTGATTATATCTGTTTTTACTTACTGGAACTGGTATTATTTTATCATACTTTTTTATTTTATCAAATATTTTTTTATCTTTTAATATAAATTGTATAAATGTTTTTGAAATATATGGTTTTTCTTTGAATTTATAATTTAAAAGTAAATATCTAATTATTCCTTCATATTTAAAAATTGATATTAGCTCATTATAGCTTTTATTTTGCATCTTTTGAATGTTAATATTTTTTTGCTTTTGTAATAAAATTTCACATTTCTTACATAGTGAATTTTTATCTATTTTTCCACATACTCCACATGTATTCGGAAATACTAAATTTATTAAATTTTCTATTATGTTATTTGCTTTTAATTCCTTCTTTCTATTATTAGTTTTTTATTTTTTAATATTAAATATTATCACTTTAAATCTTAATTATATTTTTTTATTATTATATATTTTTGTACTATCACTTTAGCATTTTTATTATTAACTTTACTTATCCTAATATAATTCCAAGTTTTCTAATTTAAATGCTAAACCTGTATTTCTTGTTTTACTATCTACATTTTTTATCATATATTCTACAACTCTTTCTTCTCCCAATATTATTAACATTTTTTTTGCTCTTGTAATACCTGTATATAAAAGATTTCTTGTAAGTAGCATAGGAGATGATTTTGGTACTGCCATTATTACTACATCAAATTCACTTCCGTTGTGCCTTATGTATTGTTATTGCATAACTGTGTTCTATTTGGTCTAATGAACTAAATTCATAAATCGCCGTTTTTTCATCATCAAACCTTATTTCTAATACTTTTTCTCTTTCATCTACTGAAATTATTGTTCCCATTTCTCCATTAAATACACCTGCACCTACTTCTTTATTACCAGATTCATTTGTTTTTTCCCAATATATATCATAATTATTTTTTACCTGCATTATTCTATCTCCTACTCGATAGATTACATTTCCACTAATTTTTTCTGCTACTCCGTCTATATTTGGATTTAATACATTTTGCAATTCTTTATTTAATTCTTTAGTTCCTAGTAATCCTTTTTTTGTTGGTGTTAATACTTGTATATTTTCAAAAAAGTCATAATTTCCAAAAGTTTTTAATCTTCCTGTACATAGTGATATTACTTCTTGTAAAATTTTTTCTTGTGAACTTTGTTTTATAAAGAAAAAGTCATCTCTCATATCTTCTTCTATATCTTCTTTTTCTAAAAAAGGTTCTCCTTGATTTACTCTATGTGCATTTAATACTATTTTGCTTTTTGCTGCTTGTCTAAAAATTTTATCTAAATGAACTGTTGGAATTTTTCCTGATTCTATAAAGTCTTTTAACACACTTCCTGGTCCTACTGATGGTAATTGGTCACTATCTCCAACTAATATTAATTTTGTTCCTTGATATATACATTTTAATAAATGATGCATTAAAAACATGTCTACCATTGAAAGCTCATCTATTACTACTACATCTGCATCTATAGGTTCTCCTTCAAAATTAACTTGTTTAGTATAAATTCCTTCATCATCTAATTTTCCTATTCCTAGTAATCGATGTAATGTTGATGCTTCTTTTCCTGTTGCTTCTGTCATTTTTTTTGCTGCCCTTCCTGTTGGTGCAGCTAATACTACTTTTTTTCCTCTTTCTTCATAAATTTCAATTATTGTTTTTATAATAGTTGTTTTACCTGTTCCTGGTCCACCTGTTATAATATTAACATTATGTTCATTTATTGAAAGTATTGCTTCTCTTTGTTTTTCTGATAAATCTATTTCTGATTTTTTTTCTATTTTTTTTAATGCATTTTCTATATTTTTTATTTCTTTCATGTTTTTACTGTTTTCTAATCTTATAATTTTTGATGCAATTTCTATTTCTGTTTGATAAAAACTTGCTAAATATACCCATTCTTGACCTTCTCTTTGTTCTATTATTATTTCATCTTTTGCTTTTAAATTTATTAAATTATCTTCTACACAATCATGACTTACATCTAATATTGATATTACGAATTCTATTAAATTTTGTTTTAATGTGCAAGAATGTCCATTATTTGTAACTCTTATTAGTGAATATTTAATTCCACTTTCTACTCTTTTGTTATCTTCATAATATATTCCTAATTCTAATGCCATACTATCTATTTTTTTAAAGTCTACTCCTCTTGTTAAATCAATTAAAATGTATGGATCTTCTTTTATTTTTTCTATACTGTCCATTCCTAATTTATCATAGATTTTTTTTGCATTTTCTATTCCTATATCAAACTTTTCTAGAAAACTTACAATTTGCCATACTCCTTGTGTTTCTAAAAAACTATCTGATATTTCTTTTGCTTTTGCAAGAGTAATCCCTTTTACATTTGCTAATCTGTCATATTCGTTTTTTAATATATTTATTGTATTCTCTCCAAACTTTTCTACTATTCTTTTTGCTGTTGCTGGTCCTACTCCTTTTATATTTCCATTTGATAAAAATTTTTCTATGGCTACAGCTGTTTCTGGCATTATTTTTTCAAATGTGTTTACTTTAAATTGTCTGCCATAATCTTTGTGCTCTACAAACATTCCTTCTAATTTTAGCATGTCTCCTTTTTGTACAAATGGTAAGTATCCAACAATTGTGGTTTCTTCTTCTTCTGTGTCAAATACTGCTATTGTATAACTATTTACTTCGTTTTGATATATTATATCTTGTACTTCTCCTTTGATTTCCAATATATTTCTCCTTATGATTATATAGTTTTTAATATTTTATCATATATTATATTTTTTTTAAAGAAAAATACTATTTTTTGCATAACAAAAGTTGAATATAGTACATAATTAAATAGCTCGAAAATTTAATATATAAATATTTTTATTATCAAAAAATTTAGTGTGTCTATAAATTTTTGAGAAAAATATTTATATATAAAACTTTCGAGCTACTCTATAAAAAAGAATGAATTATAACTGTAGAATCCTACTATTGCAAATGCTTTTACATCTTTTATTTAAATATCTTTTATATCTTTATACTTCATCTATATTATCTATAACTTCTTTACATTCTCTCCAACTTGTTACTTTTATTACATCATAGTCATCTGATAATTTTTTTACAATTTCTTTTGTTTTATCTTCTGAATGTAAGTCTGCTACAATTATATTTTTAAGATATTCTTCTTTTCCATATAATATTTTAAAAATTATTGAACGTAAAAATCCTTCTATTTTGTCTTCTTGGTTTTTTACTGCTATTACTATGTATATTCCATTTGATTTTAAATTTGTGCATGTATATATATAAATTATGTTTTTTATAATCTCAAATAAACCATAAAGGGCTAATGTCCAAAATATGGTATGAAATATGAATTCTACCATTTTTTATTGCCTCCTATGGTTTATTATATGTTTTTG
>ERZ1643246.3884-NODE-3884-length-12336-cov-10.249003_pt1 | contig 12336 bp, 13 predicted proteins | sample MGYA00579265_ERZ1643246 | MGnify/ENA primary metagenome ERZ1643246 (study PRJEB29033, sample SAMEA4952261) | chicken gut metagenome | biome: Broiler Chicken; feature: Gastrointestinal Tract; material: Caecum | place: Ireland | collected 2018 | study: Broiler...
ATTTATTAGTTTGCGTTATTCTCTGTAACCGGAGCCGGGATCAACCTTTCCTCTGTCCGCGGATACGTGAGTCAACCTTTCTGTATTCTTCTGCTTTTCGGTTGATTTTTAACTCTGAGCCGGAACGAAAAATGCGGAATTTTATCCACTTATGATCACAGTCTGATACCCGGCGCGTTTGAGTCTTCTCTCCACAGCCGCGGCTTCTTCGAGGGTGGGATATGTCCCCACAGTTACTCTGTACAGTCCGTTCCCCTGGCTGACGACAGCGGGGAAATCCTGCTCCAGCAGTTCCTGCTGAAGGCGGTCAGCGTACATACCGCTGCGGAAGGCGCCGGTCTGTACGGTATAGGAGCCGGGAGCTGACGGGACTTCTCCGGTCAGCTGCAGAGTGTCAAGTATTCCTTCGGCGATGGCGAGCGCCATATCGTCAAAATTATTATCAAAGAGCATATTGTCAGTGTCTGAATTAATAAAGCCCACTTCCACAAGAACTGCAGGCATACGTGTGCGCCTGAGGACGACGAGTCCCGGGCGCTCTTTTACGCCCAGATTGACAAATCCCACGGCTTCGAGCTGTTCATTTATGTTCTCTGCCATTTCGAGTTTGATTCCGGACTTATTGTAGACGAGCGATTCTACACCGGAGTAGGTGTTGGCCTCCGGACTGGAGTTGCGGTGGATGGAAATGAAGAAATCAGCGCCTGCCGCATTTGCCTCCATTGCTTTCTGATAGGGAGATTCATAGACGTCTGTTGTGCGTGTGTAGAGAACGTCAATTCCCCGCTCCTGGAGAATCTCTCCGACTGCGAGGGCAAGTGCAAGCGTATCATCTTTTTCCTGTCTGCCGTTGTACACTGCTCCGGGATCGCGGCCGCCATGTCCGGCGTCCAGCATAATAGTATAAGGCATAGTTCTAATTCCTTTTCCGATTTACTCTATAACAGAATATGCGGCAGAAGAAAAAAAGGTGACTGCCGTCCGGCAGCCACCATCTGAAAATCAATATTCATTTATGACTTTTCTGTTCCTGAAGTATTTTCGGCAGAATCCTTTATATGGGAATTGTCTTCATCAATGACTTCTGAAGAAAAATCGCCGTTATCGTCGGCTTTTGAAGAAGAATCATCCGTGCCGGAATGATCCGGTTTCCCGGAAGCGTCCTCTTCGTCATCGTTCTTCTCCGGAAGATATACGTGTACGCTTTCAATACGGTTCTTATCAAGCGTCTCGACTACAAGGCGGATTCCGTCTTCTGTCACGACTTCATCATTTAATTCGGGCAGTCTGTCAAGATGCTCAATGATAAAGCCGCCGAGGGAGTCGTAGTCTTCGGAGGAGAATTCGGTTCCCAGACGTTCGTTTACATCGTCCAGATTCATGGCTCCTTCAATGACATATTCCCGGTCAGAGAGCTGGTATAACTGGTCTTCCTGCTCATCGTATTCATCGTGGATCTCTCCCACGATCTCCTCCAGAATATCCTCGAGAGTGATCAGACCTGCCATCTCGCCGTATTCATCCAGAACAATGGCAATATTGAAAGTGGACGCCCTCATTTCCACGAGAAGTTCGGAAATGCTCTTGTATTCATAGGTGAAATGAGGTTTCCTCATAATGTCGCGCACGTTAAAAGCTTCGTCACGGTTATATAAAAGCAAATCCTTCATATTAATAATGCCGACAATATTATCCTGAGAGTCCTCGTATACCGGAAGACGGGTGAATTTGTCTTCACGGAAAATGTCGATCAGCTCATCGTAGGTATTATTTACATCGGCAAAGGTCACGTGTACTCTCGGAACCATGATGTCCTTCGCGTTGGCGTCCCCCAGATCAAACACATTGTTGATCATTTCTTTTTCATCGCTTTCGATTACGCCTCTTTCGTGGCTTACATCCACGATTGTACGGAGTTCTTCCTCGGTCATGATCCGCTTAGTAGCATTCGGATCAACTCTCAGAAGAAACATGATGCCGCGCGAAAACAAGTTGATAATAAATATAACAGGCGTCATTACTGTCATAAAGAACTTAATGATCCTGATGTAGCGCAGCGATATTTTTTCGGCGTTGATTGTGGCATAGTTCTTAGGTGTGATCTCTCCGAAAACGAGGATCGCCACTGTAAGCACCGCCGTGGCAATGCTGACCATATAACCGCCGAATGCGTATGCAAGTGTTGCTGATAAGGAAGATGCAGAAATGTTTACGATATTGTTGCCGATCAGTATGGCGCTCAGCATCTTGGACGTGTGATTCTCCGTAATGTCGAGAACCATTGCCGCCCGTTTGTTTCCGTCATCGGCCATAGAGCGCAGCCTGATCTTGCTCACTGTTGTAAGCGCGGTCTCGTTCGATGAAAAAAATGCCGAGAGCATCAGAAGAATAATCAGTATAATAAATTGAAAGGTGTCACCAGAGTCCACTGTAGTTTTTCCACTCCTTTATCTGTTACAGTGCGTCTGATCTGACGCTGAAAAAGTAACGGTTCAGCACGTGCCATCTGCAAAGCTCTGCCGCATCAGACAGCTGAACTGCTGCTTCAAAAATTCAGAGATACCGGTACATTATACAATGAATGCGGCGTTTTTGCAAGATGTGACGCTGTGAAGTGCGGTTTTGCGAATGGCGCGGGCTGAACTGTTACATTTACTTTACATCCCGGGAAGGTTGCATTATAATAGTGTGGCAAATAAGCGATGTTTTAGAAATGGAGTATATATATGGATCTGTATTATGAGCTTTGTTCGATTACCGGAGAGAAAAATATCTTAAAAGACGAACCGATGTCAGCGCACACTACGTTCCGCATCGGAGGACCGGCAGATTATTTTGCCATGCCGTCGTCCGCAGAGGAAATCCGCAGGATTGTCTCATTATGCATAGAGCAGGAGGTTCCGTACTATATAATAGGTAACGGAAGTAATCTTCTCGTGGGAGATAAAGGGTTCCGGGGAGTCATTATACAGATTTTCAAGAATATGAGAGATATCCGGACTGAAGGAGAGACTGTTACGGCTCAGGCGGGAGCCCTTCTCTCGAAAGTAGCTGCGGCGGCATATGACGCAGGGCTTACAGGATTTGAGTTTGCTTCGGGGATCCCGGGGACTCTTGGGGGAGCCGTGCGCATGAATGCTGGCGCATACGGGGGAGAGATGAGCCAGGTTCTCAAGAGCGCAGATGTCCTTACCACAGAGGGGGAAGTCCTCACGATTCCCGTTGAGGAGATGAAAATGGGATACCGGACGAGCATTGTCTCCAGGATGGATTATGTTGTGCTCGGAGCGCAGCTTGTTCTCAGCAGAGGAAGTAAGGAGGATATCCGTGCAAAAATGGATGAACTCAAAGAAAAGCGCGTGTCCAAGCAGCCGCTTGAGTTCGGAAGCGCAGGGAGCACGTTTAAGAGACCGGAGGGATATTTCGCCGGAAAGCTGATAGAAGATGCAGGTCTTAGAGGTTTTCGTATAGGAAACGCCCAGGTCTCAGAGAAGCACTGCGGATTTGTAATTAACCGGGGCGGCGCTACGGCTGCGGAAGTGGAGGAACTTATGGATCATATTATCCGTCGGGTTGAGGAAACTTCAGGAGTACGGCTTCAGCCGGAGGTAAAGAAGATAGGAGAATTTTAACATATGCGTTTAGTGATTGTGACGGGAATGTCCGGTGCCGGAAAAACAACTACTCTTAAAATGCTGGAAGATATGGGGTATTTCTGCGTGGATAATCTGCCCATTCCGCTTCTCCCGCGTTTCGTTGAAATGTTTGACGCGCCCGGAGAAGAGGTTAAGAATATCGCCCTGGGAATTGATGTAAGAGGCGGTCAGGATTTCAGCGGGCTTCAGGAAGTGCTTGACGAGATGGATGAGAAGCAGATCAGCTATGAGATCCTTTTTCTGGACGCTCAGGACGATGTGCTTATTAAGCGGTACAAGGAGACGAGACGGCAGCATCCGCTGAGCGGTTCGGGCAGGGTGGATACCGGTATTGCAAAGGAGCGTGAGAAAATCATGTTCCTCAAGATGCGCGCCACATATATACTGGATACGAGCAAGATGCTTACCAGAGAGCTGAAGCTGGAACTGGAGAAGATCTTTGTAAGAGGAGAGAGCTTCTGCAACCTCTATATCACGGTAATGTCATTCGGGTTCAAATACGGGATTCCCCAGGATTCGGACCTGGTTTTTGACGTGCGCTTCCTGCCGAATCCGTATTATATCGATGAACTGAGAGAGAAGACAGGAAACGATCCGGAAGTTCAGGACTACGTTATGGAAAACGACAAAGCCCAGGTATTTCTTGATAAACTGACGGATATGATTGACTTTCTCATTCCGAATTACATATTAGAAGGTAAGAATCAGCTGATCATCTCGATCGGCTGTACGGGCGGCAAGCACCGCTCTGTAACCCTTGCAAACGCCCTGTACCAGAAGCTGGATAAACAGGAGAATTACGGAGTTCGCATCGAACACCGCGATATCGGCAAGGATGCCATAACGAAGAGAAAAGAGTGAAGCTGATATGTCTTTTTCTGGAAAAGTAAGGGAAGAACTGGCCGGAAATATCAATCCGGCAAGGCATTGCCAGATAGCAGAGCTGACTGCATTTATCGGACTGTGCGGAACGATCGTGTTCAATCGTTATGACCGATGCAGCATTAAAATTCATTCGGAAAATTTTCTTGTTGCAAGAAAAGTCTTTACATTGATAGAAAAAACATTTAATATTAGAACTGATATCTCAATCAGGAGAAACATTGCGAAACAAAGCGTGTCATATGCAGTGATTGTACGGCAGCATGAAGACGCTTTTCGCATCCTTCAGGCCACAAAGATGATCGGAGACCACAGGGGCAATACAGATGACATTCATCCGTTCAGCCCGCTTGTTCTTCAGCAGACGTGCTGCAGGAGAGCTTTTCTGCGCGGCGCATATCAGGCGGCCGGTTCTATGAGCGATCCGAAGAAGTCGTATCATTTCGAGATCGTCTGCTCGCTGCCGGAAGCGGCGGAGCGGATCCGGGAAGTGATCTGCAGTTTCGGGCTGGCAGCCAAGATTGTGCAACGGAAGAAGTCATATGTTGTGTACCTGAAAGAAGGTTCTCAGATAGTAGATATCCTTAATGTGATGGAAGCGCATATATCTCTGATGGAGCTTGAGAATGTCCGGATTCTGAAGGAGATGCGTAATTCTGTGAACAGAAAGGTGAACTGCGAGACTGCCAACATCAATAAAACTGTGTCAGCAGCAGTAAAACAGGTTGAAGACATTACATATCTGAGAGATACGGTCGGATTTGAGCATATGCCGGATAATCTGGTGGAGGCAGCAGTTGCCCGCCTTGAGAATCCCGACGCGACTCTGAAAGAGCTGGGAGAGAAGCTGGATCCCCCGGTGGGGAAGTCAGGAATCAACCACAGACTGCGCAGACTCAGTGAGATGGCGGATAAGGTAAGGCAGGAACAAGGAGGATTATTATGATTAAAACACCTGTTGTAGTTAAGACGGAAGAAGGATTTGACGGAAGACCGATCGCCCTGCTTGTGCAGGAGGCGAGCCAGTATGCGAGCAAAGTGTACATCCAGGTCGGTGAGAAAAATATTAATGCTAAGAGTATTATGGGGATGATGAGCCTGAGTCTTGCAGACGGTGAGAAGATTACCGTGGTTACCGAAGGCGAAGATGAAAAGAAAGCGGCAGAAGGAATCAGAACTTTTTTTGCAAATAATGTAAAATAAGCCGGGACAATTCCCGCCGGTATGTCCGGCGTGATTTAATATAGAAAATTCAGAAAAATGTAAAAGGGGGCTGTGCGATAGTACAGCCTTTTTCTGTCAAAATAACCGGATTATATAAACAGGGGAGGATATAAATGATGAAAAAGATGTTGTTTATTTATAATCCAAACGCAGGGACGGGAACGCTCAAACCGAAGCTTTCTGATGTCCTGGATATTTTTACAAAAGCCGGATATGAGGTAACCGTATATCCGACGCAGAAGTACCATGACGGGGCGGATAAGATGGAGAGCTGTCCTGACGGATATGATCTGATTGTCTGCAGCGGAGGGGACGGGACTCTGGATGAGGTGATGACCGGGATGAGAATGAGATCCTATAAGGCGCCTCTCGGCTATATACCGGCAGGTACGACTAATGATTTCGCCACCAGCCTGGGAATCCCGAAAGATATTCTGGCTGCTGCGGATACAGCGGTAAACGGTGTTCCGTTCCCGTGCGATGTGGGAATGTTCAATGAGGATTATTTTGTATATATCGCCGCGTTTGGCCTGTTTACCGATGTCTCTTATGAGACAAAACAGAGCATGAAGAATATTCTCGGACATTTGGCATATGTGCTTGAAGGGGCTAAGAGGATATTCAACATTCCGTCTTATAAGATCCGTGTGATTCACGACGGAGAAGAGATTGAGGATGAGTTTATCTACGGTATGGTGACGAATTCCCGGTCAGTGGGCGGATTCAAGGGCATAATCGGACCGGATGTAGTATTTGACGACGGAGAATTCGAGGTAACACTGATCAAGACGCCGAAGAATCCGCTGGAGCTGAATGATCTGCTCGGGGCGATCATGCTCAGACAGATCAATCCGGAGCGTATGTATTCCTTTAAATCGGGATGCATACGGTTTGAGTCCATGGAGGAGATTCCGTGGACGCTGGACGGAGAGTACGGCGGAAGCCATGAGGAAGTCACTGTCCGCAACAGCAGACAGGCGCTTCAGATCATGGTCAGACAGGAAGTCGCAGCAGGCCTGTCGGCAGAAAAAATGGCGGTGGAAACAGCTGAAGCCGAGGGCGTGACAGCAGAGTGAAAAAGCAACAGTTCAGCCATCTGAGTGTCAGTCGCAGGATCCTTATGCAAGCATAAATCCGTCTTTTGATATCAGATGGCTGAACTGTTACAAAAAAATGTAAAAAAATGAAAAAAAGTACTTGCATCTCACGGATGTATATGATATAGTAATATTCGCTGTGAGGGACAACCGAACAGCTGAGATAAATAAGGCTCCGTGGTCAAGCGGTCAAGACGCTAGCCTCTCACGCTGGAATCAGGGGTTCGATTCCCCTCGGAGTCACTTGGAAAGCCCGTTTTTACGGGCTTTTTTGTGTCTGGAAAACAAAAGTGTATCAAATGGTGTATCAAACGTACGTTTGGATATTGAGGAATCAAAAATACTTAAGGAGGAAATCTTGGACGTATTTTTATCCCGATCAATAAAATTGTGGTTATTTTTGTGGTTTGATGGTAAGATAAAAGAAAAGAAAGGGTGATGGATATGGCATTAGCACAGGCGACAAAATCTCATGAAACAACTTATACATTGGATGATGCAATGGATATTCTTCTTACGAAACTGGATGATGCCATTCATGATATGGAGGCTGGCAGAGTGCAGACGATAGAGGAAGCGTGGAAAGAGATTGATGAAATATAAAGTTCTGATTACCGATATTGCCAAAGAAGATATCAAAGAAAAGAAGAAATATATCCTTAGAAATTTCAAGTACCGTGAGTATGCAGAACATTTTTCCAGAAAGATAAAGAAAGCGGTGCAGGAGTTGGATACATTGCCGGACGGTTATGGAACTACCGGTTTCTGTTATCGGGGATATGATATTTATTTGAAGGTATATAAAAATTATCTTTTGTTTTATACGGTGGATAAGAGCACTGCTACGGTAACGGTTCTCCGCATCCTGCAGGACGGCATGGACTGGGAGAATATTATCAGACAATGGATCAGCAGAAAACATTAAATATTTTAAGAAAAGAAAGCCCTGACAGTTAACAGAAAAACTGCCAGGGCTTTTTCGCCGGTAAAATGAATTTTATAATGATTGGTCTGCATCCCTTGGAATATATCTGCAAATCTCCTGAATATCACAATCCAGAATACGGCAGAGATCATTCAGTGTTGTAGTATTCAAAGGTTTGTTCTTTCGTAGTTTATCTATCGTAGAACTGGAGATATGGTTCTTGCTCTGCTGAAAATTCAATCTGATATGAAGTGCAAATGCCCTTTAAAATAGTCCATAATTGTAAGATGGGAACAATGCGAAACTGGCTCTCTAAAAATCTAATTTAAGGAGGAATACTTATGGAGCGTTTTAAAAAGATTTATCAGCAAGGCACGATTGATATAATAGAAATTTGGGTTGATACACAAACAGGTGTAAACTATGTTTTCCACAGAAATGGAAATGCAGCAGGATTTACGCCATTACTTGATAAAGAGGGCAAACCAGTAGTAAGTCAATAGTGCTACAAATCCTAAGTTGTTGAATTGTTGAATAAACGAAAGGAATTGATAGAAAAACATCCATACAGCATATGGAAAGGCAAAGAGGGGCTCTGGCATACCTATTTGCCGGATACTGAGAAGAAACGGATACACAAGAGGAGCAGTACACGTCAGGGAATAGAAGATATTGTTGCGGATTACTGGAAAGAACAGATGGAGAACCCGACGGTGAAGGATATTTACGAACAGTGGATCACAGGGAAACTTTCCAGAGAAGAAATTTTTATTCTGAATATTATCCATGAAAAGAATCTGACCGCAAAAGGGTACAGTAATCTCAGGACACTTATTTATGGGATCTTCAAGCTGGCAAAAAAGAAAAAGTACATTGATTTCAGTATCACAGAAGTGATTTCTGATATGGAAATCTCAAGAAAAGCATTCCGAAGAAATCAGCAGCCGGATGAGGCACTGGTGTTTTCCGAGGAAGAAACGGACCAGATCATTCAGTACATTATTTCTTCGCAGCTGGATCTTATTAATCTCGGACTTCTTCTTGCGTTTAAGACGGGTGTCAGACCGGGGGAGCTGGCCGCGCTGCAGAAGGAAGATCTCTTGGATAGAAGCGTTGATGTACACAGAACAGAGATCCATTATCAAAATGAGGATGGTGAAAATGTGTACGAGGTACGGGATTTTCCAAAGACAGAAGCCGGCATAAGAACCGTACTGATCCCGAAGCAGGCGTTATGGATTGTGAAAGAGATTAAGAGGCAAAATCCGTTTGGTGAATATGTGTTTATGAAGAACGGGAAGCGGATCCGGACTTACAGTTTTACGTGGCGGTTGAAGTCCATTTGCCAGAAACTGGATATTCCGGTCAGGTCACTGAACAAAATCCGGAAAACATAAGGGCCGATTCTGCGGCTCAGCTGCCCTGACATAGCGGGGAATCTTCAAAATACTGATGAGAACGCCTTTTTTAGTATTATTTTTGATGATAATTCCCATTGACATACAAATTGGAAAAATATACCATATTTAATGGAACTTAGTGACTGCATATTTCCATAGGGAGATATGGTTTTTATTTTTTTATGTCAACAGGGAGGCAGAAAATGAAAAGAAAATTATTAAAGGGGGTTCTGACTTTCGGCCTGGCTGTCAGCATGATTGCAGGATCGCTGTACATACCGGAAGGAAGTCAGACGGCACAGGCTGCACCGACCGAGGAGACTGCTACGCAGGCAGAAAATAAGACTTGGGATCTTACGGCGGCAAGTACGATTGAGAGACCAACTCTTGAGGGTGGAACCGGCGAGTATGATGGAATACAGATTGATGCTACAAACGGAAAATTCGCACCGCGTACACCTACGGAAGAAAGGCCTTATGACAACGACACTCAGATTAATGCCGGAACAATATTGACCATTCCGGTAGAGGCAAATGCGGATGGAGCAACGCTGACATTTAAACTGTCAGGCGGTTCAGCAACTCTTGTTGTAGGAGAAACGGAGTATGCCGCAGTCAATTCAGCGGTGACGATTCCGCTGGACAAATCTGAGACAGCTTCAGAATGTGTAGTTACTTTCACTTCACAGGCTTATCTCGCATCGATAGTTCTGTCCTACAATGAACCAGAGGCAGAATATCCGGGAACTCCAGAGGGTGTTCAGGCAGCAGATGTATCATATACTTTTGAGAGTGCAGAAGGTCTTCTTGACGAAAGTGGTACTGCTCCGGCAAACAATACTCTGGAAAGAGTGAGAGGTACTTTCAATGATATGAAAGTAGATACTACAAATGGCGGAAAATTCGCTGTTCAGCCGACAAGTAGCAGAGTGCAGATCAATGCCGGAACAGTTCTCTATATCCCGGCAGCATATGACGAGGCGGGAGCTGAGCTGTTAATTGCAGGTACAAAAGACGGAAGTACACCGGCTAATATTACGGTAAATGGTAAGGAAGAGACAACTAATGACAGAATTGCTCTGGATATGAGCGATGCATCTGCATATCCTCAGTATATTACTGTAAAATTTGAAGAGCAGGCTTATATAACAGGAATTTCACTGAATTATGCATCTGACAGTGATTATCCGGATCCGGTTGTTGAAGCAAAGGATAAAGTATGGGATTTTACAGCATCCAGTACTGTGGCACGGCCGGATCTTCAGGGGACAGAAGGTGAATTTGACGGCATCCAGATCGATGCTTCAACAGGAAAGTTTTCGCCGCGTGATACAGATACTCAGGTCAATGCAGGTACGACTCTCTACATTCCGGTTGCCCCGGATGCAAAGGGAGCATCCATCACAGTGGCAGGAAACAATTACAATAACCTGACACTGACATTGAATGGTGAGATAATCTCTGTAGGTAAAGAGACGGCACTTCCGGAAGTAGAAGAGAATACCTATGTTGCACTCGCGTTCAGCAGTGAAGATGGAACCGGAAGCTGCTATCTTTACAATATTTCCGTTGATTACATGAGTGATAATGAGGTGAATGCCAATACGGTCACAGTTGGAAAGGGAGCAGGGTATGATTATTCCGGCATTCAGGCAGCTCTTGATGCCAACGAGTCCAGCTCATCCAACCCTCTGGTGATTATGATTGCACCGGGTACATACACAGAGAAGGTAACTGTGGACAAGCCGTGGGTATCTTTCCAGCCTTTCGACGGAGCTGAGGGTGACATTATTATTGAAGAAAGCTATTACTCGTCCAATACATTTAATGCAGACGGTACATTTATTCCGCAGGATGATTATGATCTTGGTACTGATCAGTGCGGAACTGTTCTGCTGACAGCTAACGCAACAGGGTTCAGCGCAGAGGGTATCACTTTCCAGAACAGCTATAATGTAGTTGACCATACAGGCGAGGGAGAGCAGACGCCGGCTGTTGCATTTGGATCTGCGGCGGACAGAGTTTATCTGAAAGACTGCAGTTTCATCGGACGTCAGGATACGCTGTATCTTCACGGAGCAGGATCCAGAGTTCAGGTTGAGAACTGCTATATCGAAGGAACGGTAGATTTTGTCTTTGGTGATGCAGATGCATACTTTACAAACTGTGAACTTCATATGGCAGCATTTGCAGGAAGAGATACCGGTTATTTCACAGCTGCAAATACAAAGAAAGGCGATACAGGTCTTGTGTTCTATCAGTGTACACTGACAGTAGATGATTCCTATGGCGAGGACAGTACAGTAAGTCTTGGTCGTCCGTGGCAGACAGAGTGCTACACGGAATCTGTGCGTACAGAAGACGGAACATTTGTGATGGAATATGATCCGGACAGAAAGAATCCTTCTTATGAGAATACAGCTTCATCCGTGACCTTTGTTGAGTGTACAATGGATTCCGCAATCCAGAATGAAAGATGGAATGTATGGACAAGAAAAGATACAGAGGGAAATACGCTGGATGTTACATATCATGACGATGTCCATTTCGCAGAATATAACAGCAAAGATGAAAGCGGGGCTTACCTGAATCCGGCGGATTATCCGGATATTGTGCTCGGAACAATGAAAACGACAGATGACGCACAGGGGATGATAGAAGGTCTTCTGGGCGAGATGGGATTCGGCGAAGGCATTGGAAACTGGAGTCCTGCCATTCCGGGAGGCTCTGCAGAGTATCCGGGAACGGGCGATCCGACAACCCCGGGACAGAATCCGGGAACAGGCGATCTGACAAATCCGGGACAGAATCCGGGAGCCGGAACAGGTGATGAGAATAATTCCGGAAATACAGGAAATAACGGAGCTGTGAACAATAACGTTTCAGATCAGAATGCGGTTGATACGACTGCGGTACAGACAGGAGATACTACGAATGTTATACCTTATGTAGTGGCGCTTCTGGCATCAGTCGTAATTTTACTTGGCGCAGTTGTAATAATAAGAAAGCGCAGAAAATAGAATATATGCTGAATGAAAAAAGCACTTCTTCGGAAGTGTTTTTTTCATGAATTTTTTCCCGTTTGACAAAATGATCAGGAAATAAGTGGTATAATACTGCGTAATACGGCTATAATCACTCTATAGAAAGAG
>ERZ1643246.3887-NODE-3887-length-12315-cov-10.313458_pt1 | contig 12315 bp, 12 predicted proteins | sample MGYA00579265_ERZ1643246 | MGnify/ENA primary metagenome ERZ1643246 (study PRJEB29033, sample SAMEA4952261) | chicken gut metagenome | biome: Broiler Chicken; feature: Gastrointestinal Tract; material: Caecum | place: Ireland | collected 2018 | study: Broiler...
GAAAGAACATTGAGATGCAGAAGCAGCTGGCACTGGCGAAGGCAGCCCAGGAACGCATGACGGAGATTGCGAAAGAAATGGCGGATGCTGAATTAGAACTGGCCGAAGCGACCGATCAGCACATGAAGAATCAGTATGCGTTGAACGAAGCACAAAAAGAGTTCAACAAAGCGCAACAAGAGTGGATAGACGGCGGATCGCAGATGAGTGGAGAATTGTATCAAGCGTACACGAAAGCAGCGAATGCTGTAGCGGACGCGCAGATAAACATGGACAAATCGCGAGAGACTGTCATCGGATACAAAGACACTGTGAAAGAGCTGAACAAGGAATTTGATGCAATGGATGAATTCGCACAAAAAAGTGTGAATGCGGCAGAATTAGAAGAGCAGCTGAGCGCGATCGTTGAGATGGCGAGAGAAAAAGGATATCAGGTCGGACCAGAAATAGCAGAAGGAATAAGAGCTGGAAAATACGCGGTCCCGCAATCCATAGAAGAACTTCAGGCGCTGATCAGCTTTGCAAGCATAGAAAAAAAAGCAGGAGATAGCGGGATAAAGGTCCCGCAATATCTGGCGGACGGGATAAGTAGCGGAAGCATAAAGCCTGCGGAAGCCGTTAAGCAAATGAACAGCTATGTGCTGTTTACAGATTTGCTACAAAAAGTGGAAAAAGCAGGATTTGATGTGCCGGAAGATCTTTCGAAAAAGGTGCAGGAAGGAAAGATGAAGCCCGCAACCGCGGTGCAGCAGATGAATAATCTGATTAGTTTCAATGATTTGCTGCAGAAATCAAGCGCTGCCGGACAGAAGGTGCCACAAAACATCCAGCAGGCTGTGCTAAACGGCAAGATGTCACCGGCCGAAGCCGTGGAAGAGATGAACAGGCTGATGGTGAAGGAAGCAGAAAAATCAAAACAGCCGATGGGGAAAGCTGGATCTGCCGCGGGTGCAGAGTATGCAAAAGAAGTGGATAAGAAGAAGACGGATGCAAAGACAGCCGGAGAAAAGCTGAATGAAAAAGCAAAAGAAGGCGCAGGATCAGATGATCTGTATGACGAAGGGAAAAATGCTGGACAAGGGTTTATCGATGGAATCGGATCGCTTGTGGAAAACGTCAAAAATGCTGCCGTAAGATTTGTTCAGAACGCGATAGAAGCGGCAAAAAAAGCGCAGGATTCACATTCGCCTTCCCAGATCTGGGAAGATGAGCTGGGAGAAATGGCAGGCGAAGGCTATGCCATCGGCTTGGATAATTCCAGGGAGAAAGTGAATAAGTCTGTAAAGGGATTGATCAATAGTGCGGCTGAAACGATGGCTGACGGAATAAACAGAGAAAGATATGCGATCAGCGACATGCTGGACATGAACAGCATGAAAGCATCCCTTTCCGCCAGCGCGGGAACGCTGCGGGGAAGGATATCAGGAGCCAGAGAAACGGAGATGGCTGCCGCCGGGCGAAGTGTAGTGAACAATGTGACCATGAATCAATACAATACATCACCGAAGGCGCTGGATAGCCTTGAAATCTACAGAAACAGCAAGAAGCAGGAAAAGCAGCTCAAAGCATGGATGGACAGAAAGGGAGCGAGAAAATGAGGTACAGACTATATGCTGAAAATGAAAAGAATGAGCGCATAGAGCTGACGAATTCGCCTTATTTCACCGTCACGGATGTGGATGGATTGCTGCCGGAAACTGCGACCATCACGAGCACTGCAACGGCGAACGGAGACGGCGCGATGTTCAACAGCGCCAGGGTGCAGGATAGACCGATCATGATCACCGTATTGCCGGAATATCCGGTGGAAGAGAACCGGCAGCGCCTGTATAGATATTTCAGAGTGAAAAAACAAGTGACATTGTATTATCGCAACCAGAACAGAAATGTAAAGATTTCCGGATATGTGGAAAGCTTTGATGGCTCTTTGTTCGAGCAGACGCAGACGATCATCATCACGATCAGATGCCTGGATCCGTATTTCAAGGATCAGCAGGAAACGCAGGTGAATGTATCTCAGATACTGGATCTTTTTGAATTCCCTTTCACGATAGATGCGGAGGGGATCCCGTTTTCCCAGATCGAAAAGAACATGACGCAGAACATCATCAATGCCGGAGATGTGGACACCGGGATGATCATCGAGCTATCTGCAGATGGTGAAGTGGTGGATCCGATCATATACAATGCGGACACGCGTGAACGGTTCGGATTGAATTACACGATGCAGGCGGGCGATGTCATCAGGATAAACACGAACCAGCATAATAAAAGAGTGGAGCTGATCAGATCCGGAGCTGTATCAAATCTGATCAACAGCATCATGCAGGGGAACAGATGGCTGCAGATATATCCAGGAGATAACACGTTCACATATGATTGCACATCAGGGGATGAATTCATGGATGTGACCTTTATTTACGAAAACAAATATGAAGGGGTGTAGATCATGGAAGTCATGGTATTGAACGATGAATTCGAGATCATCGACTATATTGACAATTTCACTTCCCTGGAATGGGTGCAGCGATACTATGAAGCCGGTGAATTTGTCATGAATCTGCCATATGCTGCAACCGGCGAAGATACGAGCATCAAACGGAATCGCTATCTGCAAAGAGAAGATAGTGAAGCGATCATGATCATCGAAAATGTAAAAACAGCAAGATCATCAAGTGCCGGAAACAGCACCGAAGCAAAAGGGAGATCGATGGAATCCATCCTGGAGCGCAGGATAGTGTGGAAGCAGACGAACACGAAAGCCGGTGAAACGGTGGAAGTGTTTCTGCGCCGCCTGGTGACGGAGAATTGCATATCACCGACAGATACGAAAAGGAAGATCCAACGCATGAAGCTGGGAACGCTGCAGGGATTCAACGAAAAGATGGATAAACAGATCACTGGTGATGACCTGCTGACCGTCATATCAGATACATGCAAGACATATCAATACGGATTCAAGATCACGCTGGACGATGAAAAGAATCTGGTATTTCAGTTATACAAGGGATCAGATCGAAGCTATGATCAGCAGCAGAATCCTTATGTAGTATTTTCGGATGACTATGACAACCTGGTGAACACGGAACACGAAGAGGATCAGAGCAACTATGCGAATGTGGCGCTGATCGGCGGCGAGGGCGAAGGAACAGACCGACGATATCAGACCATAGGAACGGCGGAAGGAATGGACAGATTTGAAATGTTCGTGGACGCAAAAGATGTATCAAGCAATAACGGAGAGATCGCGGAAGCTGAGTACAACAATCTTCTGATAGAGCGTGGGAACGAGAAGCTGGCGGAAAACATCATCCAGGAATCATATACTGGCGAAGTGGAAACGACAAGGACATACATCTTCCGTGAAGATTATGGGCTGGGCGATATCGTGCAGATCGAAGATGAAGGAAGATCAGCAAAGGTGCGAGTGCTGGAAGCGATAGAGAGCGAGAACGGAAACGGATATAAAGTGGTTCCGACATTCGGAACATGGGAGGTGCAAATACAGGCATGGCAATTGTAAGTGGATATTACAATTCTGTCAGCGGAGACCGAAAATATAACGCTGAAACGATGTCAAAGTACTTTCAGGGATTATTTTCAAAAGGCGTGCTGCAGAATTACAAAGAAAAACTGGTGGTGACATCAGCAAATGAAGGCATGAAGATCAAGATTCCGACCGGCAAGGCATATTTTTCGGATGGGAAGTTCATCGAAGTGACGGCAGCCATCACAGAAGAGCTGGATGCATCTGATGTGCTGCTGGATCGCATTGATTGCGTGGTGCTGCGAAGTGATAAGAATACCGGCGCGCGCGCAGCGTCTGTGGTGATCGTGAAAGGTGCGAACGCATCAAATCCGGTTCCGCCAGCGCTGCAGAACACGGACTATGTGGAAGAATTGTGCATAGCGCAGATCCGTGTCAATCATCTGGCGGAGAACATCACACAGGCAAATATCACGAATACGATACCGGACAATGGGCTATGCGGTTATGTTACCGGGATCATCAATCAGGTGGACACCACAGACCTGTACATGCAATATGCTACAGCGTATCAGGAATTCAAAGAGGAGAGCGAAGAAGAGTTTTCGTCATGGTTTGAATCAATGAAAGAAACGCTGAAGCCATATAAATTAACGGAATATAAGCGCACGATTACGAGCAGCGAAAATCAGAGCACAATTAATGTTGGAATTGCAGAATACAACGAGACATTGGATGTGCTGAGCATATTCATCAATGGTTTCAGGTTGAATGGAGATGAATATGCAGTTGATGGGAATGTAGTAACATTGAAAAAGCCGTTGTATGCAGGAAACAAGGTGGAAATAGTAGTATATAAATCAACTGCACCAGAATAGTAAACTAAGGCAATCCGAAACGGATTGCCTTAGTTTTGAATATCTTCAGGATTAAAAGAAACAAGGATCTTTCCCGTTTCTTTATCAGTGTAGGGTTACAATAGGGTTACAGCATTGTGAAAAAGCCTTTATTTATCATGTTTTATGAGCATTGCCAAGGCTGATACGGGGGTTCGATTCCCCTCATTTGCTCCATTAGTTTACGAAAGCCTTTGTTTAAAGGCTTTTTTAGTATTTAGATAATATTGTGCCTATGCTTTACAATGAGGAATCGCAGTGAAGGAGAATGATATTATGGCAACGAGAAGCTTCACAGACTCGTACACAGTTTCTAAATCAGATATGAAGGCATTGCGTAATATCATGAAGGAAAAAACGAAGATAAGGATCAAAAAGGTAAAAGGTCATCGTGATGTTAATGGGAAAGACGCAATCAATATGCTGGGGCTGACAAAGTGAAATATAGGACGGTTATGACTTTTCTTGTCCTTTAAATGAAGATGTAGAAGATTTCGTTCGTCATCAAGCATATGACTTCGAGAGAGTAGGGATGAGCAGAATATCTTATAGGCCAATTGTCAAAAAAATTTAAAGATGGAAATGATCACTATATCTCAGGAGAGTTGCTGCTGGAGCTTGCATTTGAACGTATACGAGAAAATAATAAGGTTGTTCCGACCACAAAAGTGTCATCACTAGATTATAAAAATGGCGCTAAATAAAAGGATATACAAACTTTGTATGATGTGATGATAGAGTTTGTATGTCTTTTTTATTGCTCATAACGAAGCTATGCCATGCAGCAGTGCTTCGACGTGCTTGATCATAAGAAAGCTGAAATCACAGCGGCTTTCAGTTATGAGAGCGATAGCATAGTTTGTTGGGAAACTGTGTAAGAGAACGATAGAAAGAAAAAGACCATTGACTGAGTTTTATAAACAGTCAATGGTCTGAACGTCATTGGAAGCTTAATATCCTGCTGCAGAAACGCCATATTCAGCTTGTGATTGAGAGAATCCTTCAAAGATCAATTGATCGATCAGTTCCTGGCGTGAAAAAGACATGATATCTAAATAGTTTTGAGCGGATTTAGCGGCTTGCTCATTCCAGTCTGCGCCACACTTTGAAACGCCGTAATCTGCTTGGGAGGAAGTGAATCCTTCATAAGTGAGCTGCTCTTTTAGGCCGCTCTTCGAAAAAGCTGACACATTCAGATACTCCTTAGCTGACTTTAAAGCCTGATCGTTCCAATCAGCTCCGCAATGATCTGCGGCATATGTGGCAGCGCTGGTGGAATAGCCTTCATAAGTCAGCTGATCGATCAGACCGCTTCTTGAGAAAGCAGAGACATTCAGATAATTGTTGGCAGATCGCAAAGCGTTGCGCATTTCAACAGAAACAGATGAATTGCTGCTGGAATTGTTTGATGGCTTTTGCTGCGATTCAGTTTTATCAGAAGATGAGCTGTTTGAATCAGGTTTGTTTGAAGAGACGCTATTTGAGGAAGAGGAGTTTTTCTCTTCTTTATCGCTGGCCGCAGTCTCGTTTTCAGATGTGTCTTCTGTATCGCTAAGGATAGGACCGCTTGTGATTTCTCCTTCATCCAGCATTCCACTATCTTTTCTTCTTTCCATCCATTCTAAATAGCCTTGGATCTCAGCATCTGAAACATCCACATCTTTCTGGATCAACATATATTTATCAGTATCATCAATGGTGAAGATGGAATCTTTGTCATCGTCTTTTTGCAAGTAGCATGCGTCATCAGCACAGTAGGATTTCCATCCTTCTTCGGCAAACAGATCCATCAGCTGACCATTGGTCCTATAATCAGATTCCTCTTTTTCTATGTTGCCAGCGCAGCTCGTGATTCCCAATAACAAAAAACTTGCAATTATCCCGATATAAAATAGTTTTTTCATTTCTTTCCCCTCCTGAAATCAGTTTAACAAAATATGATCGGGCAAACAATATTTGTTCTTTGATCTGGAATAACTGGTTTTCTGATCGTCATTTTGATAAGAAAGGACGGCTGCATTTGCCATTTGCACCGTGTGCGATTATAATCATGATATCAATAAGGGGGGCAAAATGTGATCGATCTGCTGTTGGCCATCACGTGCAGTTCCTGCGTATCGCTCGTAATGCGCTGGAGCGAGGGAAAAGTGAACAGCGAAACGGGAATGCTGACGGTCAATTACCTGACTTGCAGCATTTGCGCGCTGTTGTTTTGTACTGATCTTGGCTTTGACTCAGCCAGTTTTCTCTGCGGCAGCACAATGGGCGCGCTGTTGGTGGGAGGACTGGTCTTGCTGCAATTCAACATTCGCCGTCACGGTGTGATCCTTTCCTCGCTCTATACGCGCCTGGGCGTGATCATACCGATCGTCTTTGCTGTCTTTTTGTTTCAGGAATGGCCATCAGCGGCCCAGCTGCTCGGGATCGTGCTGGCGCTCATGTCTGTCATCTTTCTGAATGTTCGCAGAGGCGAAAAAAGCGGCATCGGATGGAGCCTGATCTTGCTGCTGGCGGCAAACGGGACTTGTGACGCGATGAACAAAGTGTTTGAGGCCGCAGGCGACCCAATGTATAACGGGCAGTTCCTGCTGATCGCGTTTTCTTGCGCGCTGCTGTTCAGCGTGGTTCGGCTTTTGGTTTTCAGGGATAGCCTGTCCTTCAGAGAGGCATTGTTCGGCGTCATGCTCGGCATTCCTAATTATTTTTCTTCGCGTTTCCTGCTGTATGCGCTGCAGGACATCGACGCGATCATCGCTTATCCGATGTACAGCGTGCTCACCATCATCGTGATCACTTTGCTGGGCATCGGCATCTGGCATGAGCGGGTCACGAAGAAGACGGCAGCGGGCATGGGCGGGATCCTGCTGTCGATCGCGCTCATGAACATGCAATAGAAAAGCCGGTAAAAACCGGCTTTTTTGTGTCTCAGCGATTCAGGATCGCGCTGCCCAGGATCTGGTCAAATTCTCGGATATTGCATTTGGCGGCGATCTTCAGGGTGAAGTGTCCGGCTCTTGTCCACAGATCCAGTTCCGCATCCATGTCAAAGTGTCCGGTATTTTCAGATGACCACATATCGATGGAACGATAGGGGATGGAATAAACCTCTTTCTTCTTGCCGGTAATGCCTTGCACATCGGCAAAGATGATCCTTTTGTCTGTGAGCGCCGCTTTGTCTCTGAGCGTTGCGTAGCATTGCAGCACATGTTCGCCGGGCACCAGGATGTCCAGAATGGTGTCAGAGGGCTCGCATTTGCGGATGAAGCTCCAGCTCATGATCGGTTCGTTTTGTTCTGCCATGTCATATCCTCCAATCTGAGTCCAGTATATCATGGGAAATGAAAGCGGTAAACAAATCATTGTTTAATTCATGGCTTTAGTGTGTTAAAATAAAAGGGATAGATAAGGTTTTGCTGGAAAGGGGTATGGCATGGCAAAGACACAGGAAAATGAAAAAAACACGGAACTGTATGAATGCATTTTGAGGCTGAAGGATCTGGATCAGTGTGAGCGTTTTTTTAGTGATCTTTGTTCCATCACGGAACTGAGCGCGATGGAACAGCGGTTCATGGTCGCCAAGATGCTGCATGAGGGCAAGGTATACACAGAGATCTGTGAGCAGACGCATGCCAGCAGTGCCACCATCAGCAGGGTGAACAGAGCGCTTAACTATGGAAAGAATGCCTTGCGTGAGGTTTTTGAGAGTATGGAGGAAAGGGCTGAAGAGAAATGAAACAACTGATGTTAGGAAATGCGGCTGTGGCGCGCGGCCTTTATGAAGCAGGCTGCGCGGTCGTCTCCAGTTATCCCGGTACGCCAAGCACCGAGATCACAGAAGAAGCGGCAAAGTATGATGAGATATACTGTGAGTGGGCGCCGAATGAGAAAGTGGCGCTTGAAGTCGCTTTTGGCGCCTGCCTGGCAGGCAGACGCAGCTTCTGCGGAATGAAGCATGTGGGGCTGAATGTGGCCGCCGATCCGCTGTTCACGATCGCGTACACAGGCGTCAATGCCGGATTGATCATCGGTGTGGCTGATGACGCGGGGATGCATTCTTCTCAGAATGAACAAGACAGCAGGCATTATGCCAAGGCGGCAAAAGTGCCGATGCTGGAGCCATCTGACTCGGCAGAAGCGCTGGCATTTGCCAAGCTGGCTTATGAGATCTCCGAACGGTTCGATACGCCGGTATTGCTGAAGATGTGCACGCGCGTATCACATTCACAAAGCATCGTGGATACGGACGAACGTGTGCTTCCCGAGCTGAAGCCGTATCAGAAAGATGTGGCCAAGAACGTCATGATGCCAGGCAATGCGATCCGCCGCCATCCGATCGTGGAGCAGCGTACCCGCGACTTGATCGAGTATGCGGAAAGCGCGCCGGTCAACCGCGTGGAGATGAGCAGTACGAAACTGGGCATCATCACTTCTTCGACTTCTTATCAGTACGCGAAGGAGGTATTCGGCGATCAGGCGAGCATCCTGAAGCTGGGCATGATCTACCCGCTGCCGAAAAAGCTGATCCTTGACTTTGCGGCCAAAGTAGACAAGCTGGTCGTGATCGAAGAGCTCGATGCTGTGATCGAGGAGCACTGCCGCGAGCTTGGCCTGGAAGTCAGCGGCAAGGATATCCTGCCGCTGGAGGGCGAATACTCGCAGCGTCTCATCGCGCAGAAGCTTGGTGTTCCGGTACCAGAAGGAAAGCAGATCGCGGATGCCATCCCGGTGCGCCCGCCGGTCATGTGCGCCGGCTGTCCGCATCGCGGCATGTTCTATACGCTGCATAAGAACAAGGTGACGGTCATGGGCGATATCGGCTGCTATACGCTGGGGGCTGCCGCGCCGCTGAGCGCGATCGATGTTACGGCGTGCATGGGCGCCAGCATCACGGCGCTGCATGGCTATAACAAGGCGCTGAATGAGGGAAAGGCGGATTCGGCAGTGGCGATCATCGGTGATTCCACTTTCATGCATTCCGGCATGACCGGTCTGGCCAATATCGCGTATAACCAGAGCAATTCCACGGTGATCATCCTGGATAACTCGATCACTGGCATGACCGGTCATCAGCAGAATCCGACCACAGGATACAACATCAAGGGCGATCCGGCCGGAAAGATCGATCTGGAATCATTGTGCAGGGCGATGGGCATCGGCCGCGTACGTGTGGTGGACCCCTATGACCTGGCTGCGTGTGACAAAGCATTGAAAGAGGAGCTGGCAGCGCCGGAGGCTTCTGTCATCATCAGCCGTCGTCCTTGTGTGTTGCTCAAGTACGTGAAGACCAAGCCGCCGGTAAAGGTGAATGTGGAAAAATGCGTAGGCTGCCGTTCCTGCATGGGACTGGGCTGCCCGGCCATCAGCATCAAGAACAAGAAAGCCGTCGTGGACAATACCTTATGTGTGGGCTGCGGCGTATGCGAACAGCTCTGTCCGGTAAACGCGTTTGAGCATACAGAGGAGGCGTGCTAGTATGACAAAGAACATCATGATCGTCGGTGTCGGCGGACAAGGATCGCTGCTTGCCAGCAAGATGCTGGGAAAGCTGCTGCTGAGCCAGGGCTATGACGTCAAAGTATCCGAAGTGCATGGCATGAGCCAGCGCGGCGGCAGCGTCGTGACCTATGTGCGCTATGGGGACCATGTATACTCTCCGGTCATCGAACAGGGAGAGGCAGATATGATCATCTCTTTTGAACAGCTGGAGGCCGCACGGTGGCTGCCATATTTGAAGGACGGCGGCAAGATCGTCGTTTCGACACAGATGATCGATCCGATGCCGGTCATCACTGGCGCGATGGCATATCCGCAGGATCTCATTGCCAAGATGCGCGCGGCAGGCGCTGATGTGGATGGCGTGGATGCTTTGGCGCTGGCTGAGCAGGCCGGCTCTTCCAAAGCTGTGAACATCGTGCTGATGGGACGGGTGTCCCGCTATTTCGACTTCCCTCTGGAAGCCTGGCATCAGGCGCTGGAGGAGAGCGTTCCGTCGAAATTCATCGAACTGAACAGAAAGGCATTCGCCTTAGGCAGAGAGGAGCAGGACACGGCATGCGCTTGAGGGCAGCCGCATCGATCGAATATGGAAAATCAGAATCATAATCATTATTATCAGCCGGAAATGGAAACGATGCCGGCAGAGCAGATCAAGGCGCTGCAGAGCGAGCGCCTGGTCAAACAGGTACAGCACGTCTATGATCACGTAGAGTATTATCGCAAGAAGATGGACGAGAAGGGCGTCAGCCCGCAGGATATCCACGGCATCGAGGACCTGCATAAGCTCCCCTTTCTGACCAAAGATGACTTGCGGCAGACCTATCCGTATGGCTTGCTGGCAAAGCCGCTTTCTGACTGTGTGCGCATTCAGTCAACGAGCGGTACGACCGGCCGGCGCGTCGTGGCATTCTATACCCAGCATGATATCGATCTGTGGGATGAATGCTGTGCCCGTGCCATCGTGGCCGCAGGCGGAACGAAAGACGATGTCGTGCATGTCTCTTATGGATACGGTCTGTTTACCGGCGGTCCAGGGCTCAATGGCGGCTCACACAAGCTGGGATCGCTGACTTTGCCAATGTCCAGCGGCAACACTGATCGTCAGATCCAGTTCATGTGCGATCTGGGCTCGACCATCCTGTGCTGCACGCCTTCTTATGCGGCTTATCTGGCCGAGACGATCTGTGAGCGCGGCCTGCGCGATCAGATCAAGCTGAAGGCCGGCATTTTCGGCGCCGAGGCATGGACCGAAGAAATGCGCCGCGACATCGAGAAGAAACTGGGCATCCGCGCCTATGACATCTATGGCCTGACGGAGATCAGCGGCCCAGGCGTATCATTTGAATGTGAAGAGCAGACCGGTATGCACATCAACGAGGACCACTTCATCGCCGAGATCATCGATCCAGCGACCGGTGAGGTCTTGCCGGAAGGATCAAAGGGTGAGCTTGTATTTACCAGCATCACCAAGGAGGCTTTCCCGTTGCTGCGTTACCGCACCAGAGACATCTGCGTGCTTTCCCGCAAGCCATGCTCATGCGGGCGCACCTTCGTAAAGATGAGCAAGCCGATGGGGCGCAGCGATGATATGATGATCATCCGCGGCGTCAATGTCTTCCCATCTCAGATCGAGACCGTGCTGCTCAACAAAGGGCTGACTTCGAATTATCAGATCATCGTCGACCGCGTGAACAACAGCGATACGCTGGATGTCAATGTGGAGATGACCCCAGAGATGTTCGCTGATTCAGTGGGCACGCTGTCTGCGCAGGAGAAAGAGCTGAAGGGCGCACTGAAGTCAATGCTCGGCATTCAGGCCAATGTGCACCTGGTGGAACCGAAGACGATCACACGCAGCGAAGGCAAGGCCGTGCGTGTCATCGACCGCCGCAAACTGTATTAGGAGGAATGCGATATGGCTGTAAGACAAATATCCATATTCATGGAAAATAAAGTCGGCCCGCTGGCCGAGATCACTGCGCTCCTGGCGCAGCATCAGATCAATATGCGCGCGCTTTCAGTCGCGGAAACGCAGGATTTCGGCATCTTGCGCATCATCGTGGAAGATCCCGAAAAGGCCGAAGCGGTATTGCGAGACAACCAGCTCATCTTTCGTGAGTCAGCAGTGCTCGCGGTGGCCATGGAAGACAGTCCGGGAAGCATGGCATCTGTCGTGAGCAAGCTGGCGCAGGCAGATATCCCGGTGGAATATGCGTATGCGTTCATCACGCATGGCACAGGCAATGCCTGCCTGATCCTGAAAGTCAACGATATCGCAGCGGCCGAAGCGCTGCTGAAAAAAGCGGGCATGAAGCCGCTGGATGAGCATCAGCTGAATACATTATAATCGAAGAAGAATCTGTGTATGAGCACAGGTTCTTTTTTTGGTTCGCCCGTCATGGGCGGGCTCTAATGGGTGAAAGTCCCAAGTGCGCG